>ENA-OPYH01001772-OPYH01001772.1-human-gut-metagenome-genome-assembly--contig:-NODE-1772-length-11652-cov-3.794947_pt1 | contig 11652 bp, 13 predicted proteins | sample MGYA00241254_ERZ501488 | MGnify/ENA primary metagenome ERZ501488 (study PRJEB25962, sample SAMEA2042660) | human gut metagenome | biome: human gut; feature: human-associated habitat; material: faeces...
AAGCTCAAGTTAAGAATCTGATGAATGAAGAAAAAATACTCAAGGAAAAATAAGCGCCCGGGCTCCGCAGGGAAATTCAGACTCTTCGGATGAAAGTATCGAGGAGGAAGCCCAGGGACAGATTGCCAAAGACGATCTGTTGCTGCGCGTCCACATATCGAAACAGTCGGTCTTCAAAGGCGAACCCCTGCTGGCGACCTTCAAGCTCTACCGCCGGGTGGCGATCGTGGGCTACGAAGACATTAAATTCCCCTCCTTCAACGGCTTCTGGACGCAGGACATCGACGTTTCGAACGCCATGTGGCAGCGTGAAACCCTGAACGGCAAGGTCTATGAATCGACAGTCGTAAAAGAGTGTCTGCTCTACCCGCAGCAGGCGGGTACGCTCGTGATCGAACCCGCAACGATCACCGCCATTGCACAAGTTATCGTACAGAGCCGCCGCAATATCGATCCGTTCTTTGGCGGCGGGCACGAAGTCTATAATTTGCGGCGCAAGTTGCAGACGCCCCGCGTGAACATCACGGTCAAAGAGCTCCCTGCGGGCGCTCCGGCCAGCTTTACGGGCGCCGTCGGCAAATTCTCCATGGACGCGTCGCTCTCCGCAGACCAACTGGCGGCCAACTCGGCCGGGACCTTCACGGTGAAAATCACGGGACAGGGCAACCTGCCTTTCATCCAAGCACCGAAACTGACGCTGCCCGCCTCGTTCGAGCAATACAACGTCAAAACCACCGAATCCATCCAAACGGCGACTGCGGGAACCTCCGGCTACCGGCAATTCGAATATCCGTTCATCGCGCGCGCCGAAGGGACGTACCGTATCGATTCGATTCTTTTCACCTACTTCAATCCCGACCGCCGGGAATATGTGACCCTCTCCTCGCAAAGCTTCCCGCTGCAAATCACACCGGATGCCAACGGCGGAGAGAGCTACATGGTCAAAGGACTCTCCAAGGAGGACGTTCAGATGCTGGGACAGGACATCCGTTTCATCCGCCTGGGCAAGGCACACCTCCAGCCGATGCACGAGCCATTCTTCCTGAGCGGACTCTATATCGGACTGCTGGCTGCGATTCTCGTCCTTTTCGCCGGAACTTACATCGCGCTGCGCAAGCAGATCCGCGACAGCCAGAATGCGGCTTTGATCCGGGGCCGGCGGGCCAACAAAGTGGCCATTCAGCGTTTCAGAATAGCCAAGAACTATATGGAAGAGCACAACCAGCACGCCTTCTACGAAGAGATGCTGAAGGCTTTATGGGGGTATATGAGCGATAAATTCAATATCCCGGTAGCCAATCTCACCAAGGAAAACGTCCGCGAAGAGCTCCACAAGCGCGGGGCTGCGCCGGAAGACACCCAGCTCTTCTCGGAACTCATCACCCGCTGCGACGAAGCCCAATATTCGCCGGTGGCTTCGGCCCGTATGAGCGACGTATATCGGGACGGCCTCGAACTGATTTCCCGCATCGAATCGATCATCAAACGCCAAAAGCCATGAAACGATATATTCTCTTTCTCCTCGCTACGCTGTTGAGCGCGGCAGTTCCGGGGCAGACTGCCGCCCGAACCGATTCGCTGGCTCAACACCCGCAATCGGAGCAAACCGCCTCGGCAGCTTACGCATCCGATCCCGACAAGTTGTGGGATCAGGCCAACACGGCTTACATCAACAACGACTTTCCTACGGCAATTTCGCTTTACGAAACGATTCTGTCGAGCGGCAGGCAATCGGGCAAACTCTACTATAACCTGGCAAATGCCTATTTCAAGGAGCAGGAAATCGGTCGGGCGATCCTCAACTACAACCGGGCGCTGAGGCTCAATCCCGGGAACGAAGACATACGCTACAACCTGCAAGTCGCCGAGAAAATGACCAAAGACCACATCGACGCCGTCCCCGAATTTTTCGTCAAGACCTGGTTGTCGAATCTGCGCAACCTTTTGAGCAGCACGACATGGGCCGTCCTCTCGCTGGTCTTCCTGGCGGCAATGCTCGGCTCGGCGCTTTTCTATCTGCTCTCCCGTCGTCTGGTACGACGCAAGATAGGATTCTACGGCACCGCGACAGCCTTTCTGCTGCTGGTACTGACCCTCTGCTTCGCAGCCATCGACCGCCGGGAGGCGATCGACCGCACATCGGCCGTCGTACTGCGGGATGCCGTCGCCGTCAAAAGCTCTCCCGATCAGAACTCGACCGATCTCTTCATTCTGCACGAAGGCACCAAAGTAGAAATTTCGGACCGTCTGAACGGCTGGTGCGAAATCACCATCGCCGACGGCAAAAAGGGCTGGATGGAGTGCTCGACGTTCGAAACCATCTAAAAAAACCGGATCCGCCCCTGCGAATCCAAAAATTTCCAAGAACGTGTCCAGACTGCTTCAAGACGTGACCGGAGAACTGTCGAAACTCCCAGGCATCGGACGCCGCACGGCGTTGCGCCTGGCGATCCACCTGCTGCGCATGGAACCCGATTCGGTAAGCAACATGACACGCAGTATCGACCGATTCCGCCGCGACATCAAATACTGCAAATTGTGCAACAACCTCTCGGATGAAGAAATCTGTCCGATCTGCGCCGACCGGGAGCGCGACCATACGACCGTCTGTGTCGTAGAACAGGTCGCCGACGTACTCTCGATCGAAAATACCCGCCAGTACCGTGGACTCTATCACGTATTGGGCGGTGTAATCTCTCCGATGCAGGGCATCGCCCCTTCGGACCTGAAGATCGACCTGCTGATCGAGCGGATCGCCCAGGGGACAATCCGGGAAGTGATCCTCGCCATCTCGACCTCGGTCGAAGGCGAAACAACCCTGTTCTATCTGCTCAACCGGCTGCGCCAGTACCCGCAGGTGAAAGTCACGTCGATCGCCCGGGGGATCGGCTTCGGCGACGAACTGGAATACGTGGATGAACTGACGATTACTCACGCACTGATGAACCGGCGGGAAATCGAATAGGAAACTCGCACCCGGAAAATCCGAACCTCCGCCAAATACAAAGCAACCGCGAATATCCGAAACGAATATTCGCGGTTATTTTTCCACCGGGCCGACATTTCACCGCTGATCGACGAAATGAAGCTTATCGGTATCGAATCCCTGTTTTTCGACCTGGTCCAGAATCCGGACCAGCACCTGCGTAGATAATCGAGGTCGGCGAGCGAGAATCCATAAATATTTGGCCGATCGGCCGCTTACGACGACCCACTGCCGCTCGGCAGCGGAATCGCATGCCGACATCGTATAGTCGCTATAAAAAAACCAACAAGACGAAACCCGCAGGCATTCGTAATCGGCAGACAACCGACCTTTTGCACTCGAAATCCGGTCCCGGCCCGTTCTGCCGTCCTTGCCCCGATAGACGATTCGCATTTTACTTTCCGACAATAATCGGTAAACCACCCGGGATCCGACCGTCCCCTCCTGAAACGGATGATCGAAACGAGCGATCTCGTACCACTCGCCGACATACAAATCGGGATTCGCCCACGGTCCACTGCCGACAGCGGCAACGACCGGTCCCCGACCGTACGCGGCGCCCGCCACAAGCGACATCGCCGCAAACAGCATATATTCGATTTTCACCCTGGTCATAACGAGGGTGTATCGCATATTCTATACCGGATTACGTCTATTGCAAAGATTCCTGCAAACTTTTCAGCGTGCGGTAAATTCCCTCGGCATCATAACCGCACTGGGCATACAGTTGCGCGGGCGTTCCATGTTCGACAAAACGATCCGGAATACCCAGGTTCACGACCTTCGGCAGATAGCCGTGCTCGCAGAAGAACGCGACGACGGCTTCTCCCACGCCGCCGCGCAAGGCTCCGTCCTCGACGGTCACCACACAACGGAACTTACGTCCGACCTCGTGCAGCAACTCCTGGTCGAGCGGCTTGGCGAAACGCAGGTCGTAATGGGCCACCCGAATCCCGTCCGCCTCCATACGCGCAATGGCCTCGGAAGCAAAATTGCCGACCGTGCCGATCGTAAGGACCGCAATCCGCTCCCCGTCCTTCAGGCAACGCCCCCGCCCGATTTCCATCGCTGCGAACGGCTCATCGCGCCAGGCGACGCCCGCTCCGTTACCGCGCGGATAGCGGATGGCGAAAGGCCGACCGGCCTCGAGCGCCGTAAACATCATGTTCCGAAGCTCCAGTTCGTTCATCGGCGCAGCCACCGTCAGATTGGGAACCGTACCGAAATAGGCCAGATCGAAAGCGCCGTGATGCGTCGCTCCGTCCTCACCCACCAGACCGCCCCGGTCAAGGCACATGACCACTGGAAGGCGCTGAATCGCCACGTCATGAATCACATTGTCATAAGCCCGCTGCATGAAACTCGAATAGATGTTGCAGAAAGGCACCATGCCCGCAGCCGCCAGTCCGGCGGAGAAAGTCACGGCATGTCCTTCGGCGATACCGACGTCGAAACAACGCTCCGGCATCTCTTTCATCAGAATATTCATCGAACTGCCCGACGGCATGGCAGGCGTTATCCCCACGATCCGCTCGTCGGCACGGGCCAGATCGAGCAGCGTCTGTCCGAAAACATCCTGATATCGGGCCACCTCGGTCTTGCTGACGATCCGCTCGCCCGTTTCCGGATTGAATTTGCCCGGAGCGTGCCATACCGGCTTATTGCACTCGGCAGGCTTATAGCCCTTTCCTTTTACGGTCATCACATGCAGCAGCTTGGGACCCTCGATGCGCCGCAAGGCCGCCAGCGCCCGCACCAGTTCCGGCAGATTATGCCCGTCGATCGGACCGAAATAGCGGAAATTCAGACTTTCGAACAGATTGCTGTTCTTCAACAGCCCTTGCTTGACGGCATTGCCCGCTTTCTGACAAAACCGCAAAACAGCCGGCGTATGGGACAAAATCCGCCACAAACGGCGTTTGATAGCGTTGTAGCGCCTCGACGTCGAAATCTTGACCAGGTAGTTCTTCAAAGCCCCGGTAGCCTGGTCGATGGCCATGTTGTTATCGTTGAGAATGACCAGCAGGTTGGTCTGCTTGCTCGCTCCGGCGTTGTTCAACCCTTCGAACGCCAGACCGCCCGTCATCGAACCGTCGCCGATCACGGCCACCACCTGCCGCTGCTCGCCCTTGAGTTCCGCAGCTTTGGCCATACCGAACGCCGCCGAAATCGACACGGAGGCATGTCCGCCGCCGAAAGCGTCGTAAGGACTCTCGGACATACGCGGGAAGCCGCTGATACCGCCCAGCTTACGATTGGTCCGAAACGCCTCGCGGCGCCCGGTAATGATTTTATGGGCATAGGTCTGATGCCCCACGTCCCACACGATTTTATCGTCAGGAGTATTGAATACGTAGTGCAGAGCGACGGCAAGCTCCACCGCCCCCAGGCTCGAAGCCAGGTGTCCCGGATTGGACGAACATTGCTCGATGATGTACTGACGCAGTTCGTCGCAATACTGACGCAAGTCAGAGCCCGACAACTTCTTCAAGTCATCGGGCGAATCAATCCGATCGAGCCATTTATATTCCGAATGCATCATGGATAGGCAAAGATAGCATTAAAAAACGACATTTTTTCGAAATTTTTCCTATCTTCGCATTATCAAATTCCGCTCCGCTTATGAAATACGACAGAATACTCCTGAAACTCAGCGGCGAATCCCTGCAAGGGATTCAGAAATACGGTCTTTCGACCGACGTGCTCCACAGCTATGCGGAGCAAATCAAAGCCGTCGTCCGAACGGGAGTCCAGGTAGGCATCGTCATCGGCGGCGGCAACATCTTCCGGGGACTTCAGGGCGCCCGCAAGGGATTCGACCGCGTGAAAGGCGACCAGATGGGTATGCTGGCCACGATCATCAACTCGCTGGCCCTGCAGTCGGCCCTCGAGGACAACGGCGTGAAAGCGAAAGTCCTCACCTCGATCCGGATGGAACCCATCGGAGAGTATTACTCGAAAGCCAAGGCGCTCGAATACCTCGAAGCCGGATACGTAGTCATCATCGGCGGCGGCACGTCGAACCCCTATTTCTCGACCGACTCGGCATCGGCGCTGCGCGGCATCGAGCTCGAAGCCGACGTCATGCTCAAGGGTACGCGCGTAGACGGCGTCTATACGGCCGATCCGGAGAAAGACCCTGCTGCGGAGAAGTTCGACGAAATCACCTTCGATGAAGTTTATCGTCGCAACCTGAAGGTTATGGATATGACCGCCTTCACGCTTTGCCGCGAAAACGGCCTCCGGGTCATCGTCTTCGACATGGACACTCCGGGCAACCTGGAAAAGGTGCTCGCCGGAGAGAAGATCGGCACACTGGTCAAACTCTGAAAACCTATTATATCGCTATGACCGAACGTAAAAAACCCAATAACAAACGTCTTATCCTGATGATCGTCCTGCTCGCGGTCGTCATCGCCCTGATGTGGCTGCTGCCCGACGGATCGCAGCCCGCAGCCCCCGCAACGAACGCTCCGAAGACCGAACAGACCAAGAATACGAACGATGCGCCCGACGACATCGAGGCTACGACCCTTGTTAAAGCCGGGACACAGGCACCCGATTTCCGGGTGGAAATGTTCGACGGCACGACCTTCACCCTGGGCAGTCTGCGCGGCAAAGTGGTGCTTCTGAATTTCTGGGCGACCTGGTGCGGTCCCTGCCGCGAGGAATTGAGCCGCGTACAGAAGGACATCATCGACCGCTTCAAGGGGAACGAAGACTTCGTTTTCCTGCCCGTATCGCGCGGCGAAACCCGCGAAACGGTCGCCGCTTTCCGGGAAAAGATGGGTTATACGTTCCCGATGGGACTCGACCCCGAACAGAAAATTTACAGACTTTACGCCTCCAACTACATTCCGCGTAATTTCCTGATCGGCAAAGACGGCAAAGTTATTTCCGCGACCATCGGTTACGAGGCCCCCGAATTCGACGAACTCATTCTGCTGATCGAGCGACAACTCAACTCCGCCAACTAAACAAATACGACATATGGATACCAAAACCATTCTTTCCGAAGCTTCCGACCGCATGCAGAAAACGATCGAGCACCTCGAAGAAGAGCTGCTCAACATCCGGGCAGGCAAGGCGAGCCCGACCGTGCTGAACGGAGTTTTCGTAGATTATTACGGATCTCAAACCCCGATTTCAGGCGTGGCAAGCGTCACGGTACCCGATGCCAAGACCATTCTGATCCAGCCCTGGGACAAAAACCTGATCCGCGCGATCGAAAAGGCGATCATCGACTCCAACATCGGGCTGACCCCCTCGAACAACGGGGAGCAGATCCGACTGTCGATCCCGCCCCTGACGGAAGAGCGGCGCAAAGAGCTGGTCAAGCAGGTACGCCAGGAGGCGGAAACCGCCCGCATCAGCTTGCGCAACGCACGCCGGGACGCTGTCGAAGCCTTCAAGAAGGCCCAGAAGGAAGGCATGTCCGAAGACGAGGCGAAAGACGGTGAAACCCAGGCGCAGAAGCTGCTCGACAAGTTCACCAAATCGCTGGACGCGATACTCGACAACAAGGAAAAAGAGATCATGACCGTATAGATACGCTTTCTCCGAGAAACCGAACACCCCGACGCATAAACGCCGGGGTGTATCTTTCATCAGAGGGGGGATTTTTATATCAGGTACCCCACCCACTCAAGAAAACTCGCCCGTCATACCTCTGCGATTCGAAAAAATCACCACGCACAAAAAACGCTTCCTCGACCTGCTCCTGCTGGCCGACGAACAGGAATCCATGATCGACCGCTACCTGGAACGGGGCGAAATGTTCGTAGCCCGTGACGACGGACAGGTCGTCGCCGAATGCGTCGTCACGGACGAAGCCGACAGAATCGGAGAGATCAAGAATCTGGCTGTACCCCTCCAGTATCAACGGAAAGGATACGGACGACAAACGCTCGAATTTCTGGAGGCGTACTACCGGGGGCGTTACCGGACGCTTCTCGTCGGCACCGGGGATGTTCCCCGCACACTCCGTTTTTACGAACGATGCGGATACGTTCGCTCGCACTTGATCCCCGGCTTCTTCACCGATCATTACGACCACCCCATCATCGAGGACGGCAGACAACTGGTAGATATGGTCTATCTGAAGAAGTCCTTGTAACCCAGCACACACCGGCTCCGCCTGCACAAAAATCGTCCGCAACGGACAATCCCGCCCGATCGGGCTATTTTTTACCGGAATCGTCTGAAATTCCGCCTTTTTTTAATACCTTCGCGGCAAGACAACTATGAAACTCATTCTTAAAATATCGCTCGCATGCCTGCTCGCAACAGGCTGCGCATCGAAAATTTCCGCCCAAACCTACGTCAAACTCAACGGACTCTATGCGCTCGTGGGCGTAGTCAATCCCGCCGTCGAATTCACGCTCTCCCCCAAATCGACCTTCCAGACCGAAATAGTCGTTTCTCCGTGGAAGTCGATAAACAACCATCACGCCCTCTTTTGTATCTTCATGGGCGAATACCGCCGTTATTTCAAGGAGCACAACCGAGGCTGGTACCTCGGAGCCAATATCGGCATGCAGGCTTTCGACCTCTCGAAACCCTACATCGAAAACTGGAAGCTCAAATTCGAAAACCGATACAGCAAAGGCTACGGATTCATGATCGGCCTCTGCGTCGGCTACGAACATATCTTCCGCGAACGCTGGGTGCTCGACGCCTACCTCGGCTGGTCGTGGATGAGCAGCTTTTACAACGGCTATTCCATGGACGGGAAGATAGACATGGATCCCGGCCATCAGGTCGAACCCCAATACCCCGATCCGTTCAACGGTTCGTCGGAGTGGTATCCCAACAAGATCGGATTGTCGATCGGATACCGTATTTTCAATCCACACAAGAAAAAATAGTTCGGCAACAACTCGTCCTGCCTCCGCGCTCCCCAACCGATTCGAATCACCCGCCGCACGGACATCGCTTCCGTATCGTCATTTTTCAACCGTATCCGTAATTTTTCCCGGTAAATTTTGGCGGGGGGGGGAATTACTTATATTTGCAGCGGAAACTCATTCGCCCGGGAATACATCCACTTTTCCCCAAGAACGTTTCCGAACAAAATATAAACCCCAAGCAAATATCCCTAAACAATGAAAAAAATTCTTTTCACGCTGTTCGCCCTGGTATTGGCATCCGGTATCGCCGCCCAAATTCCCGAACCCGATTTCATTGGCGAAGTATTGGCGATTCATTCGGACGGCACGGCTGAAAAATTGGAAAAACACAATGTCAAAATGCGCACCGGAGCCGGAGTGTATATAGCAGGTCTGGCCGTCAATAAGTCGAAAACTAAAATTCTCGTCGCAGGTAGTCAAGCCAACGTACGCTTCGCAGCCGACGAACCGGTCAATCTGATTGTCCGCGCCGTAGACAACAAAACCGACCCGATGTCGATCGTACGGGTATTCGCCATGAAGAACAACCGAAAACAACGCTCGGCAGTCATCTCGGCCGTAGGTTCGTTCAACGTCACATCCAACGATATGGAGTACCTGCCCTTTACCGCAGAAAAATACGGAGAAAACTCCTATTACCTGACTTTCGGAGATGCCCCTGCCGGTGAATACGGCATCATCGTCACCAACCCCAACAATGTCGATGAAAAAATGATCATCGTATCGGCTTTCGGAATCGATCCGGAAAAAATGCCTGCTGCATCCGGTTCCGAAACGGCAGAGGACACAGAGTAAAACATCCGGCAAATACGGCCCTGGAAACGACATTACGATATCGCACTCCACGACAGCCTACAACAAAAGAACCCCCGCCGCAAGCATTGGTCTTGCGGCGGGGATTCTTCCATTAAACGGGGATTACTTGCGGTAAACCTTGGTATAGCCGTAAATCGCCTCGTCACCGAGCTCTTCCTCGATCCGGAGCAACTGGTTATACTTGGCCATACGGTCGGAACGCGACATCGAGCCGGTCTTGATCTGACCCGCATTGGTCGCTACGGCGATGTCGGCGATCGTCGAATCCTCGGTTTCGCCCGAACGGTGCGAAGTAACCGACGTATATCCGGCACGATGCGCCATCTCGATAGCGTCGAGCGTTTCGGTCAGCGTACCGATCTGATTCACCTTAATCAGGATCGAGTTCGCGCATCCCATCTCGATACCCTTGCGCAGGAAATCCACGTTGGTTACGAACAGGTCGTCGCCGACCAACTGACACTTGTCGCCCAGCTCGGCCGTCAGCATCTGCCAACCCGTCCAGTCGTTCTCGGACATACCGTCCTCGATCGAATCGATCGGATATTTGGCAACCAGGCTCTTGAGGTACTCGACCTGCTCTTTCGAAGAGCGCTTTGCACCGTTCGCACCCTCGAACTTCGTATAGTCGTAAACACCGTCCGCATAAAACTCCGAAGAGGCGCAGTCCATAGCGATCGACACGTCGCCGCCCTCGCTCTTGCGGCCCGGCTTGTAACCGGCAGCCTTGATCGCTTCGAGGATCGACTCGATCGCATCCTCCGTACCCTTCAGCGCGGGTGCGAAACCTCCTTCGTCGCCTACGGCCGTCGAGAGGCCCCGGTTGTGCAACACCTTCTTCAGGCTGTGGAACACCTCGGCACCCATGCGAAGACCTTCGCGGAACGAGGGAGCGCCCACCGGACGGATCATGAACTCCTGGAAAGCGATCGGAGCGTCCGAATGCGAACCGCCGTTGATGATGTTCATCATGGGAACGGGCAGCACCTTGGCGTTGACGCCGCCGATATAGCTGTACAGGCTGGCGCCCAGGCTCTCGGCCGCCGCCTTGGCGCAGGCCAGGGACGCGCCCAGGATGGCGTTGGCACCCAGGCGGGACTTGTTGGGGGTGCCGTCCAGGTCGATCAGGGCCTTGTCGATGGAGGTCTGATCCAGGACATTCATGCCGATCAGGCACTCGGCGATCTCGGTGTTGACGTTCTCCACAGCCTTTTCCACGCCCTTGCCGTTGTAGCGGCCCTTGTCGCCGTCGCGCAGCTCACATGCCTCAAAGGCGCCGGTCGAAGCGCCCGAAGGCACCATTGCGCGGCCAAAGCTGCCGTCCTCGAGCACGACCTCGACCTCGACGGTGGGGTTGCCGCGGCTGTCGAGCACCTCGCGACCATAGACGTCCAAAATATCGCTCATGTTGTCTCCCTCTCACTTGGAAACGGGTTGAATGCTTGGCGACCGGCTGACCGTGCACCATCGGTGCGCCTCCGTAAGTTAGCCATGTCGCACTTTTTGCATTATGCCCTAAGTTAGCCGAGGGATACACTTGATTTTCGAAAAATTTAGCGGGAACGATGAGGCGTGTCAGCCCGTCGTTCCCGCAGTCTTACTCCCCTGCCTTTGCTGCGTCCCACAGGTCGTTGAGCCCATGGGTCGAAAGCTCGGCAAGATCAACGTGGGCATCGGCCGCCATCTGTTCCATCGCAGCCCAGCGACGGCGAAACTTGGCCGTGCTCGCGCGCAGGGCGCTCTCGGCGTCGATCCCCTCTTTGCGCGCGACGTTGACCAGGGCAAAGAGCAGATCGCCAAACTCCATTTCGCGCTCGGGCGTTCCGGGGGCCTCGGCCTCAAACTCGGCACGTTCCTCGGCGACCTCGTCCCACACGTCCTGGACCGTCTCCCACTCAAAGTAAGCTGGAATTGATGAAGCCGTCTGCTATTTTGATTAAT
>ENA-OPYH01001776-OPYH01001776.1-human-gut-metagenome-genome-assembly--contig:-NODE-1776-length-11633-cov-2.297979_pt1 | contig 11633 bp, 8 predicted proteins | sample MGYA00241254_ERZ501488 | MGnify/ENA primary metagenome ERZ501488 (study PRJEB25962, sample SAMEA2042660) | human gut metagenome | biome: human gut; feature: human-associated habitat; material: faeces...
CCATCGCCTAAATTAGTCAACTTTTACTTCGGCTGTTTCGATTTCATCTAATGCAGAATCAATTTCATCGCTAAGTCTTCCTGCAATGTCAAACTGTTTTGCAACATCCTGTGCTGCCACTGCATCAAGATTACCTTTTGCCTTGTCAGAAATACCGCAATCAATCTCTGCTTTGAGTTCATCGTACTTTTCACCAAGTGCAAGCATTAAGAAGTCCTTGTTGCTTTCAATCACTTTCTGTGTGAGGAAAGGATTATTAATGTCAATCAGAGAACCACACGCTTCGAGCAACTTTGACTCTACGCTAGAGTCATACTTAGAAACGTAGCTACTTCTGAATACTGTTTCTTCAAGGTTTTCAAAGTTATCTAAGTAGTCGATAGTTGCTGCCTTAAAGTTGTCGTATCCTTCCATTTCATTAAGGGATACCATTTCCTTTTCGTAAGCAGTTCTCTTACCTAACTCTGTAGGTGTTTCAGCATCAGCTGGACAAGACATGTCTACAACAAAGTATTCTGGATACTTGTCGATTGCAGAGTAATCTCCATCGATGAACTTGTCTAAAACATCTGAAATCATTCTATTAATTCTAACGAGAACAGTCTGCTTGTCAACCCAAGTCTTGTCACTCGTTGCTAAACACTTTGAATCGTCCAGATTAAATTTCTGGTCTAAAGGAATCTCAAAAGCCTGAATGAAGTTGATTGGCTTTAAATCCGAAATTGGCACTTTGTTAAAGATTGCCTGACGGTACTCCTGCTGCTGCTTTTCATCGTGTTTAATTTCTTTCTTATTAAGTCTATCATTGTAATCAGCTAACTCTTCGTATGCCATTTCAATGAAGAATTTGTGTGCCTGAAGAATCCGCGGTACTTCTCCAATGTACTGTCCAGTAATAGGATCACTTTTAACGTTTACTGTGTAATCTCTTCCAAACGAATTATTACACATTGATGGGATTGTTACATGTACAGCAGGAATACTAAAAATTCGTGCTGTAAGATAGCAACTAAAGATTTCGTAATCCTCTTTTGTTACAACATCCGGATTTGATGCATCCCACTCTGTAACACCTGCATGCTGCATTAAAGCCTGCTTAGCATCATCACTTACTGCTGCATAGCTCTTAGCTAATTTAATTACTGATTCAACAGAAAATGGTGGTCTCCACTTTGAACCTGGGTTAAAGGTATCATCCTCTTTACCTGTCTGTGGATTAAAAGGAATTGCAATTTCCTTTACGAAGCACAGCTTAGATTTCTTTCTCTTTTCTTTCTTAAGGTGATTAAAACGTCTAGGCTGAAATTTCTTCTGCTTCTCTTCATTTCTCATGTTTAATTTAGAAACACCATTGTCTCCTGCTGTCTCCATTTTCTTCTGGAGTTCCTTAAAGTTAATACTCATGTCTCATTGTCCTTTCTTTTTTGATTTTACTAAATTTTTCTTCACAAATGGATCTCTTCAATCCATTAATTTTTTATAATGAAGGAAACTGAGCTAAATGGGTTTACAACTTTAAACAAAGATTAACAATGTACATTAAAATAAATTCATTGCTAATTCTTTCTTTTGTATTATGTTATCTAACATAGCTAAATAATTGTCTTTGTAAGAAGTTTTAAGTAAATCATCGACATCTTTAGTATACTTCTGTTTAACACAAACAACATTGTTTAACTTCTTGGTTAAAAAGCGAGCAAGTCTTAACCCCGCTTCATCGTTGTCATGTGCAAGAATAATCCTATCAATAAAAGTAAGCTGGGCTAAAACTTGTTCATTAACATTTGAACCTAATAAAGCCGCTGCCAGATAGCCATAGGAGCTTAAAGAAAGACAATCGAATAAACCGTCAGTAATAATGAGATATCCCTGGGCTAAAGCTTTTTTATAAACTCCGTCCAGACAATACAAATAATTACCTTTAACGAAAAGATCTTTATTTGAGTAGCCATAATAGTTTAAACTCTTATCACCTGTTTCTTTTGCTTGTAAGTAATTATGTGGATTATAGCCTGCCAGACCGACAACATTGCCTGCCAAATCTGTGATTGGAAAAACCAAATTATTTAGCCATCGGCATGTACCATCAATTAAGTAGCAATCATACTGACTGTTTTTTAGTATTTCACCAAACATAACAATCATGTAATCATCGTTTGGAACATAGAAAGCATTGGCACGGTGTACTATTTCGGAATCCATTCCCCTAACATCTTTACAGATTATGTTAATAAACTCATCTTGAGCTTTACTATCAATCTCTCTTATTTTTTGAATTCCTTTTTTTATTACTTGGCTAAAGAGTCCGAAATCTTTCATTCAATCACCTCTTTTAGTCATTCCAAATTACATTTGTAATCTTACTGACAGATACTTCGTAAGTTGTTTTGGTTAATTCTTTCTTATCTACTCTCTTAATGTAATTACGGCTTTGTAATCTACCAGTAATTTCAATTGTAGTTCCTGCTGGAATGTCTGCTATTTGGTTAGCATTCTTCTGCCAGAAAATGCACGGAACGTATGAAATGTTTTCCATACAAGATACACGTAGTATTATCGTGGCTAAAGCTAGATTAGCTGCGGTGATTCTGAAAGTAGGTTTTTTACAAATAATACCTTCAAGTCTCACTTCGTCTACATCAGGCTCATTTCTATCCATTCCCGTACACAATTTAAAGCTCTCACAGATAACAAATGTTATTGTGTGATTTTTTCTAGTATTTTCGTCATTCATACTATGTACACAGATTTCACCTGTAAGTTTTAATTTAACACCTTTTTTAAGCAAGTGCAGCCCACTCATGTCTCTCTGGAAATAAACTTTTAAAGTATCTTCTCCTTTTGAAAATCTATTACATTTCATAGTTATTTGTAAGTAATTTTCTTTAAAGTTTTCATGGCATTCTCCTAATTCACTAATTGTGATTCCTTTTAAAATAATTTTATTATACATTGCTAAATCTCCATTCTTCATTCTCTCTTTTCTATCTTTTATTTTCTCTTTTTATTTTTTATCTTTTATCATAAGTATGTTTGCTTACTTGGTTAAAGCGTTAGCTTTTAGCCGAGATTACCAACCAGTACTACCTGGTATGTAATGCCTGAATTAGTAGTCTCTAGTAAATACACTTCTTCTGTATTAATGAAACTTCGTTTAAATAAATCCGTAAGTCCTTTATTCTTTAAATCCAGGCATGCGATTTTATTTTTACGAAAAGTTAGTTCACCGACTTTGTAGCACGCTTTAGTTTCTGTAACTAAGTCTGTTGAAATAAAAACGTATGGAAATTTAAATCTTACTTTTTGTTTCTTGGCTAAAGCATACATTTCGGTCAGAAAAGTATACACAGCTTTTTTAAATCCATTTATGCTGCTTAAATTATTTGATGCATAGTACAAATAATTTAGGAACGATGCCTTGTCGTCAATGTAAACGTATTCATTACAAATGCTTGGTGCACACATGTATCGTATTTCCCCATCTACGCTTTCAAAATAATTTGACAGTTTTCCTTTGCTAAAGAGGTCTGTAGGCAAGCACGTGACCTTACTTTTTGTGATATAATAATCATGAGCATTAAAAGGAGCTACGGCTGCGATCTTACTAGCACTAAGCTGCTCTCCTGCATCACCGGCATTGCCGACATCATCTGCATCACCTGCATCACTGAATAAATCCATGTTATCAAGTGTTTTTAAAGCTTCAGACTTGTATGCCTTAACTACTTCACGAATTTCATTTATTGTTAAATCATCACTGATTTCAAACAGCTTTTTTTCTTTTTCAGCTGGTTTACAGTAGGAAAGTATTTCAAGAATCTCTTGTACATCTTCAATCAGCTGGTTATACTGGACCAATTCATCGTCAGTGTATGATTTAATCTCGTTTGAGAAAATAGCTTTAAATTTAGTAATGTCGTCAATAGTTCCTGTGTATCTAACAAGCTTGGCTAAAAAGTCAAGCCGTGTTATTTGCGGTTTTGAATGTGCTAACCGTTTTTCACTGTCGTTTTCGTATGACTTGTCTAAATCATTCCAAACAGCACAAACTTTATGTAATCGTTTCATTGTTTAATCCCCTTTCATGATTTCACTTCTTTGGATGTAACTTCTTTACATATTTAAGATGTTTACTTCTATACTCATCACTTCTGTTTGAAATTATATCCAATGCTTCTTTAACGTAAACCATTTTCCAAAGTGTTGGAATCTTTTTCCTAGAGGTTGGAATGTTCTTGGCTAAAAAGTCAAATAAATCTTCAATTTCAACCAAAGGCATTAAAGCTTTATTAACATCTGTTCTAGCATCAACTATTTCTCCTTTTGCTAGGCTAAAAAGAGCCAATTGTATTGGAAAAACTTGTGAAGATTTATTACAACGGTATGGTGTGAATTGTGCCAAAAATGTCTTAGCATGTAGATAATTCTGTTTGTAAACATCGAACGACCTAGCAGGCGTTGTAATTGTACACTCATTAGTGAGTACCTTGTTACCTGTATATGATTTGCATTCAAACAAATATATCATTTGTGGCGTGGCTAAAACCAAGTCAATCTCAGTCATAAAGCCATTGTTAGGATCTTCGATATCTTTTATTATCAAGCCTTTCTTTAGTACCCAATGCTCGCATGCTTTTGGATATCGTTTCATGAATTCTAGAATACCAATTTCTAAAACCGTCTCGCACACTTCACCATTCATATCAGTCTTAAAATTTTTCTTAGCATTCTTTAAATTTACGTTATACATACTTTTTGCAACGGCTACAGTTTTCTGAAATCCATTTTCTTTATAATAATCTAAAAGTACCTCATTAGTACTGTCCTTGTAATTAATTGTAATCACCTCCACCTTGGCTAAAGCTTAGCTCCGCAAATAATTTAAATCTCCAACGGTACGGAGAAAATCTAAATCAGTTTGAATAGGTTGTCTATATTTATCCTCAATACCTAATTTCAAAGCCCTTTTGTATGCAATGCATTGCGTAATTTTTTGTGCTTTAGCAGGCCCCTCTCCACTAGCTTTAATTAATTTAAACAGAGTTCTATTATTTAGATACAATTTATCGTCGTAATAATTGTTATAAATCATTACTGCGAAATAACCTTGGCTAAAGGCTTTTTCTTCTATCACAGGAAGTTTACTGTACACATACTGTTTAATCACGTCATCGTCTAATGTTTTGATTATTTTAGCATCAATACGATTTTTATCTATGTCGCAGAAACAAAGTAATGTACAATCCTCTAGCTTCTCATAATAAATTGACATATTTAAGATAGGACTAATTGGATAGTACTCCTCTCCATTGTTCTCTTCATCACTTTTAAAGTATTCAATCTTATCAGCGTTTTCTTCATAACTTTGCTGCATCTCTTTTTGCAGATCTTCATCTACTTCTCTGTAGTAGTATCCTGGGCTAAAGTCAATACGAAGTGGAACCCAGTTATCTACGATAATGTCCGTAGCTTGCTTGAATACCCATAAATCCTTTTTAGCTGTCTCCTTAACTTTGAAGACAGGCTCATCGTGACGTACCATGTAAACGCTAACATCATCTTCTGTGTAACCTAGCTCATAAAACATATCCAAAATCTTATTTACTGTTAGAATTACAACTTCTGATGTACCAGCTTGTATTGGTGTATTTAAAGCTTTGAAAAGTGGATTTCTGTCATAGGAATCTACATTAATTATCTCTTCGTGACCAAAGTAGCTTTTTACTGCAAAAGGCATTCCTAACGCAATACGTTCATTAATTCTTTTTTCATACTCAACGTATTTTGTACAATTTTCTAAATAATTAGAAAGCATTTTAATAAACTCTTGCTTTGGTTTTTCAATTGAATCTCTTGTTCCATACATTGTAGCTAAAGTTAAAGTTTTGTACATTTTTCGCATTTCTCTAAACTTAGCTAAATCAAATGTAGTACCTTCATGCTGTGCGATTAACCTGGCTAAACCTTCATACTTATCTTCAATGTCACTCATAAATTTAGTGTTGTTTTCATTACGTAAAAGTAAATTGAAAGCAATACGGAAATCAGACTGTGCAAAGTCACCCCATACTAAGAAATACCCATCCTCAGTTGTGAAGGTATTAGTATACGTTTTAGGGAAAGCAACAATATCACGATTTTTATAGTTAAACCGTAAATTTTGTTGAACATTTACATCATAGTAAATGGCGTGCGTTTTAACACCGAATTGATTAACTCCTCGTTGCTCCGTGCACTCTTCTAAAACTTTTCTGATAGTATTACAGTATGATTCGCAGTTTCTGTATCTTTTATAATTCTCCAGAAATTCTTCTGCATAGCCATTAGAAAGTAATTTATCTATTACTTTTTTCATATCTATAGAAATACCTTTTACTCCTTTTTTCTTAAAATAGTGCTCAGGACAATGTTCACAATAAGTTAAATATCTGTACAAGGGTTCCTTTGCTACAGTGCTATAGAAACCATTACTGTGATGTGACATTACGTCTACAGCAAGATTTTGATACGTAATCTTTTTTGCACTTTCATAATAAAAGATATCTTCCATCTTTTTTCTATCATACAGAATATATCCGTTATAATGTAAATGCTCATTGTAAGTATCTACATCAACAAAACTATCTCTTGTAAATTTAAGCATAGCTTACCTCCTTCTCTTTGTTATTTAAATAAAGCACTTAGAAGAAATTAATCGTCTAAGTGCTGGGTTCTTACTTATTTCAGCAGATGTTTCTTGGCTAAAGCTTTGGACAATTCACCTGTGGATGAGTGCTTGGCTAAAGCTGATTACCCTACTGGTGGCAATTCACCATCAAGAAACATCTTTTTAAATTTACAACATCTATTCTTTGACAACGATGGCTCAAACAGTACTTCAAGACCTCCGCCTACTTGATTAGGATAGTCGTCGGTAGCTTTAATTCTACCAATATTTTGTGCACTTAAATCTTCACACAAATACCAACGCATACAATCTTTTAGGTCGGTTAAGTTCTCAAAAGTTGTCGTAAACACTAGATAACGAATATTTACCTGTGAGCAGTCCATAAGAGACTGTTTAAGACTATTGATAAATTTACTCTTCATATCTCTACCAAGTCCCTGAATTTTATTAAGCCCAAGAAGCCATACATAGACTTTTGGCAGCTTTTCGTAACTTGCGTATTCATTAGCCAAATTGTAAGATTTGTATAGGCTAAACATTGCTTTTATAACCTTTGCTAAATGGTCATTTGTGACTTTTGTAATACCTGGGAAGAATGCTTGTCTAAAGGTTTTATCTGTACTGAGTGTTTGAAGCATGTAATAGCAACGTGATTTATTTAACTCATTGTCGAAACCTACAGGTACATTAAGAGAATCAAAGAACTCATCACTTTTCATGTCTGAATATCTTCTTGCATACACTTTCTTATCAATCTCCAATGCAAGCTTTCTTCGATCTATCATGCTTTGTGCGATTGTAAAACCTTGATTAGTTTCGTAAGATTTACTATCAAAAAACAATGATATTCCATTACCGGTCTTTGTAGCAATTTCAGATGCTTTACAGTCATTTTCAAACATGACATCACCACAAATCACAATATTCATAATATTACCTTTTCTTGCCTTTTTAAGGCTTTCTTCTTGTAATTTAACATTTGTTTCTAACATCTTAAAATTTCTTTTGAGATTTTTGTTAGTTCCTGTGAATACACAAATGTTTTCAATATCTTCTCCAGTTAAGTTCAGTTTAACTATCTGTTCATCGTCATTCATTACAAAAGATGGTTCACCCAACAGAAATCTATTTGGATCTGGGCTAAAGCTACGAAGATATTGCTCGTAATCTTTCTGATAAACATGTTGCTGTTCATCATAAAAAGAAAGAGTTCTCTTGTAGCCAAGTGTATCCCCATTTCTTATGATACTTGTACCAATTTCTGCAAGCTCATCGTCTGGTGCGAACGGAACTCTATACCTAACATTTTTTTCTTTGTTTTTGTCCTCATTAGCATTAGTATTGATGATTAATGCTCCTTTTGTTCCATAAATTGCTGCAGCACCATCATTACCCAAAATTGTTGTACTTACAGCTGGAGAACAACCCATGGCTGCTCTAACTTTAATATTTCCAAGCATACCTTTTGGAATATCACTACCCAACTCCTGCGAAGCTAAAAGTAAATGATAACCAGTGTTTCGACCAAGCCTTCCAAAGCCATCCAAAATATCAATGATTTCTTTGGTTCGTTTTGCTGCCATTTTGAACATTGTCTGGAACTCGTCTATTACAATTAAATTTTGTGGAAGCGCCAAGTAGTAAACGATCTTTCCGTCTGCATTTCTCTTAAGGAATTTCTTTCGGAAGCTTTTAATGTTCTTTACACCAGCTACAGTGAAGACTGAGTTCATTACTTGCATTTCATTGTGAAGATTTGCAAGGACAGAAATCAAGTAATCTGCATCTCCTGTAGCTGCAATTGACCTGATGTGAGGCATTGGGAATTTTGTGGCATACGTCTTAAACTCTACGATCTTAGCATCGCACATGGTTAAATTCAGCTCCCACGGAGCATACTCTGAGCATGCCGTAAGAATGATAGAGTTTAATGTTACAGATTTACCTTGTCCAGTTGCTCCGGCTAAAATCATGTGAATGTCAGCATCGTCAAGTTTCTGCTTGGCTAAATACCTGTTGTCACCATTGACGTAACCACAACCATGTAAGTAAAAACCATCTATTGTATCTCCAAACCAATTCTGTGTATAAATTCCTTGTACAGGTTTGGTTACTGTAATTGTGTAGGCTGGTTCGAAATCTCCTTCTAACATAGCGTTCAAAGATTTTGGAATTCCTACCTTATACGGATAAGCAAACTCAGTGTGCTGGGCTAAAGCGGGAAAGATCTCTTCAAAGAAATTCTTTTGCATTAAAGCACCAACCTTACTATGTTTAAGCGAATCCATGTACAAACCATGTTGTCTAACTGCTCCCATGTTGTCTATTGTTAGCATACTAAACCTCCTAACTGTTTGTTTTGATTTGGTCTTAGTAATGCCTCAAAAATTTATTTTATAATGTCTTTTCTAAGTATTTAAACTTCTGTTTAATGTCATTAAAACTTCCATCTTCATCCCCAATTTCTAAAATGTAAGGTACCTGATAAAGCTTACATTTATCTTTGTCTTTAATGGCGATCTTTGTTTTATCACCAAAGATAGACGTGGCTAAATCATTGTCAAGGTATTCTTTACTTTTCCAAGGAGACGTTCCTTTAAGTCCAATTATTTCACAATGGTCTTTTATAAACTCTGAATTGCAATACTGTATGTCGTCCGATGTTAAAATGAAACGCCAGAGTCCTCTTTTCTGCCGCTTTTTCGCATGCTTCGCCATTGCCGCAAGCAGTGCGCCGAGTGCATAAAGATCGGAACGGGCGTCACACTTCCCGTCATACTGCTCCGGCGCTGCATAACCGCGGGTTCCATAACGGACTTCCACACCCGTTTCTTCTGTTCCGGCTGCACCGAAATCCACAAGGTATATTTCACCACGCTCTGTTATCATCACGTTGTCCGGCTTCAGATCCCGGTAGAAAACCGGCGGGTTCTGTGCATGGAGATAACAAAGAATCCCGCTCAGGGCAATTCCCGTTTTCAGAATTTCCCGGCTGGAAAACCGTTCTCCCTTACGCATACGCTGTCCGATAGATTTTCCGTTTACAGCTTCCATCACCAGAAAGCTTTTTGTCCTACTTTCCAGAAGTTCCACCGCACAGGGAATCCCGGGATATGAAAACTTCTGTAAAAGAAACGCTTCCCGGCGCAGTTTTTCCCTGTCACATATACTTACCTTGACTGCATACCGCTTTCCGGATCCAGTTTTCTCTGCAAGATAAACGACAGACGTTGCCCCTCTTCCGAGCACTGACAGCAGGCGATACTTCCCTCCCGGAAGTTCTACTTTTCCAATGATCCCGCCTCCTCTTTTTACGTCAAAGTGTTTGTCAGTCCGATATTCTGTTTTTGTACATGGATATAAATTGAGCCGAATGGCTCTTCGATAGAGTAATATAGAATCGATTTTTCAGGACGAATGTCCAAGCGGATGAAAAATCGTGATGTAAGTATAACACAACAGCCGCCGTTTCTGCAAGAACTACAGAAGCCGACGGCTGCCAAAAAAATCGCCTGTTTTTTATCTATTTTTTCCCTCTTGGCGAATCTTACATCCGTTCCGGTGCCGAGAATCCCAGCAGGTCGATGCAGGTCTCAAGTACCTCGCGGACAAGATCCAGCAGTGCCAGGTAAGATGCTTTTCTTGCCTCATCCTGCTCACTTAAGATCTTGGTCTCGTGGTAGAAATGGTTGAACTCGTTTGCAAGCTCGTAGATATAAGCACAGATCTTATGCGGTGCTTTCTCCTCGAATGCGTTCTCCACAACGCCGTTGAAACGGGATACGGAAAGCATCAGAGCTTTCTCGCTGTCGCTCTTCGGTGCCAGAAGTGCGCCTTTCTTCAGTTCATTTCCCTCTTCTTTATATTTTCCGAGGATGGATTTTGTACGAACGATCGTGTACAGGATGTACGGACCGGTGTTTCCCTCGAAGGAAGTAAATCTCTCAACATCGAATACATAATCTTTCGATGCCTGGTTGGACAGGTCACCGTATTTAATAGCAGACAGTCCGACAATCTGTGCCGTTCCTCTTGCATCCGTATCTTTTACGCTGCGGTTCTCCACGATCTTCTGATACATCTCATCGTTGATCTCGCCGATCAGACGCTCCAGACGCATAACGCCGCCCTCACGGGTCTTGAACGGTTTTCCGTCTTTTCCGTTCATGGTACCAAAGCCGATAAAGGAAAGAACGGTATCATCATTCACCAGTTTTGCTTTTCTTGCACAGCGGAAACACTGTACGAAGTGAAGCTCCTGACGTTTGTCTGCCAGATAGCAGATCTCGTCCGGCTTGTACAGTTTCATACGCTGGATGATGGTTGCCAGGTCTGTCGTATCATACAGAGCTGCCCCATCGGATTTTAAGATCATGCACGGCGGGATCTCTTTTGTGTCTGTCTCTTCTTTGACATCAACAACGAGTGCGCCCTGGTCATAATGTGCATAACCATTGTCTTTCAGGTAATCTACCATGTCTGGAATGTACTCCTGTGCATCGGACTCACCCATCCACAGATCGAAATGAACGTCGAGGTTTCCATAGTTCTTTTTCAGATCGGCAACAGAAACGTTCATAATGTGTTTCCAGATCGCACGATATCCTCTTCTGCCCTGCTGCAGCTCTCTCGTTGCCTCGAGTGCACGTTTCTTATAGTCCTCGTCCTCTTTCGATTTGCCGCTTGCGCAAGGATAAATCTCCTCGAGCTCGCTGATCGTAAACGGTGCTTCCTCCGGGTACTCTCCCGTAAAGGACTCATCAAAATAAACAAGCTCCGGATGGCGCTCCTGCAGCTCGGTGATGATCAGTCCCATCTGCAGACCCCAGTCTCCAAGATGTACATCCCCGATCATCTCATGACCCATAAAACGTCCGAGACGTTTGATGCTCTCACCGATGATCGCAGAACGCAGATGTCCGACATGCAGCGGTTTTGCCACGTTTGGTCCGCCGTAGTCCAGGAT
>ENA-OPYH01001782-OPYH01001782.1-human-gut-metagenome-genome-assembly--contig:-NODE-1782-length-11619-cov-3.158855_pt1 | contig 11619 bp, 10 predicted proteins | sample MGYA00241254_ERZ501488 | MGnify/ENA primary metagenome ERZ501488 (study PRJEB25962, sample SAMEA2042660) | human gut metagenome | biome: human gut; feature: human-associated habitat; material: faeces...
ACGGCAAGTGCAGATAACCTTTTGGATAAGTCGGAGGAAAAACTACATCCCCAACGTAAAGGGCCAATGGACTTACTTTTCGATGGTGACACATACCGTGGTAGGCACCTGTGCCGTGACCGACACCCTCGCCCAACAGGCCTACGCCGCACGCACGGACTGGGACATCGCCATCGCCGACGGGCGCATACGTACCAACAGCGGCACCTCGGGGCCCGGGGACGGAGGCATAGCCCCCTCGCCCTACGACTATGAACATACCGAGCCGGACATGCCGGCCATTTTCCAAACCGATTCAATCCGGTAAATGGAGGACAGAAAAAGGGATTTATAAACAACTCGTATACAACGAGTTGAGAATAGGGAAAATTTGTGCGCCAAAACGAAAATCAATCACAGCCAAATGAAAAATCGTTTGGCTGTGATTGATTTTTCATTTGGCTGAGATTGATTTCAGGGCTTCTGCGAGGCTGTCCCCTGTTGTGCTTTTTTCTTGTGGTATATGCCTTGGCAGTTGTTCTAAAAGTAGGGATTATTTTTCCAAATAGTCTGAAACGGACCTTTTGTGTGTTTCGTATTGCTTCTTTTTCTATCTTTGATATTCAAAAGCGTTTTTTATGAGCAGAATATACAATTCCGTCGTTGGCCTACTTTGCGGGATGGGGATATTGTCTTCTTGCGAAATCATCGAATATCATCCCTACGATACGCGTATAGAAGGAGAGGTCGGGCTGACGGAGAAGAACATCCGTTTGATTGAAGACAAGATGCGGGGAAGGCGTGAGTTCCGCTTTGCCATGATCAGCGACACCCAACGTCGGTATGACGAGACGAAAGAAGTCGTGAATATCATCAATAACCGCGGTGACATTGATTTTGTGTTGCATGGCGGCGACGTGGCGGATTTCGGCGAGACGAAAGAATTTTTATGGGCACGGGATTTCTTGAATAAGTTGCGGGTGCCGTATGTTTGCCTGTTGGGGAATCATGATTGTCTGGGGACGGGGTTCGATGTATATCTGAAAGTTTTCGGAGAGGATAATTTTGCTTTTACGGTGGGCAACGTGCGTTTTATCTGTTTGAATACCAACGCGCTTGAATATGATTACAGTCATCCGGTGCCCGATTTCAATTTTATGGAGGATGAATTGAGGAATATGCCGGCGGGCATAGAGAAAACCATTGTAGCCATGCACGTGCCACCCGGCGACGGGGAGTTCAACAACAATGTGGGGCGTGCCTTTGAACACTATGTGACCAGTTTTCCCCATGTGCAGTTTTGTCTGTTCGGCCACATCCACCGTTGGGCTGAAGAAGAGTTTTTTGAGGATGGAGTCGTATATTACGGATGTACGACAGTCGGGAAGCGAGGGTATTACGTCATTACCATAAAAGAAGAAGGATATGAAATTGAACGTTGCGATTTTTAGTATATGGCTTTCGGCTGGCATGCCTTCTTGGGTAATGGGGCAGGGTGTGACGGAAGCGGCATCGGATACAGTTCCGACACGCTATGAGAAAATGATGACACGCCGTATGGAAGGGTGGAAACGTTTGATTCCCGACCATTACAAGATACAGTTTGCGGGAAGTATCGGTGTCGTTTCAATCGGTACGGGATGGACCTACGGGAAGAAGCAGCAGTGGGAGACAGATATCATGTTGGGCTTTTTGCCTAAATTTGAAAGTGAACATAATAAGGCCGTTTTCACTCTGAAACAGTCGTATTTGCCTTGGCGGTTACGCGTGAAAGAGAGTGCGTGGGTGATTCAGCCTTTGTCATGCAGTTTGTTCTTGTCCTCCGTATTGAGCGATAAGTTTTGGACGCATGAGCCGGACCGTTATCCTAAAGGATATTACGGTTTTTCTACCCGTATTCGTGCCAATCTTTCTTTGGGTCAGCGTGTGATGTACGATGTGCCGGATGTATCTAATTGGTGGATACAGGACATTTCTTTGTATTATGAATTAGGAGCTTGCGATACCGATTTCTGTACCTTCTTTGGTGACCGCAGTATCAAATTTAAAGAAATTTTAAGTCTGGCTGTCGGTATAAAACTGCATATTTAACTTCTCCTATTTGCGGGTGTACTTAAAAGTCAGTATCTTGCATCTTGTTAGAATCCCTTTTTTCAGGTATTGTACGAATGGCGGAAAGTGATGAACTTTGCCATAGAAAAAGATGTTTAATTAAAAACAAAAGTAAATATGAAAATCAAATCAATTAAAGGACGTGAGATATTGGACTCCCGTGGTAATCCGACAGTAGAAGTAGAGGTGGAGTTGGAATGCGGCGTGGTGGGCCGTGCGTCGGTTCCTTCGGGAGCTTCTACGGGCGAGCACGAAGCCTTGGAATTGCGTGACGGAGATAAAAAACGTTACGGAGGTAAAGGCGTGTTGAAGGCTGTGGAAAATGTGAATAAGGTAATTGCTCCGGCCTTGGTGGGCTATAGTGCTTTGGAACAGCGTGCCATCGACCACAAGATGTTGGCACTCGACGGCACGAAGACAAAGTCTAATTTAGGTGCCAATGCCATTCTCGGGGTGTCGTTGGCTGTGGCTAAGGCCGCTGCGGAATATTTGGACATTCCTTTATATCGTTATATTGGCGGCGTGAACACATACGTGATGCCCGTCCCGATGATGAATATTATTAACGGAGGTTCGCATAGCGATGCGCCGATAGCTTTTCAGGAATTCATGATTCGTCCGGTGGGTGCTCCTTCTTTCCGTGAGGGCTTGCGGATGGGGGCTGAAGTGTTCCATGCCTTGAAGAAAGTGCTTCACGACCGTGGACTCAGTACGGCAGTAGGCGATGAAGGCGGTTTTGCTCCTGCATTGGATGGCACTGAGGATGCTTGAATCCATAATCGCAGCCATTAAGGCTGCCGGCTATGTACCGGGCAAGGATGTGATGATCGGTATGGACTGCGCTTCCTCCGAGTTCTATAAAAATGGAGTGTACGATTATACCATTTTCGAGGGTGAAAAGGGTAAGAAGCGTACTTCAGACGAGCAGATCGCTTACTTGGAAGAATTAATCACGAAGTATCCGATTGATTCTATTGAAGACGGTATGAGCGAGAATGACTGGGACGGTTGGAAGAAGTTGACGGAACGTATCGGCGGACGTTGCCAGTTGGTGGGCGACGACTTGTTTGTGACCAACGTGGACTTCTTGTCCAAGGGTATTGCCATGGGGTGTGCCAATTCCATCTTAATCAAGGTGAACCAGATCGGTTCGCTCAGCGAAACTTTGGATGCCATCGAGATGGCTCATCGTCATGGTTATACAACGGTTACTTCCCACCGTTCGGGAGAGACAGAGGACGCTACGATTGCCGATATCGCTGTGGCAACGAACAGCGGCCAAATCAAGACCGGTTCTTTGAGCCGTTCCGACCGTATGGCCAAATACAACCAGTTGCTCCGTATCGAGGAAGAGCTGGGGGATTTGGCTGTGTATGGTTATAAGCGCATCAAGTGAGACTTTACGTATTGTGATTGAATGAAAAAAGAGTTGCTTCGGGAGATATTTTACCGAATGCAACTCTTTTTTGGCAAGAAAAACAGGAAGGCATGGCTTTTCATATCTTTGTTTTTCTTAACTTTGTTTGCACCTTAAAAATTAAAGGCCATGCCACGGATAAAGGAAGGATTCAAGGGAGAACGGATAGTCGTCTTGCCGGGATTTTTGATAGAAGAGTTGAAGCGCGACCCTTTGGGCCGCGAGCTTTACATCACGGATATCGGTTATTATCCGCATGCTGGTTTTCATTATTGTGAGCGGAAAGAGGAGGATTCCAATGAGTTTGTGCTGATTTATTGTGTAGAGGGGGAGGGATGGTTCGAACTGGACGGTAAGCGCTATGACGTTGGGGCTAACCAGTTTTTCATTTTGCCCAAATATAAGGCACATGCTTATGGCAGTAAGGCTGAGAATCCTTGGACGATTTACTGGATTCATTTCGATGGCGCAAAAGCCGCCTTTTTCAGTGTGGGTTTCAGTAAGCCGCATGATATTTCACCGGCCGAGCATTCCCGCATCAAGGAAAGGTTGATGCTGTTCGAAGAGATTTATGCCTCGGTCAGTTCCGGCTACAACAAGAACTACATGTTGTACGCCACCACGAGCCTCTTTCATTTTTTGGGTTCCATGAAGTTTTTGGGCGAATACCGCGAGTGTCGTTTTGCGGGTGTGCAGGAAAAACGAGACGTGGTGCAGCGTGCCATTCATTTCATGCAGGAAAACTTGAATAAAAAAATCCGTCTGACGGATATTGCCCGCGAAGTGAAACTTTCCCCGTCTTACTTCTCCAATGTCTTTGAGGACAAGACCGGTTCTCCCCCTTTGCGTTATTTGGGATACCTCCGCATTCAGGAAGCCTGTCATTATTTGGATTTCACAGAGTTGAAAATCAGTCAGATCAGTCCGTTGGTCGGTTATGAGGATTCGCTTTACTTTTCCCGGCAGTTCACGAAATACATGGGCATGTCGCCGTCGGAATATAAATCAAAGAAGAAAGGGTAAGATTTTAAATAATTATATATTTGAGGAACGAGACATGAATACGAAATCTCTATTATCTTTAGTAGCAGGCATTTCCCTGCTTTGCAGTTGTCATACAGCGCCTGCTTCCCGTGAAGGAGAAACGGGGGCGGCAGACAGTGTGGTGGTAAAAAATGAAGTCGTGAATACGATTCTACAGCGTCGCAGCATCCGGAAATACAAGCAGCAGCCGGTGGAGAAGGACAAGTGGGCACAGATAGTGGAATGTGGAGTGTATGCTCCCAACGGGAAGGGACTGGAATCGTGGGAAGTGCGTGTCGTGGACAATCCCCGTTTGTTGGCTTCGATAGATTCGGCTTACAGCCGTTTCATGGGGAAAGGACAGGAGGAAACCACTCTTCGGGCGGCATACGGTGCACCTGTGTTGGTATTTATCGCATACGATACGACTTATGATTTGTCGCAGGTGGATTGCGGACTATTGGGCGGAAACATGATGATTGCGGCACAATCGTTAGGGATTGGTTCATGTTGCTTGGGTGGTATTTGCCGCTTCCTGAATGCTCCCGAGGGACGTGAAATCCTTGCAAAACTGGACTTTCCCGATACACATAAGTTGCTTTATGCCATAGCTTTCGGTTATCCGGACGAAGAACCGACTCCAAAGCCTCGCGATATGGGCAAGGTCAGGACGATAGAGTGATTTTTTCTTTCAACTATATTATAAAAACGAGTCCGTAAGTCGAAACTGTTACGGACTCGTTTAAGTTTTCACCCGACGGGCCTTTTAATCCTGTTTGTCGTTTTTGTTCGTCAGGTTCTTTCCCTTGTATTGTCCAGTCAGGGCATTCAAGAAGCTTTCTACCTTTTGGGATTCAGTTTCCGATATCTTACGTCCTACTTGGTAGGTGGCCATTTTGCTGATGGCTTCGCCAAGTGTAGATACGCTTCCATCGTGGTAATAAGGGTAAGTCAATGCCACATTTCTTAATGTCGGTGTTTTGAAACGATAGCGGTCGCGTTCAATTTTGGTCTGTGCCCAACGTCCGTTGTCTCCGTCCGTAAGTCCTGACTTTTGTGTAAGCTCCCGGTCTTCGAAATAATTGGCACGCTGTCCCATCAGTTCATAAGTCAGTCCACCCATGTTGACACCGGCATGGCAAGTGGCGCAGTTGTATTCCTTGAAAAGTTTGTACCCTTCTATCTGGTCTGCCGTCATGGCGTCCTTTTCACCTTTTAAGTACCTGTCGAAAGGAGAGTTGGGCGTGAGCAACGTCTTTTCATATTCTTCTATGGCATTGGTGATCGTACCCATGCTGAGTCCTTCCGGATACACACTGAGGAACTTGGCTGTAAACGCCTCGTCTGCGGACAAGCGTTCCACAATTTCATCAAAAGACTTGCAACCCATTTCCACCGGATTCAAAGGAGGGCCTCCGGCTTGTTCAGCCAATGTGGCGGCACGTCCGTCCCAGAACTGCACGAAATTGAAGCAGGCGTTGAAGACGGTCGGGGCGTTTACGCCTCCCAGTTGTCCGTTGATACCTTCCGAATAACGCTTGTTGTCCACGCCGCCCGTTTCGATGCCGTGGCAGGTGGCACACGATATGGTACCGTCTGCGGAAAGGCGTGTGTCGTGGTAAAGCCTTTCACCTAATTCAGCCTTTTGAGCATTATACGCTACACTGTCCGGAATAGGACGTACGGGTTCGTTGGCAAACTCAGGGGCAGCCAATGGGTTGGGGAAGTACTTTGCACGAATCTCCTTCACATCGCTCAAGGCAATTTCCTTTTTCGCGTCAGTGATGGAAGAGCCCCAATGCACAAGGTAATATGTGGCCATGGGCATTGAACCGTTGGAGATACATTGTTCCACTTTGGCCAAATCCACTTCGTTGGGCATGGTCTGTTCCTTCAGTGCCTGGATAAACGGTGCGATGTCGAATGCCGCATATCCGTCTTTCACATGTTGGGCTATCAGTCCCTTTGCCAAAGGCATAGTGGCATAGAACGGCAATTCCGGATTGGCGGTATGACAGTCTGCACAACCTCCGTCTTCCAGCACTTGAAGTAACTGTTCATGTACAGGCAAATCGGGCGAGGGGGCTCGGTTTACCATCCGGTAGGTCACGGCCAATGCTGCTATGACAACTACCAAGCTTAATAGAATTTTAGAACTTTTTTTCATCTTGTACAAGTCGTTTTAATTGATTGTTGATTGATATAAAAAACACTGTTTTCGTCACATATTTCCGTACACATGTATGCTGCCTTGTGCCGACGGAAGATAATTAACCCCATACCAGCACATCTGCAAACAGGCAAAAGCAAAGATGAGCAATACATAGGAAAGCCGATGACTTCTGTGTGCGTTGAACCGCCAATGTATATATAACAGGTAAGTCGTCCAAGTCACGGCTGCCCATGTTTCCTTGGGATCCCAGCTCCAATAATTACCCCATGCATTCTTGGCCCATAACGCCCCGCTGAGCATGCCGAAAGTTAGGAATGCCGTACCTATATATACCAATTGGTCAGCTGTGGGGAGATAGCGTTCCGTATGTTGTATGATTCCGGCTACCGCAAGGATGAAAGCACATCCCGACACGGAATAAGAGAACATGTAGACCGTTACGTGCGGGATGAACCAGGCACTTTGCAATGCCGGCATCAAGGCTTGCTCGTGTATCTCCGGCTTCAGCAGGTTCATCGTGATGAATACGGAAGCTACGACCGTGGAAAAGAACATAATCCACCGGTAACGCCACTTGGCGTAGGTGAGGATTCCGGACAGCATCATGAAAAAAGAATACCACAATCTCGTCTCGCCCAGCGTGCGTAGGGGAGGGCGGTGAAGCCCGGTCCAGAAAACTGCGATGAATGCGGCATAGACGCACAGCCCTGCCACGGTGAGCAGGACAGAGGCATAGGGCCTTCCTTTCCATGCCGCAATGGCACCCGCCATCCACAATAATACCGAGGGTAAGGCAAATTCTGCAAATTCATTCCACGTAATCATGTTGCTTTCCTCCTTCTTCCTTTTTTCCCGGTACGGAATGGTCCTTGTATGAAAAGCAGGGCACTGCCTGCAATGAGCATCCATATTCCTGTCCATTGGACGTATTTCCATGGCTGCCGTACCCATAGCACGATGCAGTATGGGGAAATATCCGTGGTTCCCGTCGTGTTTATACTTTCCAGATAGAGGTCATCTTGCCATGAGAGGCGGTGGGGATGGTTCACTTTCAACTTGAATGTGGAGCCTTTGCCCGTACGCAGTTCTGCTGTATAATCCTGCGGGATACCGCGTTCGGAAAAAGTCGCTTCCGATGAGACCAGTTGCAACGTTTCGCCCAGTGCCGTCTTGTAACCGCCTTTGTCGAAAGCCTCCGCTGTGGGTTGTTCTTTAGTTACTATCGCCCGCCATTCGTAGGTGTCGGGAGCTCCGAAGAAACCGCCGGACAAAGCAAGCAAAAGACCCGCATGCACGAGTGTGAAACGCAGTTTGTAAGGGCGTGGACGGGACAGACCTCGAAACAGTACCAATGTGAGGTGTGCAACCAAGGCAGTCAGGACGGCTACGAACCACCATGTGCCTGTAACAGGGAGATTGGTGAAGCCTTGCACTAAACAAGACCCCAAAAACAGGGTCAAGAGCAGGTAGGTGGTGGAAAGCGAAGACAGATGGGATGCAAATGGGGAAAAACGTTTTTCCCTGGAAATCACCCATAGGCCAACTGTCAGGAATAACAATAGGCCGACATTCACCGGAAATGCAAAAAATGTTTTCGGGAAATGATAAAACAGCCATTGACAGATGAGTGCTGTCCCAAAGTAACAAATCCACAGGGCTTTGGCCATAGTGTAGTCTTTGCTTTAAGTTTTTATAATATGAACATTGAAACAACAAAGGTAACCATATTTTGGAGGAATTTACTATTTTTTTCGATAAACTTGCATATAATGGCTCTTTTCATTATCTTTGCACTCGATTTCAAGGAAATCATGCGGAAATAGCTCAGTCGATAGAGCACTAGCCTTCCAAGCTGGGGGTCGCGGGTTTGAGTCCCGTTTTCCGCTCATGTAAGACTTGCTGTTTTTAGCAGGTCTTTTTTGTTGTATTCGTGAGGTAAATGCTATTTACCCGGATAGCCCCGTTATAACGTTTAATGCAATGTAGTCGTGCAAAGTCTTGATATGTGCCATAAAATATCGTTAATACTTTATCTTTAATCCATAATATGATTGTTGGAATTGTGTGAATATAGTATATTTGTGTGGAGTACAAGTAATGAAAGATAAAAGTATGCTCTTTTGATATAGATGATAAATCAAAATGGGATGAAGAGGTTTCATGGCTTTGTGAGATGTGTAGATAGTTTACGGGACTGATTGAAAAAATAAAAATAGTATGATATGATAGAGCAGGTTGTAATAAATAATTATAAGTCGATAAGGGATTTGTCTTTACCCTTAAACCGATTGAATGTGCTCATTGGTTCAAACGGTGTGGGTAAAAGTAATTTTATCTCATTTTTTGAATTGACGAAAGCCATATATGAGCAACGGTTCGGAAGTTATACTTTGTCAAAAGGTGGTATTGACAGCTTGTTGTATCGTGGAAGGAAGGTATCTCCTTCCATCCATGGATTATTAGATTTCGATAATAATAATGCTTTCTTTTTTGAAATAAAACCCGCGCAATCCAATAAGGGATTTATAGAAAAAACGGGGGATTATTTCAATAATTTCCATACAGAAGGTAAGGATTATGCGGAATGGAATAAGACGCTATGGGATTCCGCTGTTGAAGAATCTTCTTTAATCCAAAATCTCAAATGGAGGGCCGGTTATTTAAAGAAATATTTGAGTAGCTTTACGGTATATCATTTTCATGATACCAGTGTAAGTTCTCCTATGCGTGGAGATTGTAATATCAATGATAACGAATACCTTCGTGACAATGGTTCTAATTTAGCGGCATTTCTCTATTCTATGATGCAAAATGATGAAACTAATTTTCGGTTGATAGAAGGAGTGGTAAGTTCCATTGCGCCCTATTTTAAGTGTTTCAAGTTACGTCCGGATGTAAATGATAAGGAAAGAATACGCTTGGAATGGGAAGAAAAGGAGACAGATATGTATCTTAACGGATACAGTTTTTCGGATGGGACTTTACGTTTTATTGCTTTAGCCACTTTACTGTTGCAATCGAAAACCCCCGAGGTTATTGTGATTGATGAGCCCGAGCTTGGTTTGCATCCTGCTGCTATAAATAAGTTTGCCGAACTTGTCAAACGTGCATCCAATAAGAGTCAGATTATCTTATCCACACAATCTACAAATTTAGTGAATTGCTTTGATGTGAAAGATATTATAGTTGTGGATAGGATTGAGAGCCAATCTGTTTTTAGGCATTTGTCAGAGGAGGATTTGGCGACATGGATGGATGAATACGATTTGTCAATTAGTGATTTGTGGGAGAAGAATATGATAGGAGGACAGTTATGAGACGTGTATATATTGTTGTGGAAGGACAAACTGAGCAGGAATTCGTCAATACTGTTATTTCTCTTTATTTACAAGAATTTGGCGTATTCAATATTACTCCGGTTTTAATCCGGACCAGTAGGAACGGGAGAGGTGGAATGGTGAATTACCAGCATTTATGGAATACCGTCAAATCGCTTTTGGGATCTTCAAGGAATGATTTTGTTGTAACTACATTCATCGACTTTTTCAGGATACCTAACACCATGCCGAGGTATGAAGAATGTATGGCGAAAGCCAGTAAAATAGAGCGTGTCAAAGCACTGGAAAGCGCTATGAATGAACATATAGGAGATAGACGTTTCTTTTCTTATATCCAGTTACATGAATTTGAGGCTCTTTTGTTTTCTAATAATAATGGTTTTGAGTACTACTTCTCAGAAGATTGTGCTAAAAAAACAAATAATATTGTTTCCTCGTATGAAAATCCGGAAGATATAAATTCATCTCCAGAGGGAGCACCTTCTAAAAGATTGTTGGCCTTGAAATCTGATTATAATAAAGTGTTGGAGGGAAACTTAATAGCACTGGAGGTGGGGATAATGAGTATGCTTGAAAAATGTCCGAGATTCAATAGGTGGATAACCCAAATCATTGACACCTGTAAAGTATAGGTTGAATGAGGTTCGGGGCATATTGTATGAAGGCAGAAAGTCGGTTGTTTATATCTGATGATTTTATAGCGTTTGGAAAAAGCTAACACGCATTTTGGGGCGTGTTGGTGATGTAAAGTCTTATTCCGTATAGAACCGGAACACCGTAGTTTGCCGGTATTCCTCCCCAGGACGCAACAGGCAGGAGGGGAAATCGGGATGCGATGGTGTGTCGGGATAGTATTGCGCTTCGAGGCAGACGGCGGTGTCGGGATGGACGTAATAACCGGCTGTGTAGAGCAGTACGGAGGGCAGGTCGGTTTTTACCGTCAGGCTGCGGCCCGTGGTGGGCTCGGACAACCGGGCGGCCTCCACCATGTCGGGAGACTTTTCCGTTTTCAGTACGTAACAGTGGTTGTAACCTTTGTTCCATTTCAGTTGCTCATGGTCGGCATATAAGTCCTGTCCGATGGGTTTGGCTGAAGTGAAATCGAAAGGCGTGCCGCCCACCTTCACCCGTTTGCCTGTGGGGATGAACTGCGGGGTGGTGTCCAACATCGTATGTGAAGGGATGCGCAATACATGTTCCGTGATTTTCTCTCCTTTGCCGCCCAAATTGAAGTAGGCATGGTTCGTCAGGTTCAGGTAGGTTGCCCTGTCTGTTGTTCCATAGTAGCGGATGGACAGCTCGTTGCCGTCGTTCCAACGGTATTCCACCGAGATGTGTGCGTTGCCCGGATAACCGCCTTCTCCATCGGGGGAAAGCCGCGTGAAGCGCACGCCGTCGTCCAAAACTTCCCAGTCCCACAGCATGCGGTCGAAGCCGGAGAAGCCGCCATGGTTGGTGTTCTGCCCGTCGTTTTTTTCCAGTTCGTAGGTTTGCCCGTCGATGCAGAGGCGTGCGCCTCCGATGCGGTTGGCAAAACGGCCCACGATGGCTCCCATGTAGAACTCGTCCGACAACAG
>ENA-OPYH01001783-OPYH01001783.1-human-gut-metagenome-genome-assembly--contig:-NODE-1783-length-11611-cov-3.490222_pt1 | contig 11611 bp, 10 predicted proteins | sample MGYA00241254_ERZ501488 | MGnify/ENA primary metagenome ERZ501488 (study PRJEB25962, sample SAMEA2042660) | human gut metagenome | biome: human gut; feature: human-associated habitat; material: faeces...
CCAGATTCAGGAAAGAATCCAGCTGTTCAAAACTGATACTGTCTACAAAATGAGCTGTTACTTTTTCCCCATCATTCAGAACCACGATATCACTGACAGACAGGGAATGCCCACGGAAGTCTTTCGGTCTATCAATGTTGAATCTTTCAAAAATATCATCCAGTGACATATTTCCCAGAAATTCTCCAACATAGACCAGCTTATAATCTTCTTTTTTTATCTGCATACCATGACTTTCAATAAAACTCATATTCATAAATGCATAATTTTCGCCCGGTGAATCATCTTTGATCTGATAAATACCAAAGGTTTGCCTTGTTCCTAACAACAGGTTTGCCTCTTTCAAAGACTGAATCTGCGGATATTTCTGCATTTCCCATTCCAGGTTACGGAAACGCTCCCGTTCTGTCCTAGACATCTGATAATGCTCCGGTCCTCGTTCGATTTCCATGCGTTCCGTGACATAGATTGGTGACGAAAAATTAGTGATCAGATAAATATCTGCTCCGGCATCGTATAATTTCAGTGCTTCTTCCTGCTCAATGACACTCATAGGTTCCTGAAATGCTCCAAAATCTTCATCGGCATAATCCAGATCCTGATCCTTTATCCGTTCCCACATCTGCGATTCCATGCCAAACAGACCTTCATGTGCCTGTATCATTTCTTTACTTGCATACTCTCCCTTACCGCCATCGCTGCCCAGGCAATAAATCTTAGAACCCATCCTGTGATAATCTAAGGCTGCTTCTTTTCTAAGCGGTACCATATCCTCTGCTGTATATCCATAATCCCGAAGTCCAAGCTTGCCTATGGTTGGATCTGGTAAGTCCTGAATATCCATTCTTGCATCATCCAGTAAATCCTCTACACTTTCCTCATCTGCTTTGCTCAATGCATCTGCCAGATTTCTTACCAGAGTCCTAACTTTCTCTTCCTCACCGATCAGATTCGCATATTCAGAAATCTGTTCTTTTACATCTGTTGGAAATTCTACGCCTCTACGCTCTGCCTGATTGATCCGTTCCTGCGTATATTCCTGCATTTTCTGTGTTTCTCTACCTGTTATCATACTTCTTGCCATATAAGTTCCTCCCGTATTCTGAAAGAAGGCATAACCCACAGAACATTCTTTCTGCCAGATTATGCCATCTTCCTTGTTTTCTTATTCCAGACCGAAGTCCCGTTTTCTATTTTCCTTGCCAGTTTCACTTTCCCGCTGACTCTTTTCTTTATAAATCCGCAGCTTCTCATGGATAGAACCTCGTGCCGGTCTTTCTTCTTTCTCTTTTGATTCCGACTGCTCTGTTTCTGTATCTTCCCGTTCATCCATATTGAGAAGTGCATTTAATTCTGACAGCCGCTCCAGTTTTTGGCTCAGTTCCTCTTCTTTTGGAAATGGCTTCCCGACTTCCTCTTTGGCATTTGTCATCTGCTCCTGAACCGTTTCCAGCCGTTGTTCTGCTTCTGCCAGTTTCTCCGGATAGCTTTCCAAAAGGTTGTTGATACGAGTGATATTTCCTAGAGCATCGGCTCCCAACCGAACTTTAGCTACCGATTCATGCTTTACAGACAGGATAAACTCTTTGCTCCAGCTGTCGAATTGGATTCTCATGTTGAATCCCTGATAGCTTCCAATGTCCATAGCTGCATCTACAGACTTAATGTCTTTGCAGACCGCCAGAAGTGCCGTACCTGCCTCTTTCTTTTCTGTGAACACTTTGCCACTGATTTCCATAGAAAACTGCTCTGGATCTGTGATTTTACGCTCAGAAAAATGAGCGATGTCTGCCTTGTAGCTGTCAATGATCTCCATCAGTTTTACAATCTGTTGCGGAAAATTTCTTGCAATATCATCTTCCAAACGGTACTGATTATTCATGTGATTGGCTTTTAAAAGTTTCAACTTTGCCACGTCCACATCCAATGCCATCTTCTCTTTTACTGCCGGATTTCCGGTTGCAAGTGCTTTGACCTCTGCATAGGAGAGCGCCGCTTCGTCCACATCTTCACAACTTCTGACCGGTGCTTTGCTCGTCATAATCTGGGAAATGAATTTCTGCTTGTTCTCGATCAACTGCCACATATAACTGTCGAAAGTGGATTCTGTTACATACCGGAAGATATGAACCTTTTTATTATGGTTTCCCTGACGGATAATACGTCCTTCCCTCTGTAGGCTAAGTACCCAGCGCCTTGCCATATTGCTATGGTAGGTTTCCAAATACTCGCCCCCGAACCGTACTTACAACTCTCACTGTATACGGCTCTCCGTTTATAAACTCAATTTAACTGTCCACAGTGTAATTTCTTATGACATTCTCTACACAAAGCTATTGTTTTGCGATTTCTCGCTATCATAAGAGCTTCCCAAAAAGTTTTACCTTGTAAATCTTTAAGCCGATGAACATGATGAATTTCTATGGGAGTATTAGTTTTTCCGCATAGCTCACATTCTCTGGCTTTTATTCTGTCGATTAGCTTTGTACTGCTGAAATATTTGATTGTATTTGGAACTAAGTCTGCATTAGATTGGAATGCTTTTTTCTGCCGTTTAAAACCCTCGTTATAAAACACTCGCATTTTCTCAACTCCTTTGGAATTACGGAACTTTACAGCAAAATCTTTTCCTGCTCTGAATTTTCCGATTACTTTTGAAATTGATGTCCTGTATTTTGTGCCGTAGGTTTTGTACATACTGTATTCCATAATATACTTGTAGCTGTTGATGATTGAGCTGTTATTGGCTATACAGTAATAATTGTAAAAACCTCGTATCATACTGTTGTAGTAGTCGAGTATTTCCAAATCATCACAGTTTTTCAATCTGTATATTGCCTTGGGTTTCCAAATTTCTTTTCCATTATGGTAGATTAACTTCATAGCACCTGTATCAATCAAGTGTTTCCTGATTGTATCACTTGAAACTTCCAGTACAATTCTGCCCGTGTAATTACGAACGAGCTTGCCTATTTTATCTCTCTTGGTTAGATTGCTATGCCGTACTCTGATTTCATAACTGAGAAATTTCGCACTTTTTTGGGCATTGGTAATCAGCGTTTTCTCTTCTGATAGCTCCAACTGTAATTGTTCTTTGAGAAAATTCTTAAAATCTTCTTTTATTTTCTTACAATCCTCTTTCGAACCGATAACTCCGCACAGCCAATCATCAGCATATCTGACATAGACCAGCCTTGCATAATTGTTATCCATAGGGTCACTTGGGGGAATATTCACCCGTTCTTTTTCCAACTGCCTTATGCGTGCAATCGCATTTTCTCTTTCACAGTCGTCGTTTGCATTTTTCAATGCGATTCTGGCTTTGCTTAATTCGACTTCGTTCCTGCGGTACTCTTTTGTACGCATACGCTTTTTACCTTTTTTAAATTTTCGGACATACTCATTTACATACTTATCAAATTTATCCAAATAAATGTTTGCAAGAATAGGACTGATAATGCCACCCTGCGGTGTTCCCGAATAGGTGTTATGAAAAGTCCAATTCTCAATATAGCCTGCATTCAGAAATTTTCTTACCAGTCGAAGAAATCTCTCGTCATTGATACGTTCTCGTAAAATTCCAATCAACGTAGCATGGTTGATGTTATCAAAAAAACCTTTAGTGTCTCCCTCGATAAACCATTTCACACCCGTGAAAGTTTTTTGAATTTCATTGAGTGCCGTATGACAGCTTCTATTAGGTCTGAACCCATGAGAAGTATTTTCAAAATGCCCCTCATAGATAGCTTCTAAAATCATTCTGATAACCTCTTGAAGCAATTTATCCTCAAAGGACGGTATTCCGAGTGGACGCATTTTTCCGTTCTTCTTTGGAATATAGGTTCTTCTTGCAGGTTTTGGCTGATAGCTTTCATCTTTGAGCGAAACTATGATTTTCCGTATTCTTTCGATACTCATACCGTCAACCGTTTGCTTGTCAGTACCTTTTGTCATACTTCCGTCATTGGAATAAATGTTTTGATAAGCGGTTAAGTACAGTTCCTCATTGTAGAGCAAACGGTATAAACGCTCGTACTTGTAATCTTTTTGGTTACTGTGTTTCGTTAAGCTGATTAACACATTTTCAGGATTTCTCATAATGTATCACACATTATCCTTTCTATATTGTTAATGTTATAAACTGCCTTCCTTCGCCATGTAAGTGCCATTAACACTCTCGGACTACTATGAAGGCTCCGTTACCATATCGAATATTCATAAGCCTACACTTAATAGCTTATTTTTAAGCGTTTCGACTTAGGTAATCCCCGTTTAGCATCATACTAACGATTTGGCTTGTTAGGTTGTCGGATACGACTTCCATCCTTTTATGCTTATTGCATATACGTCTCAGCCTATCTTTGCTTACGCTCCTGAACAGCGGAACATAAGTGCTGAGATATGGCGAATAATAATTACCTTACGCCATAGTCCCGACATTGACCGTTTGGACTATCGTTCAACCAGTATGGGCTTTATCCTCATACCTAACTTTTCATCTCCCCATTCAGTCGCAGCTTGGTAATTAGCTGACTTATGGCTTTACCGACGTGCTATTTTCCCTGATATTTAGTTTCCCTCACAGGTAAATCGGTTGATGATAGGACTGTAAGATACTATCCTAATACCTTGCCAAAGGTATATTTATTATGATGCCTTTACGGGCGCACGTTCCAAGTCAGATGGTTTCCAACCAATATCCAAATGATGCAGGGCAATCAAACGGTCCTATAGTGATAGGTAATCCTTTGATGTTATCGCCAGACTTTCCCCCACTTCACACCGGACATGAGAGTTTCCCCTCATCCGGCGTTCCATCATCAGTAACTTCTACTTTTTAACATCGTAACTTACAGTTCCTTATCAAGTGCTTTTATATATCAGTCGCCTTACTTCCATAACATTCCCGATAACCACATAATATACCACATAATTCCTCACATAAATCCGATAATATGGATACTCTCTCCTTTTTGCAGAACGATAAGGTTCAAACGCAAGAGGATTTTCCAGCCTTTTCAATATGGCACTTTCAATATCATCAACCAACCGATGTGCTGCATCTTCATTTTTCAAGACATTTGTAATGTAATTTACCGTACTTAGCAAATCAGTTTCAAATATTGGCAAGTAGCGAAGCTGATAAGATTTATTTTCCATGTATTGCACTCCTTGCATTTTTGAACACGCTTTCGTGAGAAAGTCTTTCATCGGTTCCCGCAGCCTGTCTGTCAGCTTCATCAAGCTTCATTTCGATATTATCAGTGAGGCTTGCATACTCTTCTAAGCTTAGAACAACCATAGCACCATATCCGTTTTTAGTTAAATACACAGGATTTCCACTATTAACAAGAGTCTCAATTTCAGGAAATTTATTTCTGAGATCAGAAACTGGGCGAATTTGTATCATTCCCACCTCTCCTTTCACTTTTTTCTATCTTTATTTTATCCTAATTTTATCATAATTGCAATAAACAGCAACACATTTCTCACAAATTCTACCATCCGCTTATACTGCATACTCATCAGTCATAACTATTTCTCTCAATATAATATTTTGCCGCTTCCTGTAAAGACATCCCTTTCTTTCTCGCTTTATCTCTCACACTGCTTACAGAGATACTTTTCATTCTACAAAGGGAATTGATTGATTCATATACACTTCCATCCTCCCAAATAAATTGCCGCTGTTTCGTAATCTTTCTAATATAATCAATCGCCTCATCATAATCGCTGTCTTTATTCCGGAACCTATAAGAATGCACAGATTGAACATTGATTCCATATTGCTTGCAGCATTCTTTCAAGTCCTTATACCTATCACCTTTATAGTAAAACACGTCCATTTCCAGATTCTTCTTCCTTTTCAAACAATGCCGGAATGCTTCTTGTGCCGAACAATTCTTTCGCCATGCTCTATTGCGCACCGCTTTTAATGACACCGATTGATATAAAATTTCAAAGCTTCTTCTCTGGATATTCCGTGCCGTTTTGCGTATGCCGACACATAAGATGCATTGCATCCAAATGCTCTGCAACATGATGTAAATGTAATATATTCCTGTCCGCAGAAATATATTTTTCTTTTATTATGATAATTCAAATAGCTGGAAAGCGCATGCCGCAGCAGAAAATGCTTTCTTTTTGCATATCGCCGGGCGCAGATCGGTTTAATCTCATATGCCATGCAGCATGCGGCGAAACTGTCATAAGTCACATGGTTATATGTAAAACGATTATATTTATAATACTGATAATAATGGCTGAGCGCCTCCTCTTTTGATATTTTATTTTTCTGCATATAAGTACATAGGGATTTATAGTTTATATTGTAATAATCGCAGCATTCTTTTAAATCTGTCCACCTCACTTTCCTCCTTTATTACAAAATATTGCAAAATGTTATAGAATTAAAAAGTCCTTGCCGGACATCTCTGCCTGACAAGGATTTTTTTGATACTTTTTATTACTTCTTCTTTAAGAAGACATTTATTAGATTTATTCTTGAAAAACTTCCTACGCTTCTCTTTCCATTCCCATTCCTTCTGCAAGCTTCTTGCTGAAAGCGAGTACGACTGCACCAAGGATAGCTACAACTGCACCGATTCCGATGAAGAACGGCACTTCGCTTCCTTCTTTATAGAAGTTAACGAGGATCATGTTAAGAGCAGCTCCTACTGACTGAGACATTGACCATACAGTCATCATCTGTGTTACAAAGGCTTTTGGTGCTGCTACTGCTGTAATGGAGTAACCGATCGGGCATGTAAATCCTTCAGCAAACATCAGTACTACATAGAACAATACGATCCACCATGCATTTACTTTTGCATCGCCTGGGTAAATGATATAAAGGAGTGCAATAATCATTGCTCCAAGTCCCCACAAGATCGTTCCGAATCCCATCTTTGTTGTTCCGAATGGCTGTTTCTTGCCAAGTTTTGTCCAAAGCATGGTAAGAAGACTACCGAAGCAAACCGCAAAGATTGCCGGGATTGTCTGGAATGAAGCTGCCGGAATTTCTACTCCGAAGATCACACGATTTACTTTTTCTTCATAGAAGATAGCAAGGATTGAAATTGTCTGTGTCCAGATCAAAAGTGTAACGGCGTTACAGATAAATGGTGGAAGCAGACAAAGTACTTTCTTTTTCTCGTGCTTTTCTGTCTTCTTGCTTGAGTAGATGAAGACAAGATAAGCAAGCGGGATAAAGATGGAAATAGTACTTACTACGTTTGCAAAGGAAGATATTTTCAGCTTTCCTGTTGCAAATGAAACTGCTAAAGCTGTTCCTACGATAGCAACAACAATAAGCATTTTTACAACAAAAGAACGTTTCTTATCTGCCGGAAGCGGATCATCCGGTTCCAGACCGATATTTCCAAAGAATTTTTTGTAAGTAGCAATATAAGCAACAGTACCTAAGAATGAGAGAACTGCTGATAATGCGAATGCTGCGTGATATCCGCATTTCGCTGCGATTACACCTGCAAGGGCCGGAGCTGCTGCACCGATATTGGAAATTACGTAAGAAATTGTGAAAGCACTGTCACGTCTTCCATCGTTCTCATCGTAGAATTTACCGATCAGAGTTTCGATACATCTTCCTGCGAAGAGTGAACCGAATACCATACATCCCATAGCAGCTGCATATCCTACTACCCCAAGTGGAAATGCAAGCAAGGTATAACCGATAAATCCGGTAACTCTGGCTACAAGCAGTGACCTACGACATCCAAGAATACGGTCGCAGACATAGCTTCCGATGATGGTTGTCATTCCGACTACAGTTGCATATAAAGAAATCAACTGTGCTGCATCCGCTTTATCGAATCCAAGACCTGCAGGTGCATTTGCATACAGGTAATAGATCATTACGGCATTCATTGCGTAGTTTGAAAAAGACGAACAAAGCTGTACAAAGCTGAGAGTCCCCACCCCCCTAGGCTGGCCCAAAAACGCGGTCTCCTTTTTTAAGGCTTCATCATATTGATTCATTTTTAGTTTTCCTCCAAATAACATATACTTCTCATTCAATAAAAAACAGTTTATATTTTCCCCGATTTTTCCTGCTGCCCTCCTTTTTCCATGATTATATTCACTTGTTTTTTATCTTGAACCTTTCTTGTATCTTACTGAATTTTCCTAGAATTGTCAACATTTTACATTTAACAAAATGCATTTATGCTCATTTTTGTAACCATCCACAAAAAAAGATGAAAAGAGTTTGGTTTCCCACGACTCTTTTCATCTTAATTTCATCATTTTTCACATATAAAAAATGCTTAAGTCCCTTTTACAACACATGAAACTCCGGCTTTTCCTCCCCATATACGCCCCAGAGCACCACTCCTCCAAGCACGATCGCAAGGCATAAAAGTCCTGAAAACATCACCATAAACGGCAGGCAGATCTGGCCACACAGCTGGAACGGCTGATCCCGGTAATCCCAGATCCCGATCTTCAGCCATTTATTACAGATAATCCCCGTCATAAATTCCAGGGATGTCAGGAAAAGCACTGCCCGGATAATCTGAATCCACATCGGCTCAGACCAGTGCATTACCTCGCCCTGAAAACTACAAAATGTCAATGCAACTCCCCCAAGCACAAACATGGTCCAATGAGAAAATCCACGAAACCAGATCTCGATCAGATAATAGGTGCTTCCCCCTGCTGCTATCAGAAAGACTATCTCACTTACCCTTTTACTCACTCTTTTCACCATAAAAAACGCCCTCACTATGCAAATCTCTTACATAGCATGAGCGTTTCTTTTGGATTTTATCACAAATCATTGGATTTATTTACAGAGTTCTCCCATATAATAGAAGCCTTTTGCCTCTTTTAAGTAAACTGTCACGATCTTACCGATCATGCTTTCATCTCCCGGGAAATGTACCAGGAGGTTGTTGCTCATTCGTCCTGTCACCAATGACGGATCATGATCGTTGACACTTTCTACCAGCACATCCTGTGTGGTTCCCTGATGTACAGAGCATACTTCCGCCGAAATCTGTTGCACCTCTTTTAAAAGACGTTCAAAACGGTCTTTTACCACGTCGTCAGGAACCTGATCTTCCATTGCTGCCGCAGGGGTTCCTGTTCTCTTGGAATAGATAAAAGTAAAGGCACTGTCATAACGCACCTGTCTTACAAGAGCATCTTCAAAAAGATAACGGTTCTTTCCTTTAATTCCAATCTCTCCATATTTTAATAAAAATGTATGAAATCTCATCTTCTGATTCCTTTCCTGATCTCTTTCTCTTTTATCTGTAACTTTCTAATGTCTGGTATATCTTCTAAGCATCGGTACTATATTATATAGTGCATCGAGCGTATAGTCAATCTCTTCCAGTGTAGTAAATTCTGACATACTGAATCTGAGCGTTGCGTCCAGATATTCTTTTCCGGCTCCGATTCCCTTTAGCACTCCGCTGATCGCCGGATGGTTGGATGCACATGCCGAACCGGATGATACATAAATTCCCTTCTCTTCCAGTGTATGAAGAAGAACCTCACTCCGGATTCCTGCAAATCCCACACTGATGATATGTGGTGCACTTGTTTCATCATAAAGTCCGTGGATCACAGTATGATCGATTTTCTGTACCCCTTCGATAAAGTGCTGTTTCAAGGCACGCATATGTGCCACCTTTTCATCCAGGTCTGTGTAAATCGTCTTTGCTGCCAGCCCGATTCCTGCAATCCCCGGTACATTTTCTGTTCCGGAACGCATGTTTTTCTGCTGCTCGCCTCCGAAAATGATCGGTTTTACTTTTGCTTTTTCATTGATATAGATAAAACCGATTCCCTTCGGTCCATGGATCTTATGTCCGCTTACAGAAAGCATATCGATTCCCATCTTTTTCGGGTAAATCTTATATTTTCCAAATCCCTGTACTGCATCCACATGGAACAGGATATTTTTATTATAAGCCTTTACGATCGCAGATGCTTCTGCAATCGGCTGAACCGATCCCACTTCGTTATTCACATACATGACCGATACCAGGATCGTCTCGTCACAGAGCGCTTCCTTTAACGCATCCAGGCGGATCCGTCCATACTCGTCAACCGGAAGATAGGTCACACGATAGCCCTCCTCCTCTTCCAGGTAACGCATGGTATTGAGAATTGCCGGATGTTCAATTGAACTGGTGATCAGATGCTTGCCGGCACGGTGATTGGCACGTGCACCTCCGATCAATGCAAGGTTGTCACTTTCTGTTCCACCGGATGTGAAATAAAGTTCCTTTTCCTGCACCTTCAGAATCTTTGCAAGTGTCTCCTTCGCCTCACGGACATACGCTTCTGCATCCACACCTTTTTTATGCATGGAGGATGGATTGCCGTAATCCTCACATATCACTTTTCCGACTATATCCCGAACACACTCATAGGCTCTCGTTGTTGCTGAATTATCCAGATAAACTTCCATTTTTCTTTGTCTCCCAAACACTTCTTCTCTTTATCTTATGCAGTTCTTTGCCTGCCGGTCTACTGTTCCAGTTCAAACATCAGTATAGCAAGCGTTGCAAGTCCGGCTGTCTCTGTCCGCAGGATCCGCCTGCCCAGGGTGATGACCTTCGCCCCCATACTGACTGCTGCATCAACTTCTTCCGGTTCAAATCCACCCTCTGGTCCGATAAAAATCCCAACAGACTGTCCACTTTTAATCTGGCGGATCACTTCTCTTGTCACTTCCATACCACCTGCAAGTTCATACGGAAGCAACGTCACATCAAGCTCTTCTGCCATTTTCAGTGCTTCTTTATAAGAAAGCGGCATGGTAACTTCCGGGATCCGGCTTCTTCCGGCCTGCTTTGCCGCACTTTCTGCGATGGAATTCCAACGGTCTGCTTTTTTCGCTGCTTTCTTATCATCCAGACGAACAACAGAACGCTTCATCGCTACAGGAATCACCTGATACACGCCAAGCTCCACCGCTTTTTGCACGATCAGCTCCATCTTGTCGCTTTTAGGAAGCCCCTGGAAAAGATACAGCTTTGACGCCGGTTCCGTGTCCGCTTCCATCTCTTCCAGAATATGCAGAACCGCCACATCTTCTTCATAGGCTTCCACCTCGCACAGATAGGTTCTGCTTTCTCCGTCACTGATTTCAGCCTTTTCATGCAGCTTCATCCGGAGCACATTCTTCATATGATTAACATCTCCGCCTTCAATCCGGATCTTATCTCCGGAGATCTGCTGTGGTGTTACAAAAAAATGATGCATCTTTTCTGATCCTCTCTGCCTACGCTTTCGTTTCTTTTCTCGCTGTTACAGATACCCATTCTCCCTGATGATGAACCTCCAGAACCGTGAGACCTGCTGCCTCTACCGCTGCTTTTACCGTCTCCTCCTTGTCTTCGATGATACCACTTGTCACGTAGATACCACCGTCTTTTAACTGGTTCACGATCACCGGTGTCAGCGGCACCAGTACGTCTGCAAGAATATTCGCCACAACGATATCATAGCATCCATAACCAACTTTATCCTGGACTGCTTTATCATCAATGATATTTCCGATCATTACTTCGTATTTATCCTTTGAAATACCGTTGACTTCCATATTTTCATAGGTTGCATCAATCGCACACGGATC
>ENA-OPYH01001796-OPYH01001796.1-human-gut-metagenome-genome-assembly--contig:-NODE-1796-length-11554-cov-3.064701_pt1 | contig 11554 bp, 10 predicted proteins | sample MGYA00241254_ERZ501488 | MGnify/ENA primary metagenome ERZ501488 (study PRJEB25962, sample SAMEA2042660) | human gut metagenome | biome: human gut; feature: human-associated habitat; material: faeces...
AAAATGAGGGTAAAAAAAGGAATCCTTAAAATGCACTCCTTGCCCCGCTGCGGGCATAAGCATTAACAACAAGTTTCATCCCGTTCCCTCAAATCCTGTTCCCTAAAATCTTGTTCTCGTAAATCGGAAGTATTTCGAAAATTTCTGCATGTTTTGCGGATTCCCGATGCCGGTTCAAAAACTCCGAACATATGTTTCCGCTCGAAAATACGATTGGTTAAAGTTTTTCAACCGGAAAAACAATCGTTCGGAGCATCGCATTCACAACGGCAGATAATAAACAGTATGCCGCATTGCGCGGTTTATCGCTGCTTTTTTCGCATTTTGCAAAAAGTTTGAATGTTTTTCAGCGTATTGTTATTTCACCCGTTTTTTGTTATAATCCATAATGCAGAGGTGTGCGCCCGAGCAGCACATGCCGCTGCGAACACTGATTCTCGATTCAACAGGGTGAACACATTGGAAAAGACCGAACAAAAAAGCGGCGGACGCGGTCCGGCAGGCATTGTAAAACGCATTTTCGGCAGTTTCCGGGACGGCTCGGCAGAGGAGTTCTTTTCGGATATGCGCTGGATTTTCGGTTACACAAAAAAGTACAAATGGTTTGTTGTTATTCAGATACTGTTCGGCGTGCTCAGTGCATCACTGAGCCTTGTTTCCGCAATCATCAGCAAGTACGCAATAGATATTGTTATAAACAGAAAAATCGGCTCACTCTGGCTGCTTATCGCTGCTGTTGCGGCAAGTGCGGTTGCGGGGCTTGTGTTTTCAAGCCTTCAGTCGCGTGTTTCCGCAAAAATTGCTCTTCGGGTGAACAACGATATGCGGGCGGAACTTTTCGACAAACTTATGCGGGCGGACTGGCAGGGCGTTAAAAAATTTCAGAGCGGCGACATTCTGAACCGCTTAAACGGGGACACGCAAACGGCGGCTTCAATTGCAATAAGCTGGATTCCCTCCGTCATTGTAACGGGCTTTTCTTTCGCATCTTCGTTCGTCACGATTCTGTTTTACAACGTGCCCATGGCATTTATTGCTTTGCTCAGCGCGCCGTTTCTTGTTGTCGTCAGCCGCGGGTTAATGAAAAAATCCCGCCTTTTTCACCGCCTTGTGCTTGAAAAGGAAAGCGCGCTCATGAGCTTTGAAACGGAGACTTTCTGCAATTACGACACGGTCAAGAGTCTCGGCGCGGCCGAATCTTACGGCGAGCGATTCCGATGCAAGCAGGAGGAGTGCAAAACGGCAAGCCTTGACAACAACCTTTTCCTTATCCGCGCAAACATCCTGCTCACCGTTTCGTCATATATCGTTTCGTTTGCAACCTTCGGATACTGTCTGAGCCTTATTTGGCACGGCGCAATATCATATGGAACGATGACATTCTTCCTTCAGCAGAGAGCGCGTATCACGGCGGGTTTTTCTTCATTCATAAAGCTTGTTCCGCAGCTTTTGAACAGTGCCGTTTCCGCGCACCGCGTCCGCGAGCTTTCGGATCTTCCGCCGGAGCCGCAGGCCGAAACTCCCGAACAGGCTGCGGAACTTGCCTCCCGCCCGCTCAGCCTTCGCCTGACGAACATAGATTTTCGTTACTCCGATGATGCGGCTGTCAAACCCGTGCTGACACGCAGCTCTTTTTCGGCGGAACCGGGCGAGATAATAGCCGTTATCGGCGCAAGCGGACAGGGAAAAACAACGCTGCTTCGGCTGATTCTCGGGCTTATTCGCCCTGAAGGCGGGCTTGCGGAGCTTGTGGATGACAGCGGCAGGGCTCACACCGTTTCGGCCGAACATCGCAGGCTGTTTTCCTATGTTCCGCAGGGCAACACGGTTTTTTCGGGAACGATTGCGGAAAATCTTCGCATTGTCCGCCCGGAAGCATCCGACGAGGAATTGACGGCTGCACTGGATGCCGCATGTGCGCTCCGCTTTGTAACAAGAATGGGGGGCATAGATGCCTGCATCGGGGAAAAGGGACACGGCATAAGCGAGGGACAGGCGCAGCGGCTTGCCATTGCAAGAGCAATTCTGCGCGATGCACCGATACTGCTGCTTGATGAGGCAACCAGCGGACTGGATATTGAGACGGAGCAGCTGATAATCCGCAATATAATTGCAAAAGGAAGCAGCTTCAACCGCAATTGCGGAGCAAAAAAGACCTGCATTGTTGCAACTCACCGCCCGAGCATACTTGCCCTTTGCGACAAAATCTTCCGCGTGCAGGATGCAAAAATAACGCTTGTTTCCGCAGAGGAAGCGGAAAACTACTTCAAAGGCGCGCAGTGACGCCCGCACGGGTTTATTCGGTGTTCGTTTAAACATTATACTTTGCACGAAAAATATTGAACAGGAAATAACAACATGAAAAAACATTTGTCTTCGGCACCTTCAATCAGAGTTCGCCGCCGCAGGGGTCACGCGCCCTCCGAAAGAAAAACGGCAATTGCAGCGATTCTTGTAATTTGCGCCGTTATAATCGCCGTTTCGGCCGCGTTGTGCTGCAAGGCGGGGTTTCCCGCATGTTCGGCGCAGCGCACTCCCACGCCGCAGAACACATTCGTGCCGACGTCAGCTTCACTCACGACGGCAGCTCCGCTCCCAACGTCAACTCCGCTCCCAACGGCAGCTCTGCTCCCGACGGCAGCTCCCGCACCGTATACTTTCGTTTCCGTAAGCGTTTCCGATGCGGCAGAGGGACAGCTTGCACTCGTAAATTTTGAGCATGGTTTCCCCGCAGCGGATTCAACCGATGTTGTTCCGGTAACCGCCGCAGGTTCGCTTTTGACCGAACGCAATGATTTAAGTCTTGCTCAACCTGCACTTTCCGCGCTCTCCGCACTTGCGGAAGCTTTTTCGGAGCAGACGGGCGGCGACAGGCTGCTGCTCACAAGCGCGTATCGAACTCTTGAATATCAACAGGGTGTTTACGATGATTATGCTGCGGCCTACGGTCAGGCAGCGGCGGATGCCTATGTTGCCGCCCCCGGAACGAGCGAACACCACACGGGGCTTGCGGCCGACCTTTCGTCAATGTCAAAGGACGGCGAACGCGTGACGCTTCCGAATCACCCGCAGTTTGAATGGCTGAAGGTGCATTGTGCGGATTACGGTTTCATCCTTCGCTATCCGCCGGAAAAGGAGAACATAACGCATGTTGCATATGAACCGTGGCATTTTCGCTATATCGGCAAGGAAAACGCGGCAGCGGTCCGCGCTCTCGGCATAACGTTCGAGGAGTACATCGAATATCTCCGCGGCTTCACCCCGGAGACGAAATTGCTGCATGTTCCGAGTCTTTCCGCCGCAAAGCCCGAGGATCTCGGTTCGGCGGAGTTTTCCGCTCTTCCCGATTCCGGATACGTCATATACTTTGTTCCGACGGACGAAAACGCAGGCACGGAAAGCGTGAATATTCCCGTGCCCGCACAGTGCGGGAGTTATTTTATTTCCGGTTCGAATGACGGCGGGTTCATTGTGACGGCGGAACTGTAAGCAAATGCGGGTTCGGCAATTCACTGCATGAAAAAACTGATTTAAAGAGAAATCGGTTTAAGGAAAGAATTTGAAGACTGCGCCGCCGGTCGTGCGGAATTTGAAAATGCCCTCGGCAAAATCCGTGCCGAGGGCATTAATGTTGTGTTTGAACGGTTTTGTTTAACGGAAGAAAGTGTTTTATTCTTCTCCCTGTTTGTAAATCGGCATATCAAGCAGCATATCGAACACGGGTTTCAGCTTTTCCGAATTCCCGCTTGTGTGGAATGCGACTTTGCCGCAGCCTGTGAAATTGCCGAGATTGCTTTGCTCAAGCACCCTTCCGAGCTGCCGAACGGTTGCCGAATTGCCGTCAAACAGGCGGCATTCTCCGCTGAAATGTTTTTTAAAATATCTTTCAACGGCGCGGGCAATAAAAATGTAGTGAGTACAGCCGAGAACGATGCCGTCCGCTTTCATGCCGTGATACGGAGCGAGATATGCGTCAAAAATGTCGTCAAATGCATCATCGGCGACTATCCCGCTTTCAATTCGCGCAACAATGCCGCTTATGCCGAAATTCAGCACGCGCTGCGGGTCGGGCATTCGCTCCTGAAGCGCCCGATACCTTGCAAGCCGCGTTGTTGCGGCGGTGGCAAGCATGAAGATTTTGCCGTCCCCGGGAATTTCGCAGGCGGGCTTTATTGCGGGTTCAACGCTTATGACGGGAACGTCAAGTTTTTTTCTGAGAACGTTTATGGAGGCACTCGTTGCCGTGTTGCAGGCGATAACAAGCGCTTTAACGCCCAATTGCAGCAGAAAATCAGCGGAATTCTCGGTCAGGGCAAGAATCTCTTCCTCTGTTCTGTCGCCGTAGGGAGCGTTAAGGTTGTCCCCGTAGTATATAAAATTTTCCGTCGGTAAAAGCATCCTTGCGTCACGCAGCAGACTCACGCCGCCCATGCCCGAATCAAAAATGCCGATTGGTCTTGCATCCATGCAATTATACGCTTTCGTTGTTTATAATGTTGTTTTTATAAGTTCAGCGAAACCTCGCTGTTCCTCATCCGCAAGGGAAAGGAAAATTGCAGCGGCAAGCATGTCCGCCGCGCCGCCGCAGCTTATGCCGCGCCGAATAAGCTCATCGTCAAAATCAAGAAGCTCCGCCTCCGTCAGCATTGTTCGCTTTGAAAGCAGGAACGCGGCACGCCGTTTAACAAACCGTGCGCCCGCATTGCCGCCGCGCTTGAGCGCGTTGTTATCCTCCAGCTCGGCCATGATGCCCAGAAGAGCAAATGCCCACGAATCGACAGAACCCTGTCCGTTTGATTCGATATTATACTCTTCATGCAGGGATTTTGCAACAATTGCAAGCGGAAACCCCGCTTTTGCCTGCTCGATCGCGCCGCTGACGCCGTATTTGCGCCGCACAATTGCGCCGTTGGAACCCGAATTGCGTTCGTAATCAAATGCTTCGGCAAGTTTTCCCGCAAGCTTTGCAATGCGCTCGCCGGCATTTTCCCGCAAAGGCAAATGCCCTTCCGCACCCGCTGCCGAAAGCGCAGCCGCACACACCGAAAGCCCGATAGAGAATATCGCACCGCGATGCGTATTTACCCCGCCGGTTGCCGTGAGCATTGCTTTTTCGGCAAGGATGCCTGTTTGCTTCAGGCGGGATACCGCGCCGTTCGGAAGAATGCTTCCGCCGAATGCTGCACCGCCGGAAAAATCGCCGGAGAACCCGGAAGCCGCAGTGCAAACGGCGTCAAGCGCAATTTTTGCCATCTGCGCAAAAAAAGGTTGGACAGCTTCCGTGCTGAGCTCAAACAGTGCGGCATCCATATCGTCGTTTGCGCCGCTGTTGTTTTCGTCAACAAGTCCGGGTTTCGGCGTTGTGTGAACCTCGCGGATAAGTGCCTGCGCCGCAAGTTCGGAATAATGCTGCGCTGCCGCCTTTTTCAGAAGTTCCGCTGTCGCTTTTCGGAGCTCCTCCGCCGAATGTGTTCTGCTGCGCGCACATGCCGCAGCGGGCTGTCCGCAGATTAAGCATTTTCGCGGCACATTGCGGGAGAGCTTCAGCCCGTCCGTGCCGATGACATCGATATCAAACAGCCGCCCTTCGGGAAATTCCTTTTCAATGCTTTCCGCTTGTTTTTTCAGGCTTTCTGCCGCTGCGTCAACCGCAAGCATCGCTTCAATTCCGGTTTTTTCGTTCGTAAAGGCGAACCCGCGTATTTTGCCCTTAAAACTGTTTGCGGCGGCGTTCAGCGCGCGGAAGAACGCCCAATCGATGAGCGCACCGCGCTTGACGGGGCCGGCAATATTCATGTTTATGCAAACAAGGGGCAGCCCGCAGCGGGCAAGCATGTCTTGCTGCTCCGCCGCACGCTTTTCGCGCCGTTCCGCCATTTCAAAAACGCCGACATTGTTCATTTGATTCTCTCTGCTCATTGCTGCTTACGGATTGCTTTGGCCTGCATCGAAGTTGCCGACAACGGTGCTTGAGCCGTCTTTAAATGTGATAAGCGTGAACCTTTCGCCCGCAGAAACGGCTGCAACATTGTGAAAACCGGAAACATTGCATTCGCCGAAAGTGTTGCTGCCGCAGGCAACAAGTGTTCCGTCGCTCTTAAGCCCGACGGTGTGATATGCACCGGCTGCAATCATTGTCAAGTCTTCCCATTCGGAAACATTGCACTGCCCGGAGTTGTTCGCACCGCACGCAAACGCGGTTCCGTCGCTTTTAAGCCCCACGGCGTGCATATAACCCGCGCTGACGGCGGCGACGCCGCGCCATTCGGAAACATTGCATTGCCCGCTGCTGTTATCACCGATCGCAATGACGCGTCCGGAACTCAGAACGCCGTAGCTCGTGTTGTTTCCGGCGGCAATGTAAACAACACCCGCCCAAGTTTCCGTTATGCGCTGCCCGTAATAGTTCCAGCCGCAGCCGACAACCGTTCCGTCGCTTCGCAGCCCGAGCGAGTGGTTCAGTCCGCAGGCGACCTGAACGATATTTGTCCACGAACCAACGCCGGTGCGGTCATAGGAAGATTTCCCGGCAGCCGCAACGGTGCCGTTCGCCCGCAGCCCGAGAATGAAGTTTTCCCTTCCGACAGCGATCGAACGTATCCCGCTCCACGAGACCGTTTCGCCTTTCCAGCCGGAACCCGTGAGCGAAACGGTTCCGTCAAGATTCCGCAGCGCATAAAAATCCTTGCCGCCCGCCGCAGGGGTGCTTTGCAGCATCTTCAGGATTTCCGCAATCATATCCGCTGATTGTTCATAGCCTTCGGACACGGAATTGAGCAGGGTCAAAGCTTCGAGATAATTTTTCTTTTGATACGCTTCAACCGCCTTTTCATATCGCGCCGCATCACGCTCGGCAATAACTTCATCCGGCGAAAAACCGTCGCTCATTGAATAGCATTCGGTTGCAATCTCGTATTTGCCCGCTTCCATTGCCCGCTGCCCCGCGCTTTCCCACGCGGAATTTATCTTTTGCAGCAAGTCGGCAAGCGCATCGTCCGAACAATTGTTTTTTGCGCCGTTGAAACATTTGTATGCCGATTCAATTTCGAAATTTTGAAGGAGGTTCTCGCCCTGAGTTATATAAATTCGGCATATGTTTGACTTTGATTCATCGGAACAGAGCGAAAAACAGCGCATTGCCTGCGGCATTTCGCCCGCACTCAGAAAACTTTCCGCCGCTGCAATGCGGACTTCATCGGTGCGCGCCGCAAAACCTGCTTTGTCCGTTATGCTGTCGAAGCAGATTTCCGCACGGTTGTAGTCGCCCGCCGCATACGCATTTTTCCCCAGTTCAAAAAAGCATTCGTCCTGCCTGAGCTGCTCCGCTTCGGGCATTCCCGCGCTTTTGAAACAGGCATATGCCGTTTCGGCATCTCCGCGTGCAAGCGCAGCTTCACCGGCAGAACACCACGCATCAGCCGCTTTCTGCGCCGAATCACGCTTCCCGCCCAATGCGGAAAACTGCATCGCCGCACGCAAATAATCCCCGCTTTCATAAAGGGACTGTGCTTCATTGTATTTCACAACGGGTTCAACAAACCGCGGATAAGCAAACAACACAAATGTGCCCGCCGCTGCGATGAGCAAAACGGCAATGCACAGTATGTTTCGGATTTTTTTCAGGTTCATATAAAAAATACCGCCCTTTTCATTGGTTTGGAACGGGAAGACGAAAATCGGAAACCGCGGGTTCGGTATCGGCGGCCGAAACGTGCATTCGGGCAGAATTTCTGACTTCCGATGACTTCTGATTTCCGGCTCCTAATTCTCGGCTCTTATGTATTCCATGGTTGTTTCCGGCACGATTTTTGACACAAGCTCCAAATTGCCCTCGGCCATTGCCTTTCGAACAAGGCTTGCGCTGATTCCGCCGATTCGGGGTATTTCAATGACTTCGACTCCGTATTTCGGCAGAATCTGTTTCATGCGTTCGTTATATGCGCGTGTCACGGCGCAAAACGGTTCCGTGCCGACAAAACGCTTTGTTATGCCGAGAGCGGGAGCAATTGCGGAGCCGAAAAGCGTCAGATCAAGATCGGCATTGATGCGCCCGGCATCGGCTTTGTCTTTTATAAAGTACGTCGGGAAGGTTGAGTGCGAAATGATATAGTCCCCGCTCCGGTGCAGGAGAAGATTCTTTATGTGTTTAGTGCCTTTTTTGACAAGTTCGAACCTTGCTTCGGCGGAGAATTCCGCATTTTCCGCGCTGTTTTCGCTGAGGATGAAAACGTGAAGGAAATCAACCTGCGCCGCCGCCGTTTCCATCAGATATTTGTGCCCGAGGGTGAAGGGGTTGCAGTTGGCAACGATCGCACCCTGAATCCCCCGCCCTTTTTCAAGTGAGTCAAGGTAGTTCTTCAACCCGCTTCGGCTGTTTTCCATATAAATCGCGCCGTCGGTCGCTGCAAGGCGGAAAAAGCCAAGGCTGCGGAACAGGTATTCGTTCTGCGGCTTTGTGAAAAGGAAGAGTTTTCGCCGTCCGCATGTGTATGCATGGCGCACAAGTTCGGAAACTATGCTTGCCGCGCCCCCTTCGCCCTGCAGGGCTTCGGACACGGCAATGTATTTCAGCACGCTGCCGCAGAGTGAGCCGGTGCCGACTACCGCATCGGTCTCATCGTCAAGCAGCAGCACGGTGTATTCGGCTCCGCCTTCATAGGTAAGCCCTGCGGCAGAAAGAAACTCACAAAGGCTTTCAAGCCTTGTTCCGCTTATGTTCGGTATTGTCATCATCGAAAAACTCACGGTAATGCTCCTTCCCGCCGCTCGGATAATGTTTTGAAAACCAAATGCGCAATGCGCTTATTCCGTAAATTTATAATCGGTGCTGTTTGCCGCACGGTAAGCCGCTGCCTGCGTGCGCGCTTCAACGGTGCAATCCAATGCGCCCTTGTCAACTGCGCTTACGTATGCGCTTTCAACGCCCATTGCGGCAAGAGTTTCACGGATGACCTGCTCGATCCTGTCGCCGTATTGCTGTTTAACATCGCTCTCGAGAGACAGTTCGATTCCGCTCGTTTCCTTCGGCTCGATTCGAACGATAATATCGCTTGATTCCATCGTTCCCGCAACACCTGTTGTGATAATTTTCATAATTGTTGCCGTGGCTTTTGCAAAGGCAAAAGCTTCCTTTCGTTTTCTTTTCGGTTGATTGCCTTTATTCGGAATGCCCGAATTTCGGTCATGACTTCATCGAGTTGAATTTGCCCGCAAGGCTGCTCAGTTTTGCTGCAAGGCTGTCCTCCTCGGCCGCTGCCGCGGGCTGCCCGTCGGCCGTGCCTGCGCCGCTTTGGAATCCGCCGGATTCCTTGGAGAACTTGTGCCCGTGGCGGTAAAGCCGCCTGTTGTCAAGCGCCCACTGCCTGTCCGTGAATTCTCCGGTGTTCACCGCCGAAAGGGCGTCAAACATTTCGAACAGCCGCGCGTCAAGCGTGTCGATTGCGGAAACGATCTCAGCCTCGGGGAACATCGGCATCTGCGGGGAACCGTATTCGGGAACACCGTGGTGCGAAAGCATGATATGTTCGAGCAGCATCGCGGTTTCTCGCGGGATATTAAGCTTTTTTGCCGCATTGTTTATCATTGCCATGCCCATTGAAATATGTCCGAGAAGCTGCCCCTCCGTTGTGTACGCCGTTGCAAGCCCGACGGTGCCGACTTCAAGCTCCTGCGTTTTTGCAATGTCATGCAAAATGACGCCTGCGTAAACAAGGTCGCTGCAAAGTTCCGGATAAATTGCGCCGTAAACCGAAACGACCTGCTTTGCCGTGTCGAGCATGGTTGAAGTGTGGTACATAAGTCCGCCCCTGTGTGCATGATGCAGCTTCAGCGCGGCGGGATAGTACAGCATACGTTCGCGGTTCTCCGTAAGAAGACACTGCGTGAGCTTTGCAATGTCGGCATCGGCAAAACTACCCGCAAATTCGAACAGGTTGTCAAATATTTTTTCGCCGTCTATCGGTGCGGAAGCAACGATTGAGGACATATCAACATGATCGGCTTCCGTTATGTGGCGGATTCGGTCGATTTTGAGCTGTTCCGTGTCTTTATACAGGTTTATTGTTCCGCGAACCTTGATGACCTCTCCGGCGGAATACATTCCGTGGACGGCGCTTTGATAGTCCCAAAGCTTTGCGTTGATTTCCCCGTCCGCATCCGCAAGCATAATATCAAGATATTCCGCACCTTTCACGTTCACCTTAAGCTGAAGGCTTTTAATGAAGCAAAAACCCTCCACTTGGTTTGATGCATGATTGATGACGTTGGACAGCATTCTCATCTTTCCCATTTCAGTGCCTCTTTCGTAGATTATCAGTCGTTGGTTATACAGTCGTTGGTTATATTTGGTAAAATTTCGGTATCTTATAGTGTTGTTTCCCCATTTGGCAAAATGAATTCAAAATATCCATCGGATGGATTTTGAGATCCTGATTTTATATTTTCAAGATTCATTTCTTCAAAAAGTTGTTTGGCTCTTTCTTTATCTTCTGGCGTCCAATTTTTGACTTCATTTATACATTGCTGCAAAAATTCCAATGATTCTTGCTGATTCATATGATCACTCCTTTTTTCGATTCTTGTCATTTTGGTAAAACAATGTTCGAATCAGACTTCGTTTTAGAAGCTCTTTTTCTTCTTTTGGAACATCTATGTATTCTGGGCGTTTTACCACTTTCTTGTGTTTGTATTCCGCATCAACGTTAACAAAAATGATTCCAACATGTTTCGGAACCTGTTCTTTCCATTTTTCTAATGACTGCTGCATATATAAGTCTCTTGATAAGACTAAGTAATTGTAATTTCCATACCATGATTTTGCAGCTTTACTGCGAAAATCATTCATACTAACTTTGATCTCATAGCATCGAAAAATATCTTTTCTTGCATCGTACAAAATGCACGAAAAAACGCCGAAAAACAGAATTTTCAGCAACGTTTTTGTATTATTTACGTTATCATCGGCACAAACCGCAGCCGCAAATATCACAAAACCGAACTTTGCGTATTCGGACGGTTGTATCGTGAAAAACCCGAGGTTTATCCATCGCTTTGCCCCGAAACTTTCGACGCCGAGTTTCGGCACGAATACGAGAGCAAGCAAAATAAGGCTTGAAATCATCACGGGATATTTCGCCTTTTTCAGTTTTTCAACGTCGAATATCCGCACCGCAAACATTAAAAACAGTCCGATTGCAAACGCTATCGCCTGCTTTTTGACGTAAAAAAAAGCGTCGCCGCTTTCGATCGCCGCGGAATATTGCGACGCGCTGTAAATAAACGCCATTCCCGCAAGCGACAACAATATCGTGGTTGCGTATATCGCGATAACGTGTTTTTTCATAGTTCGAAAAACAAATCGTCAAAGGCTTTCCCGCGCTCGACAAAGTTTTTGTAGCGGTCGAAACTTGCCGATGCCGGCGAAAATAAAACGTTGTCGGCGCGAACCACCGTGCTTTCCATAAAACACTCTTTCAGACTCTGCCGATAAGTCACGTTGTAAAAGCCCGCGGCAATCGCTCCGTCCATGATTTCGCGCGCGTTTTCGCCCGTAATA
>ENA-OPYH01001798-OPYH01001798.1-human-gut-metagenome-genome-assembly--contig:-NODE-1798-length-11536-cov-4.204773_pt1 | contig 11536 bp, 10 predicted proteins | sample MGYA00241254_ERZ501488 | MGnify/ENA primary metagenome ERZ501488 (study PRJEB25962, sample SAMEA2042660) | human gut metagenome | biome: human gut; feature: human-associated habitat; material: faeces...
GCTTTCGGCAGCTTCATTTCTTCTGCCGCAGACATTATGCAGGCAGCAAGCGGATGCGTTGAAAAGCTCTCGGCAGCGGCTGTGTATGTAAGCAGCGTTTCCTCGCTTGCATCGGGTTCTGCATATATGGCTTTAATGCTGAACCTTCCGTGTGTAAGTGTGCCGGTTTTATCAAAAAGTACCGTTCCGCAGCGCGAAAGCGTCTCCATATAGTTGGAACCTTTCACGAGAATGCCGCGTTTTCCCGCTCCGCCTATTCCGCCGAAAAACGTCAGCGGAACAGATATGACAAGCGCACAAGGGCAGGAAATAACAAGGAAAGTCAACGCGCGGTAGATCCACTCCGACCATGAGCCGTTGAAGAAAAGTGGCGGAATGATTGCAAGCAAAACAACAAGTCCGACAACACTCGGTGTATACCAGCGAGCGAATTTTGTTATAAAGTTCTCGCTTTTTGACTTGTTTGCAGTCGCCCCTTCGATAAGTTCCAGCATACGGGCGACGGTTGAATCCTCGTATTCGCGTTCGGCACGCACCCGCAAAGTTCCCTGAATATTTATGCATCCCGAAGTTATGCTTTCGCCCGCCGCAACATCCCGCGGTGCAGACTCTCCCGTTAATGCAGCCGTGTTAAGGCTTGAGCTCCCCTCAACCACAATGCCGTCCAGAGGAACACGTTCCCCCGCACGGACAACAAAGATGTCGCCCACATGAACTTCATCCGGCGAAACCTGCTTTATTCCGTCAACAGTCTCAAGCTCCGCACTCTCCGGACAAATGTCCATAAGGTCGGCAATCGAACGCCTGCTTTTTCCGACAGCAATCGACTGAAGCAGCTCACCGAGCCTGTAAAGCAGCATGACAAGCACCGCTTCGGCATATTCTCCCACGGCAAGTGCACCGACAGATGCAACGGACATAAGAAATTTTTCGTCGAGAAATTGTTTCCCCGCAAGTCCGTGTACAGCATCAAGGATTACATTCAAACCAAGAACAATATACGGCACCGCAAAAATCAAAAGTTTGCTCCATCTCGGAATTTCGGAAAAAATATGAGTAACGGCAACTGCGGCAGCAAGCAAAACCGCACCTATAATAATCATTGTCAGCTCGCGTTTTTGTGATTTTGTCATATCACACCTCGTTATTATCGAAATCGAAAATACACCCTTCTTTGTTTTATCGCGCTGTCAGTATTGACTGCCGCAGAATTAACGTTCATGCACGGTCTGCGGCAGCCGAATCGTTTTCAGCAGCAATTTATCATCAGTTCGTTATTTGACGATAATTTCCGCATCGCGTTCAACTTTGCGGCAAACATGCGCAGCCTCTTTCAAAACAGTCTCAAATTTTTCATCATCGGCATCAATGATTATTTTGCCTGTAATGAAATTGATGGTGCATGAATTCACACCGTCAAGCTTTGAAATCATGCCTTCGATCTTTGCGGCGCAGTTTGCACAGTCAAGTCCTTCAATTCTATAAGTCTTTTTCATGGTATTCATCCTCCTGATTTTAATTGTTTTATTGTCACGGCCCGTTTCACTGAACAGGTACTGTTTTATTTTCGTTCAAGACAGATTCAGTCTTTATTCCTGCCGTTTATTCGCACACGTGTTCCATTCCCTGAGCAAGAATGGAGCTTACATGAGAATCCGCAAGCGAATAGAAAACGGTTTTGCCCTCGCGCCGAAACTTTACAAGCTGCGATTGTTTCAGTACGCGAAGCTGATGCGAAATTGCAGAAGTGCTGAGATTCAAAAGCTGCGCAATATCGCATACGCACATTTCGCTCTCAAACAGCACATAGAGTATTTTTATCCTTGTGCTGTCTCCAAACACTTTATACAACTCCGCAAGATCGTACAAAAGTTCTTCATCGGGCATCGATGCATTGACCTTTTCAATGATTTCTTCATGCGCATGCATGAATTCACAGTTCGGAATCGTGTCGCCCATAAATCCCGGCCCCCTTTTTATCACCTTATCAACTGCCTGCTTGTTCTCGCAAACAGTTGAACATCTGTTCAATTGTTATTATACACAACTGCCCCTTCATTGTCAACAGTTTTTTGAAAATAATTGAGCAATTGTTCAATTGACCGTGTTTTATCTGCAATCGCCGTTTCTTCTCTTACCTGAGTCATGCGTATATGCATTCGATAAACCGTGTCTGTTTACCCCTCCGTTCTTTTGTTGCGGCTCTGCCGTATAGTATGTTTTTGTTCCGCAAACTTTTTTGAAAATATACCAAAACATTTTTGAACAAGTTTGTATATTCGAGCATTTTCGGGCGGTTTTTTGCCTCGAAAAAGGGGTTGAATGATATATAACGCTGACGGAAGAGTTTCGAATTTGCCTTTAAAATGTCTGAAAGTAATCTCAAATATGCGATTATACTGCAATTACTGCGTGTTAGAAAGTTTGTCAACCCCTCACTTGTAATAGTCATCTTTTACCATGCACTTCACAAAATCACCTAACATGGCTATAATTCATATCAAGCTCACAGCAGAACAGAGAATGAGCAAGTCCCGCCTGTGAGGAAAAACAAGTAAAACAATGGAGGTTTTATATGGTTCTTTTATGGCAGTCTTCGGCGTTTTTGTTGCGATTGGGGTTCTTTCCCCAACACGCCGGGTTCGGGTATCTCGCATGTGCAATCAGCTCAATTGCAGCGAACCCGATGAACTATTACGGTCACGGCTCTGATATTTTCGGGATTTTGGAATCCGAATACGGTATCAGCCGCGCTAAGGCTACGCGATGTATGCGATATTCAATTGCAATCGCATGGCAATCTCAAGAGAACAAAGAGTTTCACGCCCTGTTCAAGTCCTACGGAGACGAGTTTCCCCCTCCCGTCAGCGAGTTCATTTTCCGTTCAGCGTTCGAAATCAGATCTGCGCAAATACGAGAATCAGAAACGGATAATTCAATATCCTCGGTACTTAAACCCTGAAATTGTAATTCAAAGCAGGATTTTTCGTGCTGCGCACCGACCTGACGGCAAACAAGGCAAGCGCAAATGTCACGGAAGCCCAACCCAAAGCAGCCCGATAACGATTCTTTCTGCGGAAAAGCAAGCTTTTGCAGCACTTTTCTGCAAAGGAATCGTTCGGCAGGCCACAAAACAAATGCATAACCTGTTTGCAAAGAACGGTTCATTGCATTCACCTGAACAACCTATGCCCGTGCTTTTGTATGGGCATTTTGCTTTCCCGCAGTTTTGACGCCCGTGATGCTCCGAACAAACCTTATTTTCAAAGAAAACTAACCGACTCTTTATCAAACATTTTCAATGCTTTGCCCGTAATTTTCCGAATCGCGGAAGTCCTGAGTCAGTTACTGCAATACGGAAGCTAAAATGTACCGATCCGCTCAAAAAACAACCCGCTGTCAACGCAGCTCACAAAGGCTTCGGTACGCAAAACACTCCAAATGCCACCGCTTTTTGCAGCAGCCGTTCTCCAATGCCGTTTCGGAATCCGAATCCTCTGTCGCAAAAGACTGCGAACTCAGCCGGCTTCAAGACGGGAAGGGACGCAGCTATCACGTAAAGTAAACGAAATGCCACCCTCCTTTTTGAAGCTCAATTCGCCTTTTCGAACTCCGTTCCGCACTTTTTTTCGCTTCCGCATATGATGTTCATCCTATGCTTTTGGCCCTTTTTGCGGTTTTGAGCTCAAAACGCACCAAATCCGACCCGATTTTGTACTTTTGCACCGTTTTCAGGCCTTGAAAGATGACACAGAGCAGAAAACAGCCCGTTTTCGACGCAAAAAGAAAAATATATTTCAAAGCCCGATTTAAATATATTTTGCCTCTTTTCGCCCCCCTCGGAACCCGCTGCACCTTCTCGAACATGTGCCCGAGAAGGTGCTCGGCAGGGGTGAAATCTTGAAAGTATGCTTAATCGCTCTTGACAAGTCGAAGCTATATATGTTATAATATGTGTGCCAGAGTACACAAAGAACAGCTTTAAGGTAGAACCGGACAAGCCGTGCTTTGTATACTTAAAGAGCTGAGTAACTATGCCTGTCGGAAGGCATCCTGAAATCAGCGTTTGCTTTGAAAAAGGAACTCTGCGACAATGCTTTTTTTAAAGCAACCGAGTTAGCATACACTAACTGCGAGGATGCTGCAGAAAATGCGGGATATGCACGTTGATGAAAGAACTGGGACTGTATGATTTGATGCCCGGGACACTACGCTTGCGAAAAATGCTGCAAAACTCATTGACAGCAGCGGCAGCTGTGCTATAAAATATACTTAAACTCACGGGCAGTAAGAAGAAACGGCCTCGGTCAATCAATAAACAAGCTGCGGACTGACAAGCGCCGGATACGAGTCGTGCGTGTTGATGTGTGCCCGAGCTGTGTGTTTTTGTATTTTTGAGGAGTACTATGGTAATAAACAACGAAAATATCCATGAAGTGAACAATATCAGTCTGCACGATGCCTGCTTCGAAAGTTTTGTTTTTGATCGTGTACATAATCGACTTGAAACAGTGGTCAAACCGGAGTGGCCGTTTGTCGTACCACCCGACTTTGACAGCAGCGAATCATTTGAACACGCTGAACTCAAGAGAATCCGCATTACCTGCGTTGACGTGATCGGAACGGAGATGTCCAACTGCGAGTATTGGGGTGCATCGCCGTATGTTTTTTCGTTGAGCATATTAAACGGAAAGAAATCGCATCTTGTGCAAAGGCTGTTTGAAAATATGAAACCTGAATATAAATTTTGCAAACTAAAATCTAAAGACGACTATATAGAAGTTTTGATTGAGTTTTCGTCCGGCGACAAACTGCGGGTGGCATGCAGCAGCGTTCGGTTCGGCGAAGCTGAAAATGATGAATGAAACATTTAAATGGACTGTGAAAGGAGAAAACTTATGTTAAGTGACAACAAAATAACCGAATGGCGCGAGAGACTGATTTCCATGATTATCGAAAACTACCCGAATCGATGGGAAACTTTTAAGTCTGTAAAGGAAAATGTGACAGCAGTAAAATATGGATCGGGAAGTGTTTACTTGCCGCGCGGCTATTTTTGTCCCAGTCGTGTTCTTGATACGGTTATCGGCAACGTGACGAGAGGCCGTCTGCTAAAAACAAAGCCGAGAACAAAGATTCCAACATACAGATACGGGTTTGATAAAAACGGTAAATTAATTACAGCCGAAGAGTACGATGAATGGGCAGACAGAATAGAGGATATTACATCGAAATTCGATGTATCCGATTACCAAAAAGCATTTCCGTCGTTTTTGGACGAAGCAAAAAACGGTGTGCTTATTCCTCGGGAATATGAATTTATAAAGCGAGAAAACGGTATTGAGATTGGCTTGCGTTATCAAATGGATTGTGCTAATAGCAATTCGGGTTCGATTGCGATTTGTGAAAATGGTTATTTAAAAAAGTATTTTCATCTTTATAACGTTACAATTAAAACTGTGAATATCTTTTGGGAGCCGAGTTTTACTTCCGAAGAGTACGAATACATTGACAGTCATCATGTTGATGTTGTTATGCGAAGGCTCGAAGAAGGGTTCGGTGGAGTTGCGAGCTTCGGTAGGTTTGATGGCTACAAAATCAATAATGTGGTAAGATACCGCTTTGAGCTCGATGATAACGGTGCAGCAAAGAAATACACACTGATCGAAAGCAACGGAAAAGTTCTTTCTCAGGAAAAACAAGATTATTACACATACGAAGTCTATAAGCCGATAGATTTCAGATACGAGGTATAACGATATGGTCACGAGTGCGGATTGAATAAACCTATATCGCTGTGACTGCGCATTATGATACGCTCCGGGGGTATTCGGCTGCGATATTTGCTAAATGCTGCTTTATATGGTATAATTCAAATGAAACTTTGGATAAGGCTTTTGAGGAAAAAATGCCTGTGGAATTCTTCCGATAAGGGGTATTTTTCTGCAAAACGGGTTATCCGGAGGTTTTTTGAGTGCAAATGCGCGGCTGCGCATTGATATTGAGTCGGCAGGGAGGATGCTTTCTATGAAACATAAGATAATCGGAGTTGACCCGGGCTCTCCTGCGGCTTGTGCGGGTGTCTGCGCCGGCATGTACCTCACCTGCATAAATGATTTGCCGGTTGTTGATATTATCGATTATGAACGTCTTACTGCCGAAGAAAGCATTGAATTAACACTCTGTGCGGACGGCGCTCAATGCGGCAAACAGCAGAAAGAATTCAAAATTTCGCTCACTAAGGAAGAATATGAGCCGCTCGGACTGAACTTTGAAACAAGCCTCATGAGTCCGGTACGGCAGTGTGCAAACCATTGCATATTCTGCTTTATCGATCAGATGCCTCGCGGCAACAGAAAAACGCTGTATTTCAAGGACGATGACTGGCGACTGTCGCTGATAATGGGCAATTATGTCACGCTTACAAATGTCAGCGACAGAGAGTTTGAACGTATGATTGCCCGCCGCGTTTCACCGCTCTATGTTTCCGTTCATGCAACGGACGGCGCAGTGCGTAAACGCATGATGCGGAGCCCAAATTCCGAAAACATTCTTTCACGGCTTACGCGTCTGCACGAAGAAGGACTTGCATTCAACTGCCAGATTGTGCTTTGTCCCGGCTACAATGACGGGGATGTGCTGAAACATACACTGAATGATCTTTTCGGTCTTCGCCCGGAATGCCGTTCCGTGGCTGTGGTTCCTGTTGGACTCACTGCACATAGGCAGGGGCTTGCCGAGATTCAGCCGACAACTGCGGAAAGTGCATCCGCTGCCATCAAACTTATCGATGAGTTTAAAAAGAATCATGGGCTTTCGGACTTTGTATATGCATCGGACGAGTTGTACCTTGCGGCCGGTCAGGAGCTTCCGACGTTTGAGGAATGCGGTGATTTTGAACAGATAGAAAACGGCGTCGGACTGTTCAGACGGTTCGAACACGACTTTATGAATGCACTGGAAGATTTACCGACTGCGCCTCGAATGCGTGAGTTTGATTCCGTGAGCGGGGTCTCCATCGCGCCACACATGAGCAGGCTTTTCAAAAAACTTCTGCCATACAATATAAAAATCAATGTGTACCCCGTTGTTAACGATTTTTTCGGCAACACCGTCACGGTCACGGGATTGGTTACGGCGGGAGATATAATCAAGCAATGCAAAGACTGTTTGAACGGAGAAGCTTTGCTGATACCGCACACGATGCTGAGAGAGAACGATGTTGTTTTTCTTGACGGAATGTGCACTGACGAACTTGCGGCCGCCTTGCAAAAACCGATTTGGCGCGTCAGCGCGGACGACGGTTATGATTTTATTGACGATATAATTAACCTGATTGAAAGGAACGCATAAATAATGAAACCCTTGGTGGCAATAGTGGGAAGGCCGAATGTCGGCAAATCCACACTTTTTAACAAAATAGCGGGGAAACGCATAGCGATAGTTGAGGATACTCCGGGCGTGACACGTGACCGCATTTACGCGGATGCGGAGTGGCTGAATTACAGGTTCACGCTTATTGATACCGGCGGCATTGAGCCGGAAAGCGAGGATATAATTGCAAAACAAATGCGTCGGCAGGCAGAGCTTGCAATTGAAACGGCGCAGGTTATAGTTTTCCTTCTTGACGGCAAATCGGGGCTTACAGCAGCGGATGAGGATGTTGCGGATATGCTCCGCCGCAGCAAAAAACCGATCGTGACGGTCGTAAACAAAATTGATCATCCGAAATACGAAGATGCTGTTTATGACTTCTATACCCTCGGTATAGGCAGTCCGATAACAATTTCCGCCGAACAGGGATTGGGTCTCGGTGATATGCTTGATGAAATTGTTTCGTACTTTCCGCATATTGAAGAGGAAAGTGAAAACGATAACACGAGCATTGCGATTGTGGGCAGGCCGAACGTTGGTAAATCCAGCCTTGTAAATGCACTTCTCGGACACGAAAGGACGATCGTCAGCAACGTTCCGGGCACAACGCGGGATGCAATCGATTCACCATTTACATGGAACGATAAGGAATACACTTTGATAGACACTGCGGGCATACGCCGCAAGCGTTCTGTTGAAGATGAAACCGTTGAGCGTTACAGTGTTATCCGCTCGCTTGCAGCCATTCGCCGCTGTGATATTGCGCTCATTGTTGTTGATGCGGAACGCGGACTGAGCGAACAGGACGTGCGCATTGCCGGCTATGTACACGAGGAAGGAAAGGCTTCCGTACTCATTGTCAATAAGTGGGATCTTATCGAAAAAGATACCTATACAGCCGAGAAATTCAAGAAGAAAATGCTTGTTGATCTTGCGTTCATGAGCTATGTTCCGATGTTGTTCATATCTGCAAAAACGGGACAGCGCGTCAACAAAGTTATGGAACTTGCGGAGTTTGCATATGAGCAGAACTGCACCCGCATATCGACGGGCAAGCTGAACGACATAATCAGCGAAGCAGTCACAATGAATGAACCGCCCGTGAATGCAGGAAGGCGTCTGCGTGTGTATTATTCCACCCAAGCCGGCATCAAGCCGCCGACATTTATTATTTTTGTGAATGAACCGGAGCTCATGCACTTTTCATACAGGCGCTATCTTGAAAACTACATTCGCAAATCATTTGAAATCAAGGCAACCCCGATTCGCATTATCATCAGAAAACGGGAACGAAGCGACACCGATTAAGGATGCCGCACTGTGAGTTTTAAGGCTGAATCGGTCATACTAATGATAATTCGGGTTTGAGTTAGTTTTGCGAAAAGGGGATACGGAATTGAACTTTTTCGCAAAACACTGTGGGCATGATTTGCAGTATCTGAAGAAAGGTTTCTGTGCGGAAGGGCTGCGCGGCATAATTTCTTGATGAAGTGTATAAATGCTTACACCCGTATAAGCAATTCACGGAGGACAAAGTATTCGGAATGACCGTTATTGAATTTTTTGACAGAACCCCGGTAGAAAATATAATAAGCTGTCTGTCGATGCGCCCGAATAAGGTTATTCTTGCGGGCGGCAGCAGTGATATGAGCGAACACGGACGCATCTTGAAACGGGTTGCAGCGGCACATGGCCTTGATATCGAGATAAGCTGCGTGCCTGTTGACAGAAATAACCTGACAAATGCCGTTTCGGGTTTATGCGGCATCATTGAGTCTGAACCCGGAGATTTTTCTATTGACCTCACCGGAGGAGAGGATCTTCTGCTTGTTGCTGCCGGAATCGTTGCAGAAAGATATGCAAAGAACGGAGGACGCCATATTGAGCTGCATCACTATAATGTTCGGACAGGAGCGGTTCAGGACTGCGATAACAATAATAAGGTATTCAACAACACAAACCCAAAGCTTTCAATAGTGGATGATATTGTCCTGCACGGAGGAAAACTGCGCTACAGCAACAGTGTGCTGGGTGACGGAACATACCGAATGTCTCTTTCCGATGATTTTGCCGAAGATGTTGATTCAATGTGGGATTTATGCAGAACAGATCCTGCACAGTGGAACATGAATCTGAATGCACTCGAACTGCTGTCGCATTATAAAATGCAGGATGATGATCCGTTGGACTTTTTTCTGACGTTCCGCTATGCGGAGGAGCACATTCCTAATTGTACGGAAAAGCTCAACCGCGTATGCCGATTGGCGGAAGAACTCGGAAGGCGCGGTATCATTGAAAAACTCCGCGTTGACTCGGGACTGCTTGCGTTTCGCTATAAAAACGCGCAGATTAAACGCTGCCTTGCAAAAGCGGGAAGTGTGCTTGAAATCAAGATGCTGTTGCTTGCGAATTCCGCACTTGACGATGACGGGAACCAATACTATAACGATGCGGCAAGCGGTGTAACAATCGTTTGGAGCAATCACGGTTCTTCTGTCCGCCGATGGAATTTTTATGATGAATCAACGGATTATTGTGACATAAACACCGAAAATGAGATTGATGTTATGCTTATGCGCGGCGTGATCCCGGTGTTTGTTTCATGTAAAAACGGCGCAGTGGATTCAAATGAATTATACAAACTTAACACGGTTGCAGACAGGTTCGGAAGCATATATGCAAAAAAAATCATTGCAGCAACCTATCTTGGTAAGATGGGTTCAGGAAGGGAAATGGATCCGTTCCGCAGACGTGCGGAAGAGATGGGCATTGAGCTAATAGAAAATGTTCATTTGATGAACGATGACGAGTTGCTTGCACGTTTAAAAAAGGCAACAGAATAGATTTGAATGCCCGTTCAGACTTAACGCGCCTGCAAATGCCCGATCGGCAGCGTAAATTTAAATGCTTAAATAGCTAAATGCGGAAACAAAATTTTCAGCCGCCGGCATGGAAGTCGGCGGCTGTTTCCAAATGTTATCGAAATGAAACTATTCCGCTTTCGGCTCGCTGTTCTGTTTCAGCAGCGGCAGCAGTTCCTCAACACTCAGAACTTTTCCGCAGCAAAGCAGTTTGCCGTCAACGATGAGCGCGGGCGTTGTGATAATGCCCATTCGGGTGATTTTTACAAGATCACTTATGGTTTCAAGCTCGGTTTCCGGGATATTCGCCTGCTTCATTGCGGCAACAACGTTGTCGCGAAGCTTTGCGCAATGTGCACAGCTGCCGACAAGCACCTTGATCCTTGCACCGTTAACAGCTGCGGGGATAATGCGAACCTCGTTTTGTCCTCTTTTTTTGAGAATACTGTTAATCTTAATGAATGCCATAATAATTCACCGCCTTTTAACCTTATGTATCACGATTGAACATCGCACATTCGCAGCAAGGGGCAGAGCGCTTATTGCTCCGCATACTCTCTGTGGACATATTTACTCGTTGTCAGTTTCAGCAATGCACCGTAATCGGGGATGAACCTCAGTGTGTCGCCGACTTTGTATTTTTTGCAGTTGGTGAGGTTGACGATTAAGTGGTCGCTGCTTGCACCGATAATCTCAACATCGGGGTCAAGCGGGGTGAGTCCGTCGGGGTTCACATCCTGCCTTCCGATTGCAAGAATGCCTCGAATCATTTCACCGCGATCTTCAAAAGTGACACGTTCACCGAATGCATTAAGACCGCTTGTTCCGATAGGTTTGCTGGGTTTGCGCTGAACTTCGACAAGCTCTGCTTCAAGGGTAAAGCAATCTGTATTCAGCCATTCGACGGGCTTACCGCTTTCGGTATTGTTGCCGAGGACGAAACTTTCGCCGAGACGAAGCTGGGTAATGCCTTCGGGGATACGATTTTCCTCCAGCATTGTGAGCATTGAGGAATTACCGCCCGAGACGATGGGAAGGGGGACGGAATACCTTTTGCGCAGCTTGTCTGCAATTGCAAGCAGTCCGCCGAGATTCGTTTCATCGGGAATGATGCCGCCGTAACAGGTAAGGTTAACACCGATTCCGTGGAATTCAAGTGCAGGTTCGGCAAGAATTGCTTCCGCTGCGGAGAAAATCTGCGCTTCATCCGTGTTGAAAATGCACTTGTCCTGCTTTCGTTCCATGTGCCGGGAAAAATGATCACCGTCTGCCCATTAGCATTTGGGGAAGTGGGTGTGAAA
>ENA-OPYH01001800-OPYH01001800.1-human-gut-metagenome-genome-assembly--contig:-NODE-1800-length-11532-cov-2.942407_pt1 | contig 11532 bp, 12 predicted proteins | sample MGYA00241254_ERZ501488 | MGnify/ENA primary metagenome ERZ501488 (study PRJEB25962, sample SAMEA2042660) | human gut metagenome | biome: human gut; feature: human-associated habitat; material: faeces...
GGAAAGAACACCCTGAACTCTCGTGGTACTATATGTATCTTTCCTATAAGGAACTGAAGCGTTATATTGCAGTCTTCAGTGGCAGAAAAGCAGTAAAGCTCCGTACTTCGGAAGGGATAACCGAGGAATGTTACTTCTGTTTCAAAGTATTTTCTTATACCGAGGCAGGTCATCGGAAACGTTTCGAACAGTGTGATTATACTAAACAAGAGTATGCTGCTCGCCGTGAATCCGCCAGAATCGTGAAGGAGGCCTTTTCCACCGGTTCTGCCTCACAACTCAATGCCCTGACAGATGAAAAGGAAGTACAAGGTAGCGGTTGGTTATTTGTGTGCGCTCCTTTGGAGCAACTTCAGCGCATCTTGTCTGCCATGCTCCCCCGCCAATATCTGGTAACGGACTACGTTACCCATCGTGCTGCGGTCATTCCCCAGTGTCAGATGGAGGAATTCATCTATCTATATGAATCCATGCCCTACAACATTGAACTGTTGAACCGTCCTTTGGAGGCTTATCTTCAGAAGAAGCAACGTATTCGCATTACCGGTGGTATTTTTCATGGTAAGGAGGGGTGCATTATGCGGCTGCATCGCAATACAAGGTTAGTGTTCGCTTTTGGAAATATGACGGTGGCTATCAGCTATCTTCATGCTTTTCCGTTCGAGAAAGTGGACTAGTTTTTATAAATCTATCTCTTATTTCAATAATAGAATATATACCAATTAGTATGAGTAAGAAAGAAGAACTGAAGCGACAAATACTTCAGTTGACACGTGAATATTATAACGAAGTTCATAAAACTTCAAAAGTGTTTGAGCCGGGCAAAAGCTTTGTTAATTATGGCGGCCGTTACTTCAATGATGAAGAAATGGTAAACCTCGTTGACTCGTCACTCGATTTCTGGCTCACTGCCGGTCCTTGGGCCCATAAGTTCGAAACCCGTCTGGCAAAATGGTTGGGGGTAAAACATTGTGCGCTTACCAACTCCGGTTCCAGTGCCAACCTATTGGCATTCTATACACTGACTTCCCCAAAATTAGGAGACAAGAGAATAAAGAAAGGTGATGAAGTAATCACAGTCGCTTGCGGCTTTCCTACCACGGTAACTCCTATTATACAATATGGTGCGGTTCCTGTTTTTGTGGATATCACGATTCCAGAGTACGATATTGACGTCACCCGGCTGGAAGAAGCCTTTTCAGACAAGACAAAGGCCGTAATGATCGCCCATTCATTGGGAAATCCGTTCAATCTTGAAGCAGTCAAAGCATTCTGTGACAAACACGGACTATGGCTGGTAGAAGACAATTGTGACGCCTTAGGATCTGAATATACCATTGACGGAGTGACGAAAAAGACAGGTACATGGGGACATATCGGAACCAGTTCGTTCTATCCTCCCCACCACATGACCATGGGCGAGGGCGGTGCAGTCTATACAGATGACGCCGAACTAGACAAGATAGTCCGTTCTTTCCGTGACTGGGGGCGCGACTGCTGGTGCATAGGCGGTGTGGATAATACATGCAAATGCCGTTTCACAGGCAAGTTTGGTGAACTGCCTGCAGGTTACGACCACAAATATGTATATAGCCATTTTGGCTTTAATCTGAAAGTGACAGATATGCAGGCGGCTATCGGTTGCGCCCAGCTTGAGAAACTGGATTATATCGTAGAAGCCCGTCGTCGCAATTTCAAGATACTGCGTGAAGGACTGGAGGGAACCGAAGGCCTGATACTTCCCGAACCGATAAAAAACTCCGATCCCAGTTGGTTTGGCTTCCTCATATCAGTAAAATCCGATGCCGGTTTTACCCGTAACCAGCTTAGTGAATATCTGGAAAGCAAGAAAATCCAGACCCGTAATCTCTTTGCCGGCAATCTGGTGAAACATCCTGCATTCGATGAGATGCGCTCTACCGGCAAAGGTTTCCGCATTGTCGGTGAATTGAAAAATACAGACTTTGTGATGACCAATACCTTCTGGATCGGTGTCTATCCGGGCATGACGGAAGAAATGCTGCAATACATGATCTCCACCATCAAGGAGTTTGTAGCTTCTCATAAGTAAAATTCAAAATAAACAAGACATGAAAGCGGTACTATTTGCCGGTGGTTTCGGTACACGTCTGAGCGAAGCCACCAATCTGATGCCCAAACCGATGGTTGAAATCGGAGGAAAGCCCATCCTGTGGCATATCATGAAAACTTACAGCCACTACGGTATCAATGAATTCGTCATCTGCTGCGGCTACAAACAATATGTCATCAAAGAATATTTTGCCAACTATTTCCGTCATAATTGCGATATGACGGTAGATTTATCCAACAATACGGTAATATACACGACAACCATTCGGAGAACTGGAAAGTCACCATGGTAGATACCGGGCTGCATACCCAGACCGGAGGCCGCCTGAAACGCATACAGAAATATATCGGCAACGAGCGTTTTCTGCTGACCTACGGAGACGGCGTTTCCGATATCAATATAGCGGAAAGCATCAAAGCACATGAAGCCTCCGGTTGTGCCGTTTCACTGACAGCCTACAAGCCGGGTGGCAAGTTCGGAGCCCTGCAGATCGATCTGGAAAGTGACAAGGTCTTGTCCTTTCAGGAGAAACCGGACGGTGACCGCAACTGGATCAATGCCGGCTATTTCGTGTGCGAGCCGGAAGTGTTCGACTATATACCGGAAAATGATGACACAGTGATATTTGAGCGCAAACCTCTGGAACAATTGGCAAAAGACGGGAAGATGCACGCCTACCGCCATACAGGATTCTGGAAGCCGATGGACACCCTGCGAGACAATACGGAACTGAATGAGATGTGGGACAAAGGAACTGCTCCTTGGAAAGTTTGGTGACAAAGTCGTGGATTGTTTGTATAATCAAAAAATAAATAGCGTTATTTGCAGAAACAAAAGATACAGAATGGACAAGGAAAAGAACATAGCGGAAGAAATCAAGACCAAGGACGATATAAAAAAGTTCTTTCGGAGAATGATTGAAGACAAGCAGGCGGTTGCTGATTGTATCCGTGCGGGTCGTTCTTTGTCCGATTTGAAAGACCGGGGTATTAAAATAGCAAAGTTGACCGATGTCCTCAGCTAACTGCTGCCCGGCTGATGCTATATTCTTTAGTCCATATCAATGAGACATCTCCTTATGAAGTTTTTGCATACAAAGAAGACACCGTCTATTTCATAACAGATGACGGCAGTGAATATCTTGTCGGTTTCATTGAAGAAACAAATATAGGAATTCAGCGTGCCTATCAGTTGTTTATTATAAAAAAAAGAAACGGAATACATATCGGTACGGATGTGAAGATCGGGCGGACAGTTTCATCCATCGTTCATTCATTTTTTCGTAACCCTTCCAATATATTAGTTTATATTTGTGATACCAGTGACAAGGATCAGGCGGCTCGTGACCGGAAGTTTAAAATCTGGTTTAAACGGTATGCTTCCTTGGATGATCTGGTATTTGTCTCGGAAGTGATAGATGTGGAGGATGATTCTTATTTCGCTTCTATGATTCTTTCCAGACGAACAACTGATTTTTATCAGATACAGACAACTTTCCATGATTATTTCCAAGATTTACGTTCTAAATTAGAATAATCATTTAACTATTTCTATTTATAAAAATCAACATGATAGACATTTTCCATGATTTCTATCGCGGGAAGCGTGTGCTTGTCACCGGTCATACCGGTTTCAAAGGTAGCTGGCTTTCCATCTGGCTGCACGAGCTGGGCGCCGAAGTTATCGGTGTGGCTCAAGACCCTTTTACGGAGCGTGACAACTTTGTGCTTTCCGGTATCGGGCAGAGAATAAAGGCAGATATCCGTGCCGACATCCGTGACGGTGAACGTATCAAAGAAATCTTCCGGCAGTATCAGCCCGAGATTGTGTTCCATCTGGCAGCCCAGCCTTTGGTACGTCTGAGTTATGACATTCCTGTAGAGACCTATCAGACCAACGTGATGGGGACTATCCATATTCTTGAAGCTATCCGTTTTACAGACAGTGTAAAAGTGGGCGTGATGATAACCACCGATAAATGCTACGAGAACAGGGAACAGATCTGGGGATATCGGGAGAACGAACCGATGGGCGGATACGATCCTTATTCCAGTAGTAAAGGTGCGGCTGAAATAGCCATAGCCTCCTGGCGTCGGAGCTTCTTTCAACCCGGAGCGTATGAAAAACACGGCAAGAGCATTGCCAGTGTAAGAGCCGGAAATGTGATAGGCGGTGGCGACTGGGCTTTGGATAGAATCATTCCCGATTGCATCAAGGCGTTGGAGGCAGGCAAACCAATAGAAATCCGTAGTCCTAAAGCAATCCGCCCCTGGCAACATGTGCTTGAACCGCTTAGCGGCTATATGCTTCTTGCGCAAAAGATGTGGAATGAACCTGTGAAATATTGCGAAGGATGGAATTTCGGTCCGAAGGCTGAAAGCATCACCAATGTGTGGGATGTAGCCTCTATGGTGATAGAGAATTACGGAAGCGGTGAATTGAAAGACCTTTCTGCTCCGGATGCTTTGCATGAGGCAAAGTTGCTGATGCTGGATATCAGTAAGGCAAAATTTCAATTGGGTTGGGAACCAAGGATGAATATTCTGCAATGTATTGCATTGACCGTAGATTGGTACAAGAAATATAAAGTAGAGAACGTATATCAGCTCTGTGTAGAACATCTAGAAAGATACTTGAAACAATGAAAATCTTTGTTACCGGCGCAACTGGCTTTTTAGGCTTTCATTTTGTGAATGTTGCAGTCAATGAAGGACACGAAGTCCTTTGTTTGCGGAGAACTATATCTAAATCTCTGTTTGAACCACTTGTAGAAGAAAAAATAAGATGGGTAAACCTTGAGGATTCAAATTTGAAAGAGATGGTAGATTCTTTTCAACCAGATGTTTTACTTCATGCTGCATGGGGTGGAGTAAGAGGGGCTGCACGAAATAGTAGAGAAATTCAGAATGAAAGCTTGGCCATGTCTGTGCAGATGTTCGAACTTTATCCTTATAAACAGATTATTGCTATTGGTAGCCAAGCGGAATATGGTTTTTATCATGGTCCAGTGGATGAAAATCATGTGTTGCGCCCATCAATAGAATATGCTTATGCAAAGAAGTTGTGTAGTGAATATTTAAAGAAATATTGTAAATCTAAGGGTATTGAATGGCAATGGATTAGGATTTTCACAGTGTTTGGTGAGAAACAAACAGGAGGATTAATAAAATTGGTCATTGATAAATGTAAAAGTGGAGATAGAGTATTTGATACTACTAAAGGCGATCAACAATATTCATATCTCTATGCATTCGATTTTGCCAAAGCTTTATGTCTTGTACTTGGAGCGAGAGGAAAATCCGGAATATACAATTTAAGTCAACCTCAAGAAGTGCATAGCAACCGATATATATTGAGATGTATAAAAGAAAAAATGCATGCTGATATTCAATTTAATTTCGGTGCAATTCCCTATGCAGGTGGTCAGATTATGTTGATGGACGGACGGGTGGAGAAATTTGAAAACTCTTTTGGCCCTATTCCTCATACCGATTTTGATTTTGCATTAAATAATACGATAGAATCATTAAAATAAGATGAGTGTGAAAAGTTTAGAAATGGCAAAGAATATTCGAAAAATTTCTGTTGCCATGGTGTATAAAGCCCATGCTTCTCATATAGGAGGAGCATTGTCAATGGCCGATATTTTGGCTGTACTTTATAGTGATGTTCTTAATTATGATGTAAACAATCCTGATTGGGAAAAACGTGATCGCTGTTTACTTTCAAAAGGGCATGCTTGTGTATCGTTCTATGCAGCCCTAGCACTTGCGGGATTTTATCCCATAAGTGAACTTAATTCTTATGCACAGGACGGTTCTTCTTTTTTATGTCATACAACACATCATGTATCAGGTATTGAAATTTCAGCAGGTAGCTTGGGGCATGGATTCTCTATTGCTTGTGGCATTGCGTTAGGTGCAAAAATAAAGAAAGAGAATTTCAATACTTATGTTATTTTAGGTGATGGGGAAATGGATGAAGGATCAAATTGGGAAGCCTTTCTTTTTGGAGCGCATCATAAATTATCCAATCTGTGTGCCATTATTGACTATAATAAGATTCAAAGTTTTGGTAATACTAATGATGTTCTACGTCTTGAACCGTTAATTGATAAATTGAAGGCTTTTAATTGGAACGTGATCAGTATTGACGGACATGATCATGATGAATTGTTGCGTGCTTTTGATGTTTTCAAACATCAAAAAGATATACCTACAGTTATAATAGCAAATACTATAAAGGGAAAAGGTGTATCTTTTATGGAGAATAATTTGGTATGGCATTACAAGTCACCAGATGAAGAACAGTATAAACAAGCGATAAAAGAGATTGAAGGATGAGGACAGCGTTTATTAAGCAGCTTGTTGAAGAAGCTGCAATAAATGATAAGATATTTTTAATCGTAGGTGATTTGGGGTATAGTGTGGTAGAGATGTTTGCGGAAAAATATCCAGAACGTTTTTTGAATGCAGGCATTGCAGAACAGAATATGATTGGAGTGGCTGCAGGATTGGCAAAAGAAGGATATAATGTTTACGTCTATTCTATTGGAAACTTTCCAACATTACGGTGCATGGAACAAATCCGTTATGACGTCGCGTACCATAATTTGAATGTGAAGATTGTTTCAGTGGGTGCTGGATATGCTTATGGTTCTTTAGGAGCATCACATCATGCGACAGAAGAATTGGGGATGATGCGCACAATTCCTAATATGGTGATTTGTTCGCCTGGAGACCCCGTTGAAGCACAGGTCATCTCTACTGTTTCTGCCAATTATGAGGGTCCCATGTATTTACGATTGGGAAAGGCGGGTGAAGTAATCGTCCATCAATCATTGATTGAAAATTTAAAAATCGGTGACCTTATCCCTGTTATTAGAAAGCCAAATGCAAATAAAGCTCTATTGGTTAGTGGCTCAATATTAGATTATGCAGTCAATCGTATAAGAGAATTTAATGATTTGTCAGATGTTTATAGCATTCCATTTGTTAAACCATTAAATATTGAACAGCTGCATGAATTGGCAATACAATATCCGGATATTTGCGTCTTGGAAGAACATCAAAAAAGCTGTGGAGTAGGTTCTGCAATAATAGAAGTTATAAATGATATGTATTCACGGAGTGAAATACCATATTATCCTCGAATTAAACGTATAGCTATTGATGATAAATTTTATTCCGTTTCTGGTTCACAGGCATATTTAAGAAAATTAGCCAACTTAGTATTATAATCTTATAGTTTTTAGCATTCAAAATGATGAATTTGTAGTAATGTACGCTTTCATATTGAATATAGCTTAAAAATTAAGGGTGGATAAATCCATAGACTATTCTTTCGGAGCACGCATCATCCAGGCATTTTCAAGAGTTGCTTCCATCTTTTTCATATCAAGATACCTGCAGGCATTGATGTATTTGAAAGTACTATTTGTTTGCGAATAAAAACATTATATGAATCAAGAAATTTGTGTTTATATATTAACACATAATAGACCAGATGTAATCCTAAGATCTTTAAATTCAGTTAGAGAACAGGATTATTGTAACTTAAAGATAATTGTATCCGATAATTCTGATAATGATGAAACTACTGAATTATTAAAAGATATTACAAGGAAAGATCGAAGAGTCTGTTATGAAAAAAGGGGCATAGAGTGTTCATCAAGTAATGCACATTTTAATTATATATTAAAGACTAATTCATTTGAGTATTTCATGTTGTTTCATGATGATGATGAAATGTTACCATCTATGGTGAGCACATTATATGAATATTTGTTTACTCATAAGAATTTGTGTGCAGTGGCTTGCAACGCCTATTTTAATGTTAGAGGCAAGAACACGAAAAAGAAGGCGTTTATTTCTCAGAATATAGATACTTTTGAAAACGGTGAAGAAATAATAAAGAGATATGCTGTAGGTCGCATCGCCCCTTTTCCTTCTTTTATGTATCGAAAGTCAAAGGTCTTTGGAATTTCAATGGATTGGAATAAAGGAGGAAAATATTGTGATTGCTCATTTATTGTCACTATTGCTAATAGTGGAGGGGTCGCATATTTACCTCAGTGCTGTATGTATTATTTTATATCTCCTAATCAGGATAGTCAACATCACGAATTTGCCCAATATTTATCATTGATAAAATATTTAGCAACACTCGTGGAGGATAAAGGCTTATTATTAAATATGCGTCTTTATAATATTTATAATTATCTACGTGATTTACAGCTGAAGACAAAAAGAATTCCCTATAGAAAAGAGGTTTTATTCCTTTTTTATAAATATTCATTTACTAATTTCTTTCCTAAATATATTTTACGGTTACTCAATTTGTACATGAGATGATTAAAGTTTATATTCCAGGACCGTTCAACATTCCGATACAGAGGCAGTTTCCCAATCAAGAAAAAACGGTATGGGGAAACTGTGAATTTGTTTTTCAAGAAAATGACAATTATGATTATATTGTAGTTGTTGATAGTATAAAAGAGGAAATAAAAACACTATGTCCGATAGAAAGGAGAATATTATTTTTAGGGGAAGCTCCGTATGTTAAGATTTATAATAAAAAATTCATAAAACAGTTTGGGCATATATATGGGTGTCAAGAGCAATTGATAAGAAAAGGAGTTTCTGAAACCTCTATTCCATTATTGCCATGGATGTTAGGATGTAGATTACAAGAAAACACTCACATTTGTAATAGTGAAAAATATCATACCTTTTCAGATTTTAAAGATAGCAAAATAGTATCTACCCGTTTGAATAAGTTTTGTTTAATTACATCTAATAAAACCTTTACTAGAGGACATCGTAATAGGGTTTGTTTTGCAGAACGAATTCTAAAAGAATATCCGAATTTAGTAGATGTTTATGGAAATGGGTATAACCCGATTTCTGATAAATTAGATATACTTTCTCAATACAAATATTCCATTGTTATAGAAAATTGTTCATATCCTAATTATTGGACGGAAAAATTGGCCGATTGTTTTATAGCTGGATGTTATCCGGTCTATTATGGGTGCCGGTATATTACAGTACCGCAGGTAAGTCCGACGACTTTTTTCCTGGCTATAATGGGAATTATCGGTTCATTTAAGGTATTCGATATGATCAGCGTATTAACAGCAGGTGGACCGGGAAATTCTACTTCAGTAATGGCTTATTACATATATAAGACAGCATTTACAGATTTTAAAATGGGCTACGCCTGTGCACTGGCATGGGTCTTGTTCCTTTTGATTTTCGCAGTTACATTAGTACAGTGGAAATTCCAAGATCGTTTTGCTAATGAATAGGAAGGAGGCAGTATATGAAAAAGATACAGATACACAAAGTGATTTTTACAGTTTTTTTATTTGCGATTGGCTTCACTATGCTGACTCCGTTACTATGGATGATTTCCACATCATTTAAACCGGAAAACGAAGTATTTCAGTTTCCTATCAAATGGATTCCGGAACACAGTGTCGGACTTGCCAACTATAAAGAAGTGTGGGGATCTGCCTATAATTTTGGAATGTACTACCTGAATAGCATTAAGGTGACGGTAATATCCACGGTTCTTCAAATTTTGGTATCAGCTTTAGGAGCTTACGGATTTACAAAGATTAAGTGGAAAGGCAGAGATCAGCTTTTTTTAGTGTATTTGGCAACAATGATGATCCCGGCACAGGTTATGATTGTCAGTCGATTTGTAATTATGCAGAAAATGAACCTTTATAATACACACATGGGAATTATCATGATGACCATGTTTAGCCTATATGGAGTATTTTTGCTACGTCAGGCCATGATGGCAATTCCGGATTCGCTCTGTGAATCTGCCAAAATAGATGGTGCTGGTCACTTGAGAATATTTTTTCAAATTATATTCCCGTTGGTAAAGCCCTCTATTGCTACATTAGCGGTATTGAAATTCGTATGGACGTGGAATGATTATCAAACACCATTGATTTTTTTAAGCAACCGTAAACTATTTACAATTCAGCTAGGTATGAAATTATTTGCTTCTGAATCTGGAAGCATCTATTCCCTGACTATGGCTGCAGCTGTATCAGCAACGATACCATTAATTATTCTGTTCCTGTTCGGGCAACGTTATATTATTGATGGAATTGCTTCGGGTGCGGTAAAGGGTTGATGTAAGGGTATTTGTAACATTTACATATACACACATGAAAGGAGAAGAATTATTATGAGAAAGATGAAGAGAGGACTCAGCCTGGTACTGGCTTCCATTATGGCAACCGCCTTAGTAGGATGTTCCGGTGGAGAAAACACAGAAACAACGAATACAGCTACCACGACTGAGAACAAGGAAACAACAGGAACTACTCAGGTAGCAGATGAAAATCAGGAGGAAATTACTCTGCGTTTTGTCAGCTGGCAGACCAATCATGATGAACAGAACCAAAAGGTTGCGGCAGCATACAAGGAACTCCATCCTAATATTAATGTGCAGTTTGATTATGTAGGTGACATGAACAGTAATGACTATCTGACAAAGACTGATATTATGCTGATGGGTGGCGAAGCAATGGATATTCTGATGGCGCCTAATTACGCTTCCTATATTGTGCGTGCGGAGTCTGGATCCTACCTGTCTCTCGATGATTATTTTACTGAGGAAGGAACTACTGCAGAGGACGCATACAATGTAATTGTAAGAGTAAACGATCAGACATATGGTATTCCGGGAGAAATGAAATATAATCTGGTTCTTATCAACAAAGATATGTTGGATGCAGCCGGACTGGATGTACCTTCTTTGGATTGGACCTGGGATGATTATCGTGAATATGCTGAAAAGCTGACAAGTGGAAGTGGAGCGGACACAAAATATGGTTCCTATTTTCACTCTTGGGGGAGCTGTAACTTATGGGGAATCAGTAGTGGAAAGGGTGGAAGCACAATCTTTAATGATGATAAAACCTTAACTTTTGATAATCCCAACTTAGCTAAGTTCTTGCAGCTGCGTTATGATATGGAAAATGTAGATCATAGTTCTACACCGTTGGCAGATGTTAAAGCTCTGAACATGAATTATCGCGATCAGTTCTTTAATGGAAATATTGCAATGCTTCCCATGGGAACAGCTATGCTTAGTGACATTGGAAATGAAAAATATGCACATGATTTCGTAACTACATTTGCACGCCAGCCTTTATGGGACAAAGATGGTGAACATTATAATGAAGCAGGTGGAAATATCTTTTCTATTGCAAAGACATCCGAGCATCCCAAGGAAGCATATGATTTCTTACGGTTCTGGACAACGGAAGGTGTAGATATTAAGGGAATGTTTATTTCTAATGAAAAGGGAGCTGTGAAATCTGATAGTGTAAAGCAGATTATTGCCGGATTTGAGGATACAGCTTACGCAAATAAGCGCAGAAGCGTATTACAGCAACAGCACCTTTAATTTAA
>ENA-OPYH01001821-OPYH01001821.1-human-gut-metagenome-genome-assembly--contig:-NODE-1821-length-11424-cov-6.140909_pt1 | contig 11424 bp, 8 predicted proteins | sample MGYA00241254_ERZ501488 | MGnify/ENA primary metagenome ERZ501488 (study PRJEB25962, sample SAMEA2042660) | human gut metagenome | biome: human gut; feature: human-associated habitat; material: faeces...
ATCATGGTGAGGTGTGGATGACAGTTTGGGAGATTGCCGAACTGTTGAATGTAACGGGGACAGCAGTGAAGAATACCATCAAGCGCATTTGGAAACAAAGTGTGCTGAAAGATTTCCAGCATTCTCAATACATCAAACTTGAAAATGGATATTCTGCGCATGTCTATGATATGGAAGTGATTATCGCCATAGCACTTCAAATGGATACATACCAAGCCTTGTTGTTCAGACAATGGTTTATCAGTAAGGTTGTGAACCGCAAGGATTGCCAAGCAGAGCAAGTAAAACACGAGTATCCGATGATTATTGTGATGAACGGAACGATGCCAAGAGGTACAAGTTAGAATCTCTCATCTTTTAATAAGATTCCTACACCTTTATAATGTAATAGCGTACAGAGGAAACGATTTTTGTCGTTGTACCCTGTACGCTATTTTTTGTTTCGCTATTATGAAGCAGTACCCTCCCCTTGTGAAACAGTGCCGTCGATTATCGGCTTGCGGTAATTACCAGTGAGAAGTGCTTGTATCTCGGATTCCGGATAGAGGGTTTTGCCACATAATATAATGTAGGGCAAGATGCCTTGTTTGCGATATTCCTGCAAGGTACGGCGACTAAGCTTCAGGAGCTCGGAGAGTTCCTTGTCGGTGAGGTATCGCTCCCCGTCCAAAGGTGGGCTGTAGGACTCGATGAATGAAGATAGCCAGTTGTTGGCTTTCTTCAAGGATTGCATGGCGGTGTCTATCGACTTGCTCTCATGCGTAAGAAGTTGGTTCATGTTCATTGTTTACAATTTGGATTAAGTGGTGAATATAAAATGTGTTGGCTCGCCCAGGGTGAAGTTTTCGGCTTTGCCTTGGGCGAGTTTGGCTTTACGCTATACCGATTTGATTCTGGCGATAAGCGGAACGATGGCTTTGACCTCTTCGGGACAGTAATAGAATTGGCGACCTATCTGGGTATGCCCCAAGAAACGGCGGTCACGAAGTTTTTGCAAGGTGCGCTGGCTGATGCGAAGTTGCTGGCAGACCTCATGACCTGTAAGCCATTTGTTCAGACGCTTGCCGTTAGCCTTATGCTTCAGCAACTCAACTTTCTTTACCAAGGCATCGTATCTTGCCATCATCAAGTCGAATGCCTTCTTTTCCATTGTTATTACTTCCATATTCTCAGTTTTATTGGTTCAACAAATTCGGATGCAAAGTTAATGTGTGTATGTAGAAAAACAATGAAAATGAATAACTGTGGCAGTGCTTTTCTGGGGTTTGCCGACCGCTTGGCAAGAAAAATCAAGAAAATTATACGTGGGTCATTAATGAGTTGTTAAACGGGTATTTCGCAAATGGTTAATTTTGTCGCCGAGAAATAAAAACAACGAATTATATAACATTTCAAACGGAATTAGGATGGAAGTAATAACAATGGAAAGTGCAGCCTTCAAAAAGCTGACAGAGCAGTTGACAGAAATAGTCCAGTACGCGCGATTGGCAAAAATGGCATTTCAAGAGAACTTAACTGGTAAGGGATTGAAGCCGATGTTGACCAATGACGATGCAGCTAAGATGCTTGGTGTGAGCAAGCGCACCTTGCAGCGAATGCGCTCAGAGAACCGCATTGATTTTATTAAAATTGGCAATCAATGCCGATACCAAGTTGAAGCCATTGAAAGAATGGTTGAGGAACGAACAATAACAAAGGAAACATGAGCATGGAAGATGGAACATTGAGAAAACTGGAGTTATATCTCCATGACCTACACAAAAAGATAGACGGCATCTACGACATGCTGATGTTGAGACACGAACGAGAGACGGAGCAAAAAGGAAGTTCTGCCATCAATGAAAAATTGCTTGACAACCAAGATCTCTGCCTCTTATTTCAAATATCCCCTCGTTCCCTTCAACGCTATCGCAGTCTGGGAGTGCTTCCCTACAAGCGTTTGGGGCAGAAAACCTACTACACGGAAGAGGATGTGATGCAGTTTGTAGAGAATAATGTCAAAGAATTCAAGAAAGAGAATGTGGAGCATTACTTGACTCGCATTCATCAGAAATTCAAATAACAACAGTATTCACCATTAAAAATTTACAATTATGGTACAAAAGAAAAAGAGTGATGAACAGGACGTGCTGGTAGTCCGTGACGAGAAGACGGGCGAGATCAGCGTCGTCGCCGGACTCAGCAGAGACGGCACCCCGAAGCGAGCTCCCGCCAAGGCGGAGAACACGCCCGATTTCCTGCGTTTTGACCGCAACAGTGACCTGATGGACAGTTTCTTTAGAAACTTCTTCCGCCAGTGCAAGGAGCCAAGCCGATTCGGATTCTACCGCATAGCGGCAGACCAGGTGGAAAACCTGCTTGGCGTGATGAAGGAGTTGCTGAAAGATCCGGAGGCTAACAAGGAGATTCTTTCCGCCCACAAGGTTGACACCTCCAATTATGAGAAAGAGGCGAAGCAATCGGAAGGTCAGGCGAAAGAAACCGCATCATCGGACGATGCGTCCAAGACGCAAGCTAACACAGAAAAAGAGAATGTATCATCTGAACAAACCAACGAAAAAGAGAACGACATGGAACAGAAACCAGAACAGACCGCAACCGAACAGCAGGCACAGACCGCTCCGGGTGTAAAGCAGAACCTCATCAGTGGTAACGATGTGAACCTGCAGGAACTTGGTGCCAAATATGGCATAGACTTCAACAGTATGAATGAGAAGGATATGAAAGCCCTGCTCAACTACGGCAAGACGGGGCTTGTGATAGTGAAGCCGTCCTTCGGCGGTGAACAGATAGAGATACAGGCCCGTCTGTCATTCCGCAAGGACGATAACGACCAGTTGCAACTCGTGCCGCATTTCGTGCGCAACGAGCCAAAACTCGATGTCGCTTACAAAGGCTATACCTTCACTCCAGAGGACAAGAAGAACCTGTTGCAGAACGGTAACCTCGGAAAGGTTGTGGATTTCCCCGACAAGAATACAGGTGAGCTGCGTCCTCATTTCATCAGTATCGACCGTCTCACCAATGAGATTGTGGACATCCCTACCAACAAGGTGCGCATACCCGATACCATCGGCAAGACACCTATTACCAAGGACGACAAGAGAGTGCTCTATTCAGGTATTCCGCTTCGCAAGGAGATTGAGCTTGCCAACGGGCGCAAGTTTACACCGCTATTGCAGGTGAATGTGGAACAGCGTGGCGTGGAGTTCGTGCCTGGCAGCACAAGACAGGCGCAAGGTCAGAAACAGAATGGAGACAAGAAGCAAACCGCCGACAAGCAGGAGCAGAAGGCAGAAGGTGATGCGGGCGGTCAGAAGAAGCAGCAAGATCCCAACCACTGGCTCAATGAGGATGGGACCATCCGCCGACTCAACACCTATTTTAAGAAGGAACTGACCGAGCAGCAGAAGGACGACTATGTGGCAGGCAAGACCATCGAGATCAAGGAAGTGCCGAACAAGAACGGCAGCGGTACCTATACCGCCTACGTGAAGTTCGACTTCGACAAGATGCAGCCACGTTCCTACCGCAACAATCCAGACCTCAAACAGGCGAAGGAACAGATTCCGACCAATGAGAACAAGGTACAAGTCGCCGTCAACGAGCAGGGCAAGACCCATGAGGCGACCAAGCACACCAAGGATCCGCTGAGTCCGGGACAGTCTGCGCCAAAGAACGAAAAGCAGCAGAAGGAACAGAACGCAGAGGAACAGAAGCCAAAGAGAAAGGCAAGAAGCGTGAAGATGTAGTTGCCGCCACTTGATCCACAGAGTTAATCATCCATCATAACAACCGACATCTGCGACCGTCTATCCCACGGTTGCGGATGTCACAAAAACAACAGACAATGAAGACAATCATCGCAGAGAAACCAAGCGTAGCCAAGGAAATCGCCCACATTGTGGGAGCTGACAAGCGTGAGGAAGGCTATATGCAGGGCAATGGCTATTATGTGACATGGGCATTCGGACATTTAGTGCAGCCAGCCATGCCGGAAACTTACGGCATGAAGGGATTCCATGCGGAGAATCTGCCTGTGATTCCCGACCCGTTCGTTCTTGTTCCCCGACAAGTCAAGACTGAGAACGGCTACAAACCAGATGCAGGTGTGCTTGCCCAGATTAAAATTATCGGCAAGCTGTTTGACAGCAGTGAGCGCATTATCGTAGCAACTGATGCCGGACGTGAGGGAGAGTTGATTTTCCGATACCTCTATGCGTATCTCGGTTGCAGGAAACCTTTCGGCCGTCTCTGGATCAGTTCGCTTACGGACACCGCCATCCGTGAGGGACTTCTGAACCTCAGGGACGGCAAGGAGTATGACAATCTCTATCATGCAGCCAAGGCACGAAGTGAGGCAGACTGGCTCGTCGGCATCAACGGCACACAAGCCCTGACGATAGCCGCAGGACGTGGCACCTATTCCGTAGGTCGTGTGCAGACTCCGACCCTTGGCATGGTGTCCGAACGCTATTGGGAACACAAGCGTTTCGAGTCGAAACCGTTCTGGCAGGTACACTTCGGTGTGGTTGATGCAGACAGTGGCAATATACTGAAGTTCACATCTGCCAACCGATGGACAGACAAAGCCACCGCAACCGACATATATAATAAGGTGAAAGAAACAGGTTCAGTCATCATCACAAAGGTCGCAACCAAGCGAAAGGTGGAGAAGGCACCGCTCCTTTACGACCTCACCACCTTGCAGAAAGAAGCCAACTCCCAGCATGGCTTCACGGCAGAGCATACACTCTCCATCGCCCAGAAACTCTACGAGGCAAAGTTCATCACCTATCCAAGAACATCAAGCCGCTATATCTCGGATGATGTATTTGCCACCCTTCCCAAACTCTTCAAGAATCTGGAGAATCATTCGGAATATGGAGAGAAAGTGAAACTCTTGCCTGGCAGTGAGGACTACAGCAAGAACAGCGTGAATGCCGCCAAGGTGACCGACCACCATGCCCTGCTCATCACAGAAAATGCAGCCATTGGTCTTTTCAAGGACGAGAAGATCGTTTATGACATGATATTGTGCCGGATGATTGAAGCGTTCTCAGCAGACTGCATCAAGGACATCACATCAGTAACGGCGCAAGTGGATCATGAAGTTGAGTTTGGCATCAGTGGCTCCATCATCCGACAGACTGGCTGGCGAGCGTTGTCGCTCAAGGAAAAGAACAACAGGCAGGACAAGGATGCAGACGCAACAGACAATGAGGTCAAGGATCAAGTCATTCCCAACTGGCAAGAAGGACAGCATATCACTCTTTCTGGCTGCACCATCACGGAGGGCAAGACCAAACCGAAGCCATTGCATACGGAATCCACATTGCTTGCAGCAATGGAGACCGCAGGCAAAGAGATAGAAGATGATACGATGCGCCAGGCAATGAAGGACAGCGGTATTGGCACACCTGCCACACGTGCCGCCATCATCGAAACCCTGCTCAAACGAGAGTATATGGTGCGCCAGCAGAAGAAACTTGTGCCGACGGAAAAAGGACTCGCCCTGCATTCCGTGGTGAAGAACATGGCGATTGCCAATGTGGAGATGACGGGCAAATGGGAGGCGGAACTTGCCAAGATTGAACGAGGTGAAGCAAGTGCAGACGGGTTCACCCATAGTATCGAAGGCTATACCCGTGAAATCACTGCGGAATTGTTAGGTTGCGACAGACTTTTCAGCCACAAGGATTCCGGCTGCCAGTGTCCTAAATGCAAGCAAGGTACCATGCAGTTCTTCGGAAAGGTAGTAAGATGCAGTAACAAGGAGTGCGGTATGCCAGTGTTCAAGCAGGTAGCAGGAAAGTTGCTCACTGATGCCGACATCACCGACTTGCTTACCAAGGGCAAGACCAGAACGCTCAATGGTTTTATCAGTAAGCAAGGCAAACCTTTCTCAGCAGCCATAGCCTTTGACGAGAATTTCAACACGAAATTCGTCTTTGCAGAGCGCAAAACAGCAGAAAAGCGAGGAAATGTGAAGAGATACAAGAAATAGTTTGTACCTTTGCCACCGAAACATGGTTCATAAATGGTGTCTTTATTCAGGATGCTTTTATTTACTGTGGATTAAGTGGCGGCACTCGGAGGGATACCGAGTGCCTTTTTCTTGCTTTCACACAAACATCAACCGCCATCCACGGTTTATTATTCACCACTTAATCCATTCAACTGACAAATGAACAGAAAGAAACAGGCACAGACAGAGCTGTCCTATTACGGACTGTACCTCTTGAACCACCTCAGAGAGAACCGTTTCCCACAAGCCAGCGATGCGGACTTTATCCGCGAACGTGCAGACCATGCCGCAGAAGTATATGAGCAGGCACGGCGTGATGCCCTCTTTGCCGATGCAGCACAAGAGCTTGCCATGGCAGCATTGCTGAAAGGTCTCCATATTTCCAAGTACAGCATCCTGTATGATGTTGTTGACAGTGAGTTTCCCCTGGAGGTAGCAGTAGAAGACCAGGAAGCGTTTGTCAAGAACCTCCTGCCTTTGGTTGATAACGTGTATTCCATTTACGACCTCACCGATGATGATTTTGCCCAGTCACCGGACTACGAGCAGCTCTACACAGAGCTGACGGGAGCCGTAGCCCTTTTCATAGAGTCAAATGGCGTACAATAGAAAACAACGTCTGAACGACAACATCAAGGCGATAGAGACGGCATTCATCCTTGACAGGGAACAGCGCACGCCGACCGCCCGTGAGCGTCTCCTTCTGGAGCGTTACTGCGGATTCGGTGGATTGAAGTGCATCCTGAACCCTGCCAGGGAACTGGCGGATGCCGTCCATTGGGCAAAGTCAGACCTTGAATTGTTTGCTCCAACAGTGGAGCTGCATAGACTTATCCGTGAAAACAGCAAGAATGAAAGCGAGTACAAACAGTTGATGGACAGTCTGAAACAGTCCGTCCTTACGGCATTCTACACGCCGTCAGCCGTTACGGAGGCTTTGGCGGATGTGTTGAAAGAGCATCAGATTATCCCCGAAAAGGTGCTTGAACCCTCGGCAGGAATCGGTGCCTTTGTCGATTCCGTCTTGGATACCAATCCCAAGGCAGACATTATGGCATTTGAAAAAGACCTGCTTACGGGAAAGATACTCCGCCATCTGCACCCGGAGCAGAAAGTGCGCATAGAGGGATTCGAGAAGATAGAAAAGCCTTTCAATGACTACTTCGACCTCGCCATCTCAAATATTCCCTTTGGCGATGTTGCCGTATTTGATCCGTCCTATACAGCCATGAAAGGCATGAGGGCACTTGTTACCAGACGCATACACAACTACTTCTTTGTCAAGGCTCTTGATACGGTAAGGGACGGCGGGTTGGTTGCCTTCATCACCTCACAAGGCGTATTGAATGCCAAAAACAACAGTGCCGCGCGTTTTATGATGCTCTATCATGCAGATCTCGTGTCAGCGATTCGTCTTCCCAACAACCTGTTCACGGAAAATGCCAATACGGAAGTGGGCAGTGACCTCATCATTCTGCAGAAAAATACCCAAAAGGAGTCGCTGCGAGGAGACGACAACCTGCTTGATACCGTCTATAATGACGAGAACCGCATTCCGACAAACAACTACTTTCTGGAGCATCCGGAACGCATTATCCATTCAACAGCAAAGTTGGATACTGACCCGTTCGGCAAACCTGCAATGATATACACGCATGAGGATGGTGTGGAAGGCATTGCAGAGGATTTGCGAAAGATGCTCCATGAAGACTTTAAGAAGAACCTCAATTTGAACCGATACTTGGGGATAGAGGAAACAAAGGCTGAGGAAGTTAAGGAGGTTGAAGAAACAGAAAAGATAGAAAAAACAGAGAAGATGAAGCCTTCCATTGAGGAAAAGCAGAGCGATACGGTAGTATCCTTGCAAAAGCAGGAAAAGCCTACTGATGATGCAGAGCTATCCCAAAAGTCCAATCATCATCAGCCACCAGTCCAAATGACTCTGTTTGACCTTTGGGGAATGGAAGAAGAAAACCGTCAGGCTGTCCATGCTACGAAGAAGAAAGCAGAGGTAACAGTGGGTGCTGTCGCCAAGAAAGTGTCAAGGAAGAAAGCAAGTCCGTTGGTAAAAAGCGTCAATCCGACTTCTGAAGTTGTGACAAAGCCTGTGGAAAAAGAAGAAAAGCCTTCGTTGAGAGATGCAAAAGAGCAGGAAACAGCACAGGAGACAAAACCAATCCTGCCTGGGGATGAGCCATACGCAAGAATCTCTTGGGAAGAGAATCCGCCAATCAACGGCTTTTACGAGATGATGATGACCATGGCTCCCGAAGACAGGGTGATGCTGCGCCAAAAGGCGGAACTGCACCGTCAGGAACAGCTCAAGGCTCTGGGCGTTGAAGATACGCTTGATCCGAAGTTCAAGCCGCCGATGGAACCGATAGAAGTTCTCAAAGTTCAAATCGGGCATGGACAGTCGAAAGGGAATGAGGCAAAAGAAGATTCCAAAACTCAGAGCATATTGAAAGAAACAAATCATGAGCGGGAACAACAAAAAGAGCAAGAAAGAAAGCGAGAAGAGCAGGCAAGGAAGAAAGAGGATGCTATGAAGCCCCGTCCATTTGATGAGAAACTGGAAAGTTTTCATCGTGAGGGTTCTATGGTGCTCGACTCTGCCAGAAATATCGGTGTATTGAAAGACCTTACCAAGTATGGTGCTACCTTCATGCCGTTGGATCTGAATATGGAGCAGAAAGAAAAGGCTGTCCTGTATATCGCCCTCCGTGATGCCTATCAGAAACTTTACACCTATGAAGCGGAAGAACAGACGGAAAACAAGCAGATGCGTGAGAGTCTGAATGTCTATTATGACGCTTTCTTCATTCGCTTCGGCAACCTCAATGCCAAGCAGAACGTGAAGTTCATCCTCATGGATGCCTCAGGGCGCGACATGCTGTCATTGGAACGGGTGGAAAACGGACAGTTCATAAAGTCAGACATCTTCGACCACCCGGTCTCTTTTTCGCTTGACGAGGTCAGTCATGTGGATTCTCCAGAGGAAGCGCTCACCGCCTCACTCAACAAGTTCGGCCGTATCGACTTGCCGTATATGACAGAATTATCGGATATGCCGGAACCGGAACTGACGGAAGCGCTTAAAGGGCGCATCTATTACAATCCGCTCATAGACGGCTACGAGATAGCCGACCGCTTCATTGCTGGCAATGTCATAGAGAAAGCGGAGCGTATAGAAGAATGGCTGAAGGAAAATCCTGACCATGCAATCGTGAGGGAGTCGTTGGAAGCCTTGAAGGCAAGCATTCCCGAACCGATAGCCTTTGAGGACCTGGACTTCAACTTCGGTGAGCGTTGGATACCTACAGGTGTGTATTCCGCTTACATGAGCCACCTCTTCAATACACAGGTCAGCATCGTCTATTCCGACAGCATGGACGAATATTCGGCAAAATGCAGTATGAAGACCATGGCCATCACGGATGAGTATATGGTGAAGGGATATTACCGCCACTATGATGGCATGAGTCTTCTGAAACATGCCCTGCACAACACCTGTCCCGACATGATGAAGAGCATCGGTGAGGATGAACACGGCAACGACATCAAGGTGCGTGACAGCGAGGGCATACAGCTTGCCAATGCCAAGATTGACGAAATCCGCAACGGGTTCACTGAATGGCTGGAAGAGCAGTCTGACTCCTTTAAGGAACGCTTGACTACAATGTACAACCGGAAGTTCAACTGCTTCGTGCGTCCGAAGTATGACGGTTCTCACCAGACCTTCCCCGGCTTGGACTTGAAAGCCCTTGGCGGAAAGTATGGTGTCAAGAGTGTGTACCCAAGTCAGAAGGACTGTGTATGGATGCTTTTGCAGAACGGCGGCGGGATATGTGACCATGAGGTGGGAACTGGCAAGACCCTCATCATGTGCATGGCTGCGCATGAGATGAAACGTCTCGGTATGGCTCACAAGCCGATGATTATCGGACTGAAAGCCAATGTCGCGGAGATAGCTGCCACCTATCAGACTGCTTATCCAAATGCGAGGATACTCTATGCCTCGGAGAAGGATTTTTCCACCAAGAACCGTGTCAGTTTCTTCAACAACATCAAGAACAACGACTATGACTGTGTAATCATGTCGCACGACCAGTTCGGAAAGATACCGCAATCGCCAGAACTCCAACGGCAGATATTGCAGGCTGAGCTTGATACCGTGGAGGAAAACTTGGAAGTGATACGTACGCAGGGCAAGGACGTGTCGAGGGGAATGCTCAAAGGCTTGGAAAAGCGAAAGCAGAATCTGGAGGTGAAGTTGCAAAAGATAGCCTACAGCATCGAGCAGCGCACCGATGATGTGGTGGATTTCCGCATGATGGGCATCGACCACTTGTTTGTGGACGAGAGCCACCAGTTCAAGAACCTCATGTTCAACACCCGTCACGACCGTGTGGCAGGACTTGGCAACAGCGAGGGAAGCCAGAAGGCGCTTAACATGCTCTTTGCTATCCGTACCATACAGGAGCGGACAGGCAGAGATCTGGGAGCGACATTCCTGTCGGGAACAACTATCAGTAACTCACTGACTGAGTTGTATCTGCTTTTCAAGTACCTGCGCCCCAAGGAACTGGAGCGTCAGGACATCCGCTGCTTCGATGCGTGGGCGGCAATCTTCGCCAAGAAAACTACCGACTTCGAGTTTAACGTCACCAACAACATCGTACAGAAAGAGCGTTTCCGATACTTCATCAAAGTGCCGGAGCTTGCAGCATTCTACAACGAGATAACCGACTATCGTACGGCGGAGGCGGTTGGTGTGGACAGACCACAGAAGAACGAGATCCTTCATAACATACCACCGACACCCGAGCAGGAGGACTTCATCCAAAAGCTGATGGAGTTTGCCAAGACGGGTGATGCCACCATCCTTGGAAGACAGCCTCTGTCGGAAACGGAAGAGAAGGCAAAGATGCTCATTGCTACGGACTATGCCCGAAAGATGGCACTCGACATGCGCATGATAGACCCGACTTGTGAGGATCATCCCGACAACAAGGCGAGCCATTGTGCCAAGATGATAGCCGACTATTACAAACGCTATGACAATCACAAGGGGACGCAGTTCGTATTCTCAGATCTGGGAACATATCGATCGGGCGAATGGAACGTGTATTCAGAAATCAAGCGTAAGCTGATAGAGGATTATGGAATACCTTCATCTGAAATCCGCTTCATTCAGGAGTGCAAGAACGAGAGGGCAAGAAAGGCGGTGATAGCAGCCATGAACGAGGGTTCGGTACGAGTATTGTTCGGCTCCACATCCATGTTGGGTACAGGCGTAAACGCACAAAAACGGTGTGTGGCTATCCATCATTTGGATACACCGTGGGTGCGACATGAAGTCGCATAGATAATTGTTGGAATGATACTTTAAGTAT
>ENA-OPYH01001827-OPYH01001827.1-human-gut-metagenome-genome-assembly--contig:-NODE-1827-length-11400-cov-21.955928_pt1 | contig 11400 bp, 17 predicted proteins | sample MGYA00241254_ERZ501488 | MGnify/ENA primary metagenome ERZ501488 (study PRJEB25962, sample SAMEA2042660) | human gut metagenome | biome: human gut; feature: human-associated habitat; material: faeces...
AAAAGAGCATGGCATTCTGGCAATGGCTACCGGAACCGGAAAGACTGTTACTGCAATGAAAATCATCAACAAGCTGTTTGATAGCGGGGAAATTCGTCGCGTTGTTATCACTATGTACGGAAACGATTTGCTGGATCAGTGGGCAATTCAAATTCGAGAAAACTACAAGAACAAGCAAATCAACTATCATTATGCATCCCAGAAGATGATGAAAGATTTCGTCATGCACCCAGATGATTCCATCTTAATTCTTTCTCGTGACGCCAGAAATCTCTCCAAATTGCTGGACTTGTTTGATCGTCTACCTGGCGATTATCGCAATGATACGCTGTTTGTTTTTGACGAAGTACATGGAGCTGGTTCTAATACTTTTGTCGAAAATCTTTCGGGCAGGCTCTCTCCGTATCGATATCGCCTCGGGTTGAGCGCTACGCCAGAGCGTGAGTACGATGAGGCTGGAAATGATTTTTTGCTGAATGAAATTGGAGAAGTAATTTTTGAGTTTACGCTGCAGGATGCCATTCAAAAAGGAATCCTGTGCGAATTCAATTATATTCCTCTGCCCTATGTTCTCTCTGACGAAGAAAAGCTCAAAAAGCGCAAGATTATCGCAGCGTTCAATGCAAAAAAGGAGAGCGGAGAACCTGTTGATGAAAAGGATATGTTTACTCAATTGGCGCTTGTCAATAAAACAGCGGTCAACAAGCTGGAGGAGTTTGAAAGTCTGATTTCTCAGCGACCGGAGCTGTTGCAGAAGTGTATCATTTTTGTTCAGACCATGGAATATGGCGCAAAGCTCCAGGAGATTCTTGTCAGGTACAGCGACAAATATCATACCTACTATGCCGATGATGAAAAAATTAATTTGGAGAACTTTGCGGCAGGAAAAATTGACTGCCTGCTGACCTGTAAAAAAGTTTCCGAGGGAATTGATATCAGCAGCGTCACGAACATTATCCTGTTTTCTTCTGACCGTTCCAGGCTCGTGACAACGCAGAGAATCGGGCGCGCATTACGCCTGGATAAAAACAACCCAGAAAAGAAAGCAACTGTTGTGGACTTCGTGATTGAGGATTCCGAGGAAAATGACAATAACGCCGATGCCGATCGTGCAGAGTGGCTTACAGATCTTTCACAGACAAGGAGATGCGAACATGAGAAATAAAATCATCGAAAATGCGATTGATTCCGTTGTCAACGCATCAAACACCTCGTCCGACTTCAAACTGGCATTCAGACAATATGTCAAAAACAAGTTTGATGATAACGCCAAAGAGAGCGATTTAAAACGGATACTTACACTGATTGAGGATGATGAGGAGGATATTCAGGTATGAAGATGGCAATCCTCGAGCTCGAATATAAAAATATCCGAAAAATCACTGCCTTGAAGCTCCCCTTTACCAAAGCCGGTGTTTTTCTTTAAACTTAGCAGCAACAGTAATGGTCTTATCCATCTTATTGCTTACTACAACACCTGTTCTTTCTTTTCTTAAATTTCTAGCTTCCATGAGGACCATTATTATTTGTTAAGTTCTCTCTGATGCAATTCTGCCTTCATACGCGCAATCGTTCTGCGTAACTTTTTAATCTGTGCAGGATTATCCAGCGGAGAGATAGAATGATTTAAAACCATCTGATTGTAATTGGCTACTTCAGCTTCAATTCTTTCTGCCAATTCATTGGTAGCTATTTCTCTAATTTCTGCAATCTTCATAATAAATTAAGCATTTTGATTTTGAGCATCGTAATCACGTCTAACTATAAACTTAGTAGTAACAGGAAGCTTCTGTGCTGCAAGACGCAAAGCTTCTTTAGCTACCTCATAAGGAACACCTTCTGCCTCGATGATAATACGACCCGGAGTAACCGGAGCAACGAAACCTTCAGGAGCACCTTTACCTTTACCCATACGCACATCAGCAGGCTTGCGAGTAATAGGTTTGTCCGGGAAAATACGGATCCAAATCTGTCCTTGACGTTGCATATATCTTGTTACCGCAATACGTGCAGCTTCAATTTGTCTACCTGTAATCCATTTAGTCTCCAAAGATTTAATACCAAATGAGCCGAAAGCCAATTGGTTTCCTCTTTGAGCATTTCCTTTCTGACTGCCCTTCTGCTGTCTTCTGAATTTTGTCTTTTTCGGTTGTAACATAATTCCTAAAATTCAAATCCGTTAGCGATTGTTTTTCTTTCTTTTGAAGTTCTTACCACCGTTATTGTTGCCATTACCACCACGACCACTCTCTTTAGTCTGAGTAAAGTTGGGCGCTAATTCTCTCTTACCATACACTTCACCACGGCAAATCCATACTTTAATACCCAGCAAACCAACTTTAGTCAAAGCTTCTGCATGACAGTAGTCAATATCTGCACGGAAAGTATGCAACGGAGTTCTTCCTTCTTTATACATTTCAGAACGGGCCATTTCTGCTCCATTCAAACGTCCTGAAATCAACACTTTGATACCTTCAGCGCCCATACGCATTGTGTTAGCGATAGCCATCTTGATGGCACGGCGATAGGCAATCTTACCTTCTACCTGACGAGCGATATTATTAGCAACAATAACAGCATCCAACTCAGGTCTCTTCACTTCAAAGATATTGATCTGAATATCTTTGTCCGTGATCTTCTTCAACTCTTCTTTCAGCTTGTCAACTTCCTGACCGCCTTTACCAATGATAATACCCGGACGTGCTGTACAAACCGTAATTGTCACCAATTTCAGTGTACGTTCAATAACAATTCTTGAAACGCTGGCTTTTGCAAGTCTGGCATTCAAATATTTACGGATTTTGCTGTCTTCCAACAAAGCATCACCATAATCATTGCCACCGTACCAATTAGAATCCCATCCTCTGATAATTCCTAAACGGTTGCTTATCGGATTAACTTTCTGTCCCATCTACTCTTAATTTTTATCATTAGTATTCTTAGAATCAACGAACAAAGTCACATGGTTTGAACGTTTACGAATTCTGTAACCTCTACCCTGTGGAGCCGGTCTCATTCTTTTCAAGGTTGCTCCCCCGTCAACATAAATCTTAGTTACAAACAATTCGCCGTCTTCAGCTTTACGTTCGTTTTTCTGTTCCCAGTTAGCAATAGCAGAGCGTAACAATTTTTCCACTCTTGCAGAAGCTTCTTTAGAAGAAAACTTCAAGACACCAAGTGCTCTATTTACCTCCATACCACGAATCATGTCAGCCACGAGACGCATTTTACGCGGAGAAGTAGGCACATTTTGCAATTTTGCAAAATACATGGTTTTAAGGGCTTCTTTTCTCTTTTCAGCCGATATTTTTTTTCTTGCTCCCATTATTTATTACTTTATTATTTCAAATGTGCGTCCTGTTATTATTTTTTCTTGTTACCTGCATGACCACGGAAAGTACGAGTTGGTGCAAATTCACCCAACTTATGACCAACCATGTTTTCAGTAACGTAAACAGGAATAAATTTGTTTCCGTTGTGAACTGCAATTGTATGCCCTACGAAATCAGGCGAAATCATTGAAGCTCTAGCCCATGTCTTAACAACTGATTTCTTGCCGCTTTCATTCATAGCCAGCACCTTGTTTTCCAGTTTTACATTAATATATGGACCTTTTTTTAATGAACGACTCATAAATTACTCAATTAATCAGTTGTTATTACTTTCTTCTTTCAATAATATACTTAGAAGACTGTTTCTTAGGTGCTCTTGTCTTCAAGCCCTTAGCATACAAGCCTGTACGTGATCTCGGGTGACCTCCTGACTGACGTCCTTCACCACCACCCATCGGGTGATCAACAGGGTTCATAACAACACCACGGTTGTGAGGACGACGGCCCAACCAGCGAGAACGACCAGCCTTACCTGATGATTCCAATGCATGGTCTGAGTTACCTACACTACCGATAGTAGCTTTACAAGCACTCAAGATTTGTCTTACTTCACCTGAAGGCAATTTGATTACACAGTATTTACCTTCACGAGATGTCAACTGAGCAAAGTTACCAGCCGATCTTACCAAAGCAGCACCCTGACCCGGACGCAATTCAATATTGTGAATTACAGTACCCACGGGGATGTTTTCAAGAGGAAGTGCGTTACCAATCTCAGGCGCCGCATTCGCTCCAGACATCAAAGTGCTACCTACTTGCAATCCATTAGGAGCAATGATATATCTTTTTTCACCATCAGCATAAAACAACAAAGCGATACGAGCCGAGCGGTTCGGATCATATTCAATTGTTTTAACGACTGCTGGAACACCGTCTTTATTTCTCTTGAAATCAATAATACGGAATTTTCTCTTGTGACCACCGCCGATATAGCGCATTGTCATCTTACCTACGTGGTTACGACCACCAGTAGAACGCTTTCCATATACAAGAGATTTTTCTGGTACCGATGCAGTAATTTCTTCAAAAGTACCAATAATTTTGTGTCTCTGCCCCGGTGTTGTGGGCTTAAATTTACGTACTGCCATCTTTTATTTAAATATTGCTATAAAAATCAATAGTATCACCTTCTTTCAATGTAACGATAGCTTTCTTGTAAGCATTTGTACGTCCATTGATAAGACCAGACTTAGTATAACGGCTCTTATTCTTTCCTGCGTAGCGAATTGTATTTACGTCTACCACAGTCACATTATACATAGCTTCGATTTCACGCTTAATTTCTAATTTGTTAGCTTCAGGACGAACAATAAATCCAAAGCGGTTGAACTTTTCAGATATTGCCGTCATCTTTTCTGTAACCAACGGTTTAATAATCATTCCCATATTACTTCAGCCTCCTTTAATTATTTCACTAAGGTTTCCTCGATAGCTTTCAAAGCACTTTCTGTCACAACAAGAGTTTCTGCGTTCAATACAGAGTATGTATTCAGCGCAGAAGCAATTGCAAGATTTGTACGCTCTAAGTTACGAGCAGACAAATATACGTTTTTATTTGCTTCCGGCAAAACCATAAGTAGCTTTTTACCAGCCACTTTGAGATTATTCACAACATTTACAAAATCTTTAGTCTTAGGAGCTTCAAAAGTGAAGTCTTCTACTACTACGATGTTGTTAGTCTGTGCCTTATATGCCAATGCAGATTTACGAGCCAAAACTTTCACTTTCTTGTTCAATTTGAACCAATAATCGCGAGGTTTAGGACCAAAAACGCGAGCACCACCCACCAATACTGGAGAGTTGATATCACCACGACGTGCACCGCCGCCACCTTTCTGACGACCTAATTTACGAGTAGAACCACTGATTTCGCTTCTTTCCTTAGACTTGTGAGTACCCTGGCGCTGATTAGCCATATACTGCTTCACATCCAGATAGATAGCGTGATCATTTGGAGTGATTCCGAAGATAGCTTCGTTCAAAGCAACCTTTTTGCCGGTATCTTCACCCTTAATATTTAATACGTTAACTTCCATTATTTCTCAATTATTACGATTGAACCTTTGCAACCCGGAACAGAACCTTTAATCAACAGCAAGTTGTGTTCAGGAATCACTTTTAATACCTGTAAGTTGTGAGTAGTTACTCTGTCACCACCCATTTGTCCGCCCATACGCATTCCTTTGAATACTTTAGCAGGGTAAGAACAAGCACCGATAGAACCCGGTTTGCGGGCACGGTTGTGCTGACCGTGAGTAGTCTGGCCTACACCACCAAATCCATGACGTTTTACAACACCCTGGAAACCTTTTCCTTTAGAAGTACCAATTACATCTACATAAGCAGTGTCATTGAACAATTCTACAGTGATAGTGTCACCTAAATTCAATTCTTCTGAGAAATCTTTGAACTCGGCCAAGTGTCTCTTTGGAGTTACTCCAGCTTTCTTAAAGTGACCCATCAACGGTTTAGTAGTGTGCTTTTCCTTCTTGTCCTGGAAACCTACCTGAACAGCTGCATAGCCATCTTTTTCTACACTCTTAATCTGAGTAACTACACAAGGACCAGCTTCGATAACAGTGCATGGTACATTCTTACCATCAGCACTGAAAACGGATGTCATTCCGATTTTCTTTCCTAATAATCCTGGCATTTCAGTTAATTTTTAATTGATTAAACTTTAATTTCTACTTCTACCCCACTCGGTAATTCCAATTTCATCAAAGCGTCTACTGTCTTAGCAGTTGAGCTGTAGATGTCAATCAGTCTCTTGTAAGAAGACAATTCAAACTGTTCACGTGACTTCTTGTTAACAAAAGTCGAACGGTTTACAGTAAAAATACGTTTGTGTGTAGGCAATGGAATAGGACCGCTTACAATAGCACCTGTAGCCTTCACAGTTCTTACAATCTTTTCTGCTGACTTGTCTACCAAGTTGTGATCGTAAGATTTCAGTTTAATTCTGATTTTCTGACTCATTTGTTTATTAAATTATTAATTGTTTATATTGGGAAGGAAGCTTGAGGACTAAGAGTCATTCGCTAGTCCTCATCAACTTCCATCCTATTTCTTTTTATACCAAGTCTACGCGACCTTTAACTTCTTCCAGTACAGTCTTAGCAATTGAGCTAGAAACCTGAGCGTGGTGATCGTAAGTCATTGAAGAAGTTGCACGACCTGAAGTGATAGTACGCAAAGCAGTTACATAACCGAACATTTCAGCCAATGGAACCATTGCTTTTACGATACGAGCACCAGAACGGCTTGTTTCCATACCTTCTACCTGACCACGACGTCTGTTCAAGTCACCGATTACATCACCCATGTTTTCTTCCGGAGTTACAACTTCCAGCTTCATGATCGGCTCCATCAGAACCGGACCTGCCTTCACACAAGCATTCTTGTATGCCTGGATAGCACAGATTTCGAAAGACAACTGGTCAGAGTCAACCGGGTGGAATGAACCATCCTTCAAAACGACCTTCAAAGAATCAAGCGGATAACCAGCCAATACACCATTCTTCATTGCAGTCAAGAAACCTTTCTGAACTGAAGGAATGAATTCCTTAGGAACGTTACCACCCTTCACTTCATCGATAAACTGCAGACCACCCTGTTTGAAGTCTTCATCAACCGGACCTACAGAAACGATGATGTCAGCAAACTTACCACGACCACCAGACTGTTTCTTGTAAACTTCACGCAATTCAACCGTCTTAGTAATTGCTTCCTTGTAGCTAACCTGAGGACGACCCTGGTTACATTCAACCTTGAACTCACGTTTCAGACGGTCGATAATGATATCCAAGTGAAGCTCACCCATACCCGAGATAACTGTCTGTCCAGTCTGTTCGTCAGTCTTCACAGTAAATGTCGGGTCTTCTTCAGCCAACTTAGCCAAACCGTTAGACAACTTGTCAAGGTCTTTCTGAGTCTTAGGCTCTACTGCAATACCGATAACCGGTTCTGGGAAATCCATTGATTCAAGAACGATTGGAGCAGTTTCATCGCAAAGAGTATCACCAGTGCGAATATCCTTGAAACCTACACCAGCACCAATATCACCAGCGCTGATTACTTCCACAGGATTCTGCTTGTTTGAGTGCATCTGGAACAAACGAGATACACGTTCCTTCTTTCCTGAACGAGAGTTGTAAATATATGAACCAGCTTCTACCTTACCTGAGTACACACGGAAGAAAGTCAAACGACCTACATACGGGTCAGTAGCAATCTTAAATGCCAAAGCTGAAGTCTTTTCATCTTCATCCGGTTTACGGTCTTCTTCAGCACCTGTGTTCGGATTAGTACCAACGATGTTCGGAGTATCCAGCGGAGAAGGCAAGAATGCACATACATAATCAAGCAATGTCTGTACACCTTTGTTCTTGAATGAAGATCCACACAACATCGGAACGATTTCCATCTTCAAAGTACCTGCACGCAAAGCACGCATTACTTCTTCCTCTGTAATTGTAGAAGGATCATCGAAATATTTCTCCATCAAAGCTTCATCAAACTCAGCTACTTTTTCGAGCATCTTATCTCTCCATTCCTGAGCTTCGTCTACCAAGTTTGCAGGGATTTCTTCTACATCATAGTCAGCACCCATTGTTTCATCGTGCCACAAGATAGCTTTCATCTTAATCAGGTCAACTACACCTTTGAAAGATTCTTCTGCACCGATAGGAATTACAACCGGACATGGATTAGCACCCAATACATCCTTCATCTGACGAACAACTTCGAAGAAGTCAGCTCCAGAACGGTCCATCTTGTTAACATAACCGATACGAGGAACATTGTATTTATCAGCCTGACGCCATACTGTTTCTGACTGAGGTTCAACACCACCTACAGCACAATAAGTAGCCACAGCACCATCCAATACACGGAGTGAACGTTCTACTTCCGCAGTAAAGTCCACGTGTCCCGGAGTGTCAATCAAGTTGATTTTATACTTGTTACCAGCATACTTCCAATAAGTAGTTGTGGCAGCTGAAGTAATAGTAATACCACGTTCCTGCTCCTGTTCCATCCAGTCCATGGTAGCAGCACCATCGTGTACCTCACCAATCTTATGAGTCAAACCTGTGTAAAACAAGATACGTTCAGAAGTAGTTGTCTTACCAGCATCGATGTGCGCCATGATTCCGATGTTACGGGTCAAATGCAAATCATGTTTAGCCATTTTAATTCGTCTTAAAGTTATTAACTAGATTAAAATCTGAAGTGAGCGAAAGCACGGTTAGCTTCAGCCATACGGTGCATATCTTCCTTACGTTTGAAAGCACCACCCTGTTCGTTGTATGCATCAAGGATTTCTGCAGCCAATTTATCAGCCATTGACTTTCCACCACGTTTACGGGCAAAAGCAATCAGATTCTTCATAGAGATTGACTCCTTACGATCCGGACGAATTTCGGTAGGAACCTGGAAAGTAGCACCACCAATACGGCGAGATTTTACTTCCAACTGAGGAGTTACGTTATCAAGAGCTTTTTTCCAAACTTCCAATGCTGAAGTTTCTTCACCCGGAAGCTTAGTTTCAACTGTTTTCAGTGCGTTGTAGAAGATTTCGTAAGAAGTATTCTTCTTTCCATCATACATCAGATGGTTTACGAACTTTGAAACCTTCTGATCATTAAATACTGGATCCGGAAGGATCACACGTTTTTTTGGTTTTGCTTTTCTCATTTTGTTTGATAATAATGTTTAGTTTGGGGCTGCATCTCTGTCTACTTCAACGCTTCCTCCGAAGCATTTACTCAACCTTAAAGCTTTTCCAACAAACCAAAACGAATTTATAAAAGTTTTTTCTTAATAAGGATTGTACTCAGCAAGGATTATTTCTTACCTTTTCCCGCCGGAGCTGCCTGTCCTGGTTTCGGACGCTTAGCACCATACTTAGAACGTCTCTGTGTACGACCTGCTACACCTGCTGTATCCAGTGTACCACGAACGATGTGATAACGTACACCCGGAAGGTCTTTCACACGACCACCACGAACCAAAACGATTGAGTGTTCCTGCAAGTTATGTCCTTCTCCCGGAATGTAAGAGTTCACTTCCTTAGAGTTTGTCAGACGCACACGAGCAACTTTACGCATTGCTGAGTTCGGTTTTTTCGGAGTTGTAGTGTAAACACGTACGCAAACGCCACGTCTCTGAGGACATGAATCCAATGCCGGTGATTTACTCTTATCAACCAAAACCGTTCTTCCTTTTCTTACTAACTGTTGAATAGTAGGCATTTTGTTTGATTTTTAATTGTTATATATTTGTTTCTTATTGTTTCTACAATCCTTGTCGAAATACTACATTTCGGGCTGCAAAATTACAAATAACTTTTTAATAGACAAACTGTTTTTAAAAAGAAAAAAGCTCATTTCCTGAAAAAAACGGGAAATGAGCCTTTTGAATCCGCTATTTATATTTTTTTAAGCTTCTCCTTTGAAATCGCTCAACGGTGGAACGAAAGTTTTTCCACCTTGTGCTTGCTGTTCCGGCATCCGAATCTGACCAAAATTCTGTTCATACTTAGTGACATTGTCCTGCAATGCAAACATCAGACGCTTTGCATGTTCCGGAGTCATTACAATACGAGATTGAACGCCTGCTTTCGGCAAACCCGGCATCACACGTACAAAGTCAAGGATAAATTCAGAACTTGAATGAGTAATAATTGCAAGATTCGCATAAGTTCCCTGTGCCACTTCTTCTTTTAATTCTATCTGAAGCTGATTTTTGTTTTCGTTTTCCATAATGATTAAACTGTTTAATGAATTTATACGGCAAATGTAGGAAAAAAGTTGGAGTAAACTAATAAATCACATTCTTTTTCTAGCTTACACGCCCATAATCCACTTCAAAAAGCTTTTTGTCCACCATTACACAGCATGACACGGTTATCTTTGCAGCAGAACCATTATCAAATTAACATATAATGAAACATCCATTAATTAACCTAGGGATTATTACACTTTCCATTCTTAGCACACATTCATCTATCCTACAAGCCGCACAAAAAGATACTACATTTGTAGCGACTCAAAACCCGGTGGTTTCCTATAAATATCTAGGTGATCCAGCCGCATTAGTCCACGACGGCACAGTATATATTTATGCCGGCCACGATGAATGTCCCGCACCTCAGCAATATTATCTGATGAACGAATGGTGCATTTTCTCTACCAAAGACATGAAAACCTTTACCGAACATGCCTATACGTTGAAAGCTACCGATTTCAAGTGGGCAAAAGGAGAAGCGTGGGCCAGTCAGGTAATTGAACGTAACGGGAAATTCTACTGGTATGTCACCGTCGAACATGCCACTATTCCCGGGAAGTCAATCGGAGTTGCCGTATCTGACTCTCCCATAGGACCTTTTAAAGATGCACGCGGCAGTGCGCTGATTACCAACGACATGACTACCCAATACACTTCCATTGCATGGGACGATATTGACCCAACGGTCTTTATCGACGATGACGGTCAAGCTTATCTTTTCTGGGGAAACACACAATGTTACTATGCAAAACTAAAAGACAATATGACAGAACTGGACGGTCCCATCCATCCCATCAGCCTTCCCAGATACACAGAAGCACCTTGGGTTCACAAACATGGAGACTGGTACTACCTGTCTTTCGCTTCAGAATTCCCAGAAAAAATATGCTATGCCATGAGCAAGAACATCAATGGGCCCTGGATCTATAAAGGTATCCTCAATGAAATAGCCGGAAACTCCAATACCAACCATCAGGCCATCATCGATTTTAAAGGGAAATCCTACTTCATCTACCATAACGGAAGCATAAATACTGATGGCTGCGGATTCAGAAGATCCATCTGTATTGACTCACTTTTTTACCAGAAAGACGGAAGTATCAAACGTATACAAATGACAACAGAAGGCATCTTCAAATAAATAAAAAGCCGGAAGGGAACAACTGACATGCACCCCGAAAGTTAGACAAAAAACTTTCGGGGTTTTGTTATGTCTAAA
>ENA-OPYH01001834-OPYH01001834.1-human-gut-metagenome-genome-assembly--contig:-NODE-1834-length-11364-cov-4.492793_pt1 | contig 11364 bp, 9 predicted proteins | sample MGYA00241254_ERZ501488 | MGnify/ENA primary metagenome ERZ501488 (study PRJEB25962, sample SAMEA2042660) | human gut metagenome | biome: human gut; feature: human-associated habitat; material: faeces...
GAATACACCTTGCCGGGGAAGTAGCGCTTGACCTCTTCCGCAACTTGGAGAGCGAGATTTGTGCGCCCGTCGAACATCGTGAGCAGCACGCCTTCGAGCTCCAGGCCGGGATTCAGGCTGCGGCGCACCATGCGGACCGTGTGCATCAGGTCGGACAGGCCTTCGAGCGCGAAATATTCGCCCTGCACAGGAACGATCAGGGAATTCGCGGCGCAGAGGGCGTTGACCGTTAAGAGTTCGAGCGACGGCGGGCAGTCAATGAGGATAAAGTCGTAATTGGGCGAGAGAATATCGAGCGCCTGCTTGAGCAGGAATTCGCGGTTTTCGCGGTCGATCATCTCGATGCCCGCGCCCGCCAGTGCCTTTGAAGAGGGGAGCACGTCGCCGTAACGCGTGTGCGCCACGCTGGCCGTGACGTCTGCACCGTTGATGAGCACGTCATAAACGCCGCGCGAGGCCGCCTTGTCCACACCCATGCCGGAGGTGGAGTTGGCCTGCGGGTCGAAGTCACACAGCAGGATGCGATTGCCTTTCTCCTTGAGGGAGGAGGTCAGGTTGACACAGGTCGTCGTTTTGCCGACGCCGCCCTTTTGATTGACGATTGCAACGATTTTAGCCAAAAAAACACCCACCTTAGTCATAGAAGCATTGATCCATTTTTATTCTTGTTCAGTATAGCACAAAACGGCTCAATTTCAACAGGGAAGCTCAAATTTTGCAAATTTGTTTCACGTGAAACATGACAAGGCGCAGGCCTTTACGCCCCGATTTGCCCCTGTTTGGGCCGGTGATGGGGTATCGCCGCTGGGGCAGTGCTGAGGACAGAAAAGGGCCATGGTAAAGGCGCTGACCTTTACCATGACCTGAAATCAGTGTTTCACGTGAAACAAATCACTCCTGCGGCTGGGTCAGCAGCATCGTACCGTAGGGTTCGAGCGTCAGGCGAAGCAGGCCGTTGCCGCAGAAGAACTCCTGATGGGACAGGGCGTCCTCGGCGAGCGTGCCGTCCCACGGAAGGGTGAGCGTGACGAGCTCGTCGCCCGCATTGACTGCCGTGAGGCAGTGGTCGTGCTCCGTGCGGCGCGAGAACGCCAGCGCGCGGCCCTGCGCGGCATGGTAGACGATCGTGCCGCTTTGCAGCGCCTCATGCGCCTTGCGCAGCGCGCCGAGCTGTTGGAAGTATTGCACCAATTCGGCATTCTCGCGTCCCCACGGGTAGGTTCCGCGGTTGAACGGGTCTTCAAAGCCCTGCATGCCGGCCTCGTCGCCGTAGTAGAGCATCGGCGAGCCGGGGAAGGTGTAGAGGATCAGAGCCGCGAGCTTGAGGAGCGACATGCCGCGCGCAAGGTCGGAATCGCTGAGCTGATAGACCGCGCGCTCGTCGCGCGTCTGCGGCGCGGGGGAGGTGAGGCCCAGAATCGTCAAAAGCCTTGGCGTGTCGTGGGTCGAGAGAAAATTCATCGCGCCGTAGAACGCGGGCGCAGGATAGTTTTCGCGCAGCTCCTCCATGCTGTCGCGGAAGTATTCCGCGCCGCCGCCGAGCAAATAGGCCATCAGCGCCGTGCGGAACGGGTAGTTCATCAGGCCGTTCGTCTCGCGGCCCAAAAGGTACTTGCGGCGCTGGGAGTAGGCGATCTTCGTCGTGCCGTCCTCCCAGACCTCGCCGAGAAGATAAGTGTCGGGGTTCTCCTCGTTCATCGCCGCGCGAATTTTGGCAATGAACTCGTCGGGGAGCTCGTCGGCGACGTCGAGCCGCCAGCCGGATGCGCCCGCGCGCAGCCAGCGCTTGATGATGGAGTTGTTGCCCTCAATAATGTAGTCAACATAGCTCTTTTCCAGCTCATTGACTGCGGGCAGGTTCTTGATGCCCCACCAGGCGTCGTACTCGTCGGGGAATGGGTGGAAGTTGTACCAGCGGTAGTAGGGCGACTGCTCGCCCTGCGCCGCGCCGAGGTCGTCGTAAAAGCCGTCGGCGTTGAAATAGACGCTCTTTCGCCCCGTGTGGTTGAAGACACCGTCGAGCATCACGTAGATGCCGCGCTTTTTCGCCTCCGCGCAGAGCGTGCGGAAGTCCGCTTCATCGCCGAGCAGCGGGTCAATGCGCTCATAACAGGCCGTGTCGTAGCGGTGGTTGGTCGAGGCCTCGAAGATCGGGCAGAGGTAGAGTGTCGTCACACCGAGAGAGGCGAGGTAGTCGAGCTTTTCCGTGATCCCCTGCAAGTCACCGCCGAAAAAGTCGCTGCACGTGATCTCGCCCTCGGCGTTCGGGCGGTATTCGGGAAGCTCGTCCCAATTTTCGTGCAGCGTGCGCGGGCCGACAAGGCCCGCAACATCACGAGATTTAGCGCGGCGGAAGCGGTCGGGGAAGATCTGATACGTCACGCCGCGCCCGAACCACGCGGGCGATTTGTGTGTGTCGTCGTAGACCGTGAGCTGCCAAGGCTCGACCGCGTCCCACGCGCAGAGGCCGTTTTTGCCGTAGCAGCTCGTGCCGCCGTCCGCCCACGAGAGGCGGAAGTGGTACCAGACGAGCTCCACGTCATCCGGCGCGGTGAAGATGCCGCGATAGACGACGTGGCCGTCCTCCTGCGCGGGAGTAAGCTCCACCGTCGTCCATTGGTCGGCAAACTCGCCGTGAGCAAGCAGCTCACAGCGCGTGACCGCCGCGCCGCGCTCGGGGCGAAAGCAGAACGAGACATCGGCGCCGCAGGGCACCGCGCCAAAGGGAGATTTGAAGAGAAGATCGCGCGGATCAAACCATTTAGTTGACATAACACATTCCTTTCTGCCAAATAAAGCGGCTGAAACAGGCAAAAGCGCGCCGAAACGGCGCGCTTAACCCAGCAGTGTATTTTCGCCCGTGATCGCGGAGGACGCGGACGTGTTGGAGAAGTAAGCGTTGAGCACCTGCACGGCGGTGGAGGCCAACGCTGCGCCGGAGCCGCCCTTTTCGATGACGATGGCGACGGCGATCTGCGGATCGTCGTAGGGGGCGAAGCAGACGAACGCGCCGTTGTTGTTCTTCGTGTCGCCAGTCTGGATCGTACCGGTCTTGGCCGCGGCGTCGACGATACAGTCCTTGAAATACTGCGACACCGCGCCGTCAGTCGCAAGGTCGTGCATACCGGCGAGGACGGCGGAGAGATTTTCGCTGCTCATGGCGATCGTCTCGACCGGCTCGGCGTCGTAAACGTATTCGAGCGCACCGGAGCCGCTGGAGCGGACGTTTTTCAAAAGGTGCGTGGCGTAGCGGTCACCCCCGCCGCAGAGCGTCGCGATGTAATTTGCGAGCTGGAGGGGGGAGTATTCCTGATTCGCCTGACCGAACGCCGCCCACGGGGCAAGGTTCTCGCCCTCGTTCTGCGAGGGAAGGCGGCCCGCGGTGTCGCCGATCTCAATACCGGTCGGCGCGCCGAGGCCGAATTTCGCGTAATACTCGCGCAGCGTGTCCATGCCCATGCGGTAGCCCATTTCGGCGAAGAAATAGTTGCAGGAATTCATGATCGCGCCGCGGACGTTGAGCGAGCCGTGGCCGCTGCGCTTCCAGCAGTAGGTGTAGCTCGCGGAGTAGCCGGGGTACGTCCACTTGCCGGAGTCGTAGATCTTTTCGCGCACGGTCGTCGCGCCGGATTCGAGCGCGGCGATGGCCGTCAAGGGCTTTAAGGTCGAGCCGGGGGCGTATTTTCCCTGCGTGGCACGATTCCACATCGGCTGCAAGGGGTCGGTGGAGAGCTCTGCAAGGTCCTGACGGAACGTCGAGAGGGAATAGGTCGGATAGGACGCAAGCGCCAGCACGTCGCCCGTGCCGACCTGCACGACGGCCACGGCCGCGCCGCGGTCGATGCCGTCGGATTTTGTCATGGAAGAGACGGTATTTTTGAGCGCCTCCTCCACCTGTGCCTGAAAGTCGATGTCGATCGTCAACGCCACGGTGGAGCCGGGCTTGGGCTCGACGGAGTAGAGCTCGCCGGTGATCTTGCCGGATTCGTTGAGCGTGACAAGGCGCTTGCCGTCGCTGCCGTGAAGATAGTCTTCAAACGCATTTTCCACGCCGGAGATGCCGACGGTGCTCGCGAGCGTGTAGCCGTCCTTATCCTTATAATCGTCCCAGTCCTGAATGCTGCCGGTGTAGCCGAGGACGTGGGCGGCGTAGTCGGTCTCGTAAACGCGCACGGACGAGGTATCCACCTGCACGCCGGCATAGTTGCCATCCTTGATGAGGGAAATGAGCGAAACATCCACGTCGCTCGCAAATTCGAAGGTCGTGGAGCCGTTCATCTTGGCGGAGGCGAGGGAGTAGCGCAGCCCGATGAGCGTGCGCACCGTGGAATTCGGGAGCGTTTCGTAGATCCCGTACTCGCTGCGCAGCTTCAGATACAGCGCAGAGCCTGTCAGCGTAGTGGGGAGGCCGTCGTCGCCGACGTTCTTTTCATTGATCCACTTGAGCGAGACGAGGTATTTGACGAGCGTTTTCGCGCTGCCGTTCGCGGTGTCGTAGGCGTAGGGCGAGGTCCTGGCGAGCGGAAGCGTGTCCTTAATTTCAACGCCCTGCGCGTTCATCAGTTCGATGACGCGCAGCAGTGCGTCGTTGAGCTCGTCGGAAGAGACGAGCGAGGAATCAAAATTCAGCGTGTAGACCGCGCGGTTCGACACGAGCACCTTGCCGTTGCGGTCGGTGAGGATGCCGCGCGAGGCCTTGACGGTCTCGGTCTTGGCGTTCGTGCGGATGGACTTGTCGAGGTAATCGTCGCCGTTGACGATCTGCGCGTCAAAGAGCGTGACGACGAACACGAGCGCGCAGAGAAACATCGCCGCGCCGAGTGCGATCAGGCGGCGGGTAAAGCGTTTGGGATCCATAGCGGCCTCCTTTCCTTGAGGCTTGGGGAAAATGGGGAAAATCAGTCGGGGAAGATGCGGCGGATGGCGCGCAGCGCCGGATAGACCGGCAGAAGAAGCAGGCACGAGAGCGCCGTTTCGCGCGCGAACAGGTGTAGCATTGGCAAAATGGCGGTCGAGCCGCTGCGCGGCAGCAGCGCGAACGCCTGCAAGAGGTCAACGAGCAGAAATGTCAGCACGGTCGAGAGCAGCGCACGGGCAAAGCCCTGCTGCAGCAAATTACTGACAACTGTTGAGATGAGCAGTGCCGCAAGCGTGAACGCGATCGTGTACAAGCACGCGAATGGTGCGGGGAGCACAAGGTCGCACAGCGCGCCGAAGACGATGCCCGCGATGACGGACGAGCGCGGCAGCTCGAGCGATGCCATGACCGCCAAAATGACGGGCGGCAGAAAGGGGATGACGCCGAAAAACGTCATCGACCCGAGAAGCAGCCGCCGCAGGAAAAAGAGCGCCGCGGCGGCGAGCGCGTAAAACGTCCACTTAAGCGCGGTGGTTTGGGTGAGATTCATGCGCGCCTCCCTCAGTCGACAATGTCGTAGTCCGTGATGACGAACACCTCGGTCAGGGCGGCAAAGTCCATCATGGGGGCAAGGACCGCGTAGCGGGCAAGGCCGTCGTCGCCGGTCTGGAGCGATTCGACCGAGCCGATGACAAGGCCGCTCGGGTAATATCCGCCAAGGCCCGACGTGACGATCTGGTCGCCGATGAGCACCTCGTCGTCCGACGTGAGGTACGAGAGCTTCAGTTTGCCCTGACCCATCAGGGAGAAGTCGCCCTCCGCCACGGCGACCTCGCCGGTGCGGAAGATGCGCGCGCCGAGCTCGGTGTCCGTGTCGATGACGGTCAGCACCGTCGACCAGTTGAGGCCGACCTCGGAAATGACGCCGACGAGATACCCCTCGGCGCTGACGACGCAGTCGCCCACGGCGATGTCCTGATCGGTGCCGTGGTTGAGAGACAGCGACGACGTCCAGCTGCTCTCGCTGTGGGCGAGCACGGCGGTGGAGACGAACGTGAAGTCGCGCCGCTGCTGCTGGAGCTTCAAAAGCTCGCGCAGGAGCTTATTTTCCTCGCTGTCGGCCTGTGCCTGACGCTGCTGGGCGCGAAGGTCTGCGACCTCTTTTTTGAGCGCCGCGTTTTCCTCCTTGAGTGTGGTCGTGTCCTCGTAATACTGGCGCTTGTCGGCCGCCCAGTCGCTCACGGCAGTGGCGGCGGCGCGGAACGGGTACGTCAGCACGCCCGCGATGTTTTCGAGCACCGAGGACGTCGAGGAAAAGTAGGTCAAAAGGCTCAATGCCACGGCGACCGCCGCGGCGACGGCCAGAATGCGCAGCCCGTGCTGACGGAAAAATTCTTTCAAGGCTTACCCTCCTTTCATCGTAGGGCAGGGGAGAGGTTAGAGGAGCTTGACGCCAAAGCGCGCGAGCACTAAGCCAAGCTGCTCGACGGGCAGTCCCATGACGTTGAAAAAGTCGCCGTCGATGCGCTCGACGAAGAGCGCGCCGCGGCTCTGCACGCCGTAGGCGCCGGCTTTGTCCATCGGCTCGCCGGTTTTGATGTAGGCGCGGATCTCGTCATCCGTCATCGGGCGGAAAAAGACGCGCGTGGACACGGCGAAGCGCTCTTCCTGCGCGCCGCGGCGAACGCTCACGCCCGTGCAGACCGTGTGAGCGCGGCCGGAAAGCGCGCGCAGCATGCGGAACGCGTCGGTCTCATCGTGCGGCTTGCCGAGGCGGTCATTGCCCAAAAAGACCATCGTGTCCGCCGTGATGATGAGATCGTCGGGCGCGCAGAGCGCGGCGGCAGCGTCACACTTCTTCTTTGCAATGTAGCGTACCGTGTCCTCGGGAGAAAGACCTTCCGGATAGCTCTCGTCAATGTCGAGCGAGAGGGTCTTAAAGTCCTCCACGCCGATGCGGGCGAGCAGCTCCTGACGGCGCGGGGATTGAGATGCCAAAACGATTGCCATGATATTGCCTCACTATTTGATAATAAAAAGTATAATCAAGATAAAAAATTACAATTTGGAATTCATTCTGCGCCGCGATAGAAGAGACCGCGGGTGATATTCTCCGGCGCTTCGACCGTCTCACCCTGATACGCGCGCAGCATCTGCACGCAGTCCTCGGGCGATTCGGTCGTGAAGCGCAGGCAGGCATAGCGCAGGCCAAGGCTCTGCCAGTCGCGCGCTTTGTCCGCGAGGTAGAGAATTTTCCCGTTCTCGATCTCGCTGCGGCAACCCCACGCGCGCAGCACGGGGAAGTGCTCGCCGCGCCGGTCGGTGAGCTCCGGCGCGCTTGCGCACGCGCCGTCGCAGGGAACGGAGGCGGGGCGCTCGGTAAAGTATCGACAGCCGAACGCGTTCGCATTCAGGCAGTTTTCCGTGAGCATCAGGGGAAGGCGGCCATAGACGATGGCCTCGCACGGGAGACACTTGCTGAGGTCCCGAATCTGCGCGTCGCGCAGCTCGAACGAGACGCACGTGCTCGAAAGTCCCTGTTCTTTCCAGAAAGCGAGCGCGGCGGAGTTGTAGAGGTTCAGCGGCCAGCCGCCGTGCAGCTTGCAATCAAGTCCACGCGCGAGCGGCAGGTGGCCGAGGTTGCCGATCGACACGCCCGTGACGCCTTTTTTGGCGGCGTCCTCGAGCAGCGCGCGCAAAATAGGCTCGTCCTGCGTGCGGTAGATGCGCGGCAGGACAGCGAAAAATTCCGTTCTGCCGAGATACGGCGAAAGGTCAAGCTGCGCCAGTAGTTCGACGGGCACATACACCCGCGCGGGAGCGAGTGCGATCAGTTCCTCACTCAGCTGCTCGGCCCTGTGGAGGGAGACGGTCAAAAGCGGCTTGTCCGCGCTGTTTTTGACGATTGTTGGCGGAACAAAGTCGAATACGCGACGTTTCGGCACAGCGGTGCGCTGCGCTTCCATCTGCGCAAGCGCTTCGCGGCGCAGGGCATTGAGCGCACCTGCGCTGACGGCGAGACCGCCGTCGAGTGCGACGGCGCACTGCGCCGCCGAAAATACCGTGCCGCCGGTTTTCCTGAGGCGCGTTTCGACCTCTTCCGCGGTGACGGCGCGGCTGCGCGCCGCCTCGGGCACTGCGCCGGTGACGGTCACAGCATGGCCGTCTGCGTCCTCGGCTGTCAGGTGCATCGGCTCTCCGGCGCGGATGGTGCATTCCAATGTGAGCGGCACGAGCCGCAGATTTTCCTTTTCATAGCGCGCGCGAATCTCGCTGAACCAGTCCTCGGGCCATCTTGCATTTTCGGGCCGCGTGCCGAACATCTCGCGTCCGCGCACACCGCGGTAGTACCCCTCGGTAAAGCCGTCGCGCGAGAAGGCGAGGGCGAGCTTTTTCTGCTCGTCCTTCGTCGGCGTGCGATGCTCGCGCAGGAGACGCGCGTAAATTTCCGTCACGGCGGCGACATACTCCGGCCGCTTCATGCGCCCTTCGATCTTGAGGCAGGCGACACCCATATCCATCATCTCCGGCACGAAGGGCGCGAGGTTCGCGGGATCAGCGAAGAAGAAACGAAGGATGCGCAGGACGCAGAATCTGAAAACGCGCGGAATGCGGAAGAAATGTCTGCGGAAAGTTCTGCGGATGAAATGTCAAGGGATCTCTCCGCATATGAGTATGCAGGCAATGAGGTGCATGCAGGGGATAGCTATGATATATCCGACTATATTGATCTTGGCATAGATGCATTCTATGCGCAGACAGGAGACTTTATGTCGGAAATGAGCGATTTCACTTCGGAGATGATGCAGGAAATGTCCGATAGCTTACGCGACTTGATGGAAGAGATGGGGCTGGATGGATTATCAGATAATGCGGTCTCTGTGAATAGGGAGATGGATCCCGCAGACCTCAAGATGATGAAGATCAAACACCGCAACAAAGAGATGAAAGACATCGTCAAGGCCGATGCGGAGTACCTGAAAGCAGTTTTCAACCACCTGGAGAAAATGAAAGACAACGTGGTCATTCCCACCGGGAATGCAGGAGCGGTTTCCTCCGGCATGACAGGGACTTCATTTTCCGCAGATGCTGTCGGCGTAGGTGTATCGGCGGCGCCTGTGCCGGTGATCAATATTACATTATAGGGTGGACATATAAGAAGAAATTTGACATCCCGGACACTGTGCTTGTGAGACAGACACAGTGTCCGGGATGGTTTTATATAAAAACATTTTTGATTTTCGTGAAAAACCACGTGAAAACATTTTTGGATTTCGTGAAAAACTATACAAAAACATTTTTGATTTTCGTGATTATTTCCGCCCGTATAGGATTCCCATGCCGGAGATCATCCAGGGAGCAGCGGCATATCCCGGGATAAAATCCAGTTTCTTCTCAAGATTTCCGATGTAGTGAATTTCTGTGATTCCTTCTTTTTTCAATTCTTCGACAAATTCTTCCATGTCACCGTAGAGTGCTTTCTGGGAGAACATGTCCTGAAAGGAGAAGGCACCGCCCTTTTTGACTATGCGCAGAGCTTCTCTGACCACATCCCGTTTATCCTTGGCGGAACGGACTTCGTGGAAGACAAAGTTGCTGACAGTGGCATCGAAGGTCTCATCCGGATCTTCCAGATGGGCGGCATCTCCTTTGTGGAAGGTGATCCGGTCGGCAACACCCTCCGCTTTCGCATTGGCTTCACATTGCTCTTTGGCATAGTTCCACTCGGCACCCCAGTAGTCCATACCGACGAGTTTTGCCTTGGGGAAAGCCTTGGCGCAGCGGATCGTCAGGGCAGCCGCACCACATCCGATGTCGAGCAGAGTGCCTTCGCCGTCCCATTCCAGATGATCTACGAGATGCTGATGGACTTTTGCCATCATGTTGCCTTTGCCGAAGGCAAACAATTCATGACAGATGTGCATGTAAATGCCATAGACCAGGCAAATCGCGGCAAGAATGCCCAGGATCCATGTCGGAATGGCAAGATGCAGCACTGGTCCGGTCACATAGGCGGCAATGCCGAGTACGGCAGCAGCGACATAGCACAGCGCCAACATTTTTTCAGGTACCCAGTTTCCGTAGTTCACGTTTTTGTTCATAACTAATCCTCCTACTTGTTTTCTGAATATAACAAAAGTTATATTTGTTATTTTTTATAAAAGAAAATGCCCACCGCATTAACGGTGAGCATCCTTCTCGCTCTTAAAATATGCAATTAAACCCTGCGTTTCGGCATCGGCGTGAATACCGATGGCTTTCGTCAGGAACAGGCGGTGTTCCATATCATAATCTCCTTTGATCAATTCCAGAAATCCGTGTAACCTCATGGATGTCAGAATCCGTAGTAATTCCTTATCGGGCACATAGCCTAGTTGTTTTTCGTAATAGCTCTGAAAGGCGGTGAACATATTATGAAAGACTACATCCCGGAAGGATTCGTATTTGCTGCCGGAGCATTTCTCCAGTACCAGCTCACATTCCTGCCTGTGCGCACAGATATATTCCATGATCTCGCGTTCATTCTGCTCTGCGGTCTCAGGATGTTCCTGCTCTCTTTTGGCTATTTGCTGCATCATTTTCTGATACTCGGCAATCAGGGGATCCAGGATTGCCCCCAACAGAGCCTCTTTATTTTCAAAAGAGAAATAAAAAGCCCCGGTAGTAACTCCGGCACGTTTGCAGATATTCCGGAGGTTCGCCCCGGCGTAGCCTTTTTCCAGAAATTCTTCCCTGCCGCAGCGGATTAAGTTTTCTTCCGTGATTTTCTTACGATCTGTCTCCATAACAATTGTTATATTAGCATAGACTAACTCGAGGGTCAAGAAAAAATCTACAGGTAAAATATTTTTGATTTCCGCAAAAATCTCTACAAAAATGTTTTGGTTTATCGTTATTTTAAGATATAATAAAAATAATAGCAGGAAAACTAAGATAGTGATATATAGCGGGGAAATGAATATGGACAAAGACCCATTTAAAGAATATCTGAGAGAATCCGAACCGAATAAAGCAACAAAAGGGTATGTGTGGAGCACGGCGGTTGGACTTCAGGCAGTAGATGGTCTGAAACCCTCGCAATATCTGATTGACACTGCAATTCAAAATATTGAAGGTAAGATCACGCTAAAAGAGGCACAGAGTCTTATAGAAAGCTATTACAATGAGAGACCTGTCCGTGTATCAGATAATGAACGCACGGAAGAAGCAGATAAAGTTTCCAGCCGTATTGCGGAGCTCCTTTCCGAAACGGCGTTTTCCTTTTCACCGAATGAGTATATAGCTATTCATCGTAAGCTTTTTCGTGGAATATATAAGCATGCCGGAAAAATAAGAGATTATAATATTACGAAGAAAGAATGGGTGCTTGATGGCGCAACGGTCGTTTATGGGAGTGCTTCAGAACTGCGTGCTACATTGGAATATGATTTTTCGCAGGAAAAGGATTTTAGTTATAAAGGACTTTCGTGTACCCTTTGTCTGTGTATTCCTTGCAGTTACCGCCT
>ENA-OPYH01001851-OPYH01001851.1-human-gut-metagenome-genome-assembly--contig:-NODE-1851-length-11302-cov-2.870099_pt1 | contig 11302 bp, 6 predicted proteins | sample MGYA00241254_ERZ501488 | MGnify/ENA primary metagenome ERZ501488 (study PRJEB25962, sample SAMEA2042660) | human gut metagenome | biome: human gut; feature: human-associated habitat; material: faeces...
TTATGTTTCTAATTATCAGAAAAATATATTTGCTCTTATATCGAACTCACGTTAAGTACAAAGATGGGTTGGCCAGACCATTTGACATCGGGGTTTTGAAGGCGGAGAAGCATCGAATAGAAGAAAAACGGCCGTCTGCGTCATATCGTTACCCCGTTTTCGGTTGCCGTTCATGGCCGTTTGAGGATGTCGTCTGAACAATAAGAGGAGAAAAAAATGTTATTTTGCTCCAAATGAAAAAAAGTTTGGCTGAGATTGATTCTTAATTTTGCTTAATTTGGTTCAAGTTTCCGCCAGAATGGCAAATAAGTGTATTCAAAATAGCCCTGAATCCTTCCTGAATGGATGTCGTATGCGAAAGTGTGGGTTGGGGAATCCGGCTTTTTTCTGTCAGGAAGATGGTAAAATACGGAATTCTGTTGACAAGATGAAAGCCTGCGTCTTTGTGCGGACATCTCCGTCCCGTGGCTTCTGCCGTATGCCTTGGATGGGCGGGATACATGTGGAAAGGAAGACGGCCTCCGGACAATTTGCCGGAAGCCGTCTTCGCTTGGTTTATAAAAAGAGGTAGTTACTTTATTCGTCGTAGCCTCCGCCCAAAGCCTGATACAGCTCGATGGCAGCCTGTATTTGGCTGAATTTATTGCTGATTTGCGACATCTGTGCCGTCAGCAAAGTCTGTTGGGCTGTCAACACCTGCAGGTAGTTGGTCGACGAGTTCATCATCAATGCTTGCGTGCTTTTTACAGCCGTTTCCAAAGAAGCGATCTGTTTGGTGTACAAACCGTCTTTTTCTCCTGTGGCCTGTATTTTGGTCAAGGCTGCATTGACTTCCGTTCCGGCATCCAATAAAGTCTGTTGGAATGAAAGCTTGGCCTGTTCCTGCTGTGCTTTTGAGATTTTATATTGTGCACGCAACTTTCCGTTCTGGAAAATGGGTTGTGTCAGCGACGCCATGGCATTCCATATCCATTTGCCCGGATTGACCGGTAGGGTACCGAGGTCGTTCGTCCAGCCTATAGCACCGCTTAAGTTCAAGCCCGGGTAGAAAGCGGCACGCGATTCGTTGGTGGCGTAATATGCTACGGCCAACTGGGTTTCAGCCTGCTTCACGTCCGGACGGTTGGCCAGTGCGGCAGCCGGAATACCGGCCGACATGCGGGCCGGAACCTTCCAATTGTTCATAGAGCCGATGGCATACTTTTGCGGAGCTTCACCCAACAGGGCAGAGAACTCATTTTCCAAATCACTGATTTGCTGTTTCAAGTCCGTGATTTGCGTGCAAATGCTATAGTAGTTGGCTTCAGTCTGCGACACGGCTGCCATGTTGCTTTGACCGGCATTCATCAAGGCACGGGTGGTTTCGACGTTCTCCTTCCACAGTTTTTCCGTTTCCTGACTGACGGCTAACTGGTCTTTCAGCATGGCCAGCGAGTAGTAATAGTTGGCGATTGCCGCAATCAACTGAGACTGTACGGCCTGTTTGTAAGCCTGGCTGTTTTCAAGTTGGGCTTGTGCACGCTTTTTGGCATTGTGCAGGCTTCCGAAGATGTCTATTTGCCAAGAGGCTGATACCGGAATGGTATAAGTTTGTGTGGCTTTTCCCCAATCCACACCGGCCAACGAACCTTGCGGAAAGCGAGACTGGGGATATAAGCCCATTTGGCAGCCTTCAGCGAGGCTTCGGACTGTTCGATTTGCAGTTGGGCACTACGTAAGTTCGTGTTTTGTGCCAACCCTCTTTCAATCAGAGTCTGCAGTTGGGGATCCGTGAAGATTTCTCTCCATGCGAATGAGGCTAAGCCCAATGAGTCGCCGCTTTGAGTGTTGTCGCTGCGGTACAGACCGTCAGTCTGAATGTCGGCCGGGCGTTCGTAGCTTTTGTATAGACCGCAACTGCTCAACAGAGCAGCCGTGGTCATGGTCATAATTATCTTTTTCATTGTTCGTCTTTTTCGCTTTTAAATGCACTGCGTTCTTCTAAACTCTTTTGGCGTTCTGCTAATACTTGGGCGTCTGCTTCTTCATGCAAAGGCGGACGAACCTTTTCTTGCAAGTATTGGAATACGATAAAGAATACAGGAGTAATGAAGAGTAGCGCCAAAGTACCGATTAACATACCGCCGACAACACCCGTACCCAGAGAACTGTTACCGTTGGCTCCGGCACCTGTGGCGAACATCAAAGGCAACATACCGAAGATCATGGTCAACACCGTCATCAAAATCGGGCGGAAACGTACTTGGGCTGCAGAGTAGGCTGCTTCGATAATGCCCATTCCCTTTCGGCGACGTTCCGTGGCATACTCTGTGATAAGGATAGCTGTCTTAGCCAACAGACCAATCAACATAATCACACCGGTTTGCAGATAGATGTTGTTTTCCAGACCGAAAAGCCATGCGAAGAGGAACGAACCCATCAAACCGCACGGTACGGAGAGGATAACGGCCATCGGAACTAAGAAACTTTCGTACAGACACGACAGAATTAAGAAAATCAGCACGATACAGAACACGTAGATGAAGACCGTGTCGTTGGAACCGGCTGTTTCTTTCTCTTCACGTGAGATGCCGCCGTATTCATAATTATAACGGTTGGGCATGGTCTGTGCGAATACTTCTTCAATGGCTTGCATGGTCTGGCCCGAAGAATAACCCGGAGCCGGGTTTACGTTGCAGGCAATGGCATCGAACAGGTTGAACCGGTTGGTGACTTCAGGTCCCATGGTCTTCTTGACACTGAGGAATTGGCTGATAGGAGCCATTTCGCCGTTCACCCGTACAAAGATGTTGTTCAGCGATTTTTCATCCAAACGATATTTCGGGTCAGCCTGAATCATGATACGGTATACCTTAGAGAACAAGTTGAAGTTGGATGCATAAATACCACCACAATAACCGCCTAATACGCTTAACACTTCAGACGGAGAGATTCCTGCGCGTTTGCATTTTGCCGCATCTATGTCGATAGCATATTGGGGGAAGTTCGGGTTGAAGGTCGTATATGCCATGGCTACTTCAGGGCGTTGGTTCAATGCACCGATGAACTTCATGGTATTCTGATAGAATGAAGTCAGGTCGCCGCCCACGCGGTCTTGGAGCTGCAATTCGATACTGTTACCCATACCGTATCCCGGAATCATACCCGGCTGGAACGTGAAGGATTGTGCCTCTTTGATGCTTTGCAGCATGAAGTTCAGTTTATTCATGACGGAAGTGGCATCCTGTCCCTTGCCTGTACGTTCGTTCCAGTCTTTCAAACGAATGATGAAAGAACCGTAAGACGTACCTTGACCGGCGATGAAGCCGTAACCGGAAATCTTTGAATAATGGTCTACTTCCGGAATTTGCTTGATGATGTTTTCTATCTTGGCCATTGTCTTGTTGGTAGTAGCCAAACTGCTACCCGGCGACATGCTGACATTGACCATCATCGTACCCTGGTCTTCCTGAGGAACCAATGCCGTTTTGGTCGTCTTCATAAAGTACACTAACAGCACGCATGAAACAACAAGCGAGCCCCATGAAATCCAACGATGATGAATGAAGAACATGACTCCATTCTTATATTTGCTCATCATGGCATTGAACGAAGCATTGTAGGCGGCTTTTACGATACCGTTAATGCTTCTTTTGCCTTTCTTTCCGCTCGCAGGACGCATCCACATAGCACATAGCGCCGGACACAACGTCAAGGCATTCAGACATGAAATACCTACGGCTACGGCCATGGTCACACCGAATTGAGTGTAGAAGATGCCGGACGTACCGCCCATGAAGGTCACAGGGATAAACACAGCCATGAACACAAGGGTACAAGTGATAACGGCCATGGTAACATCAGACAATGCATCTTTGGTGGCCAGATAGGGCGATGTGTATCCGACATCGAATTTGGATTGTACGGCTTCGACCACCACAATGGAGTCGTCCACCACCGTACCGATAACCAACACGAGTGCGAATAGTGTCAGGATGTTAATACTGAAACCTGCAATTTGCATGGCCGCAAAGGTTCCCACCAATGAAACGATGATGGAAATGGACGGAATCAGCGTACTCTTGAAGTCCTGCAAGAAGAAATATACCACCAAAATAACGAGGATGATGGCGATTACCAATGTCTCAACCACTTCATGGATAGAAGCAAACAAGAAGTCATTGGAACTCATCATTGTCATGAATTCCAGACCTTCAGGAAGTTCTTCGTTAATCTCAGACAACAATTTGGAGATTTCCGCATTTACCTCCGTGGCGTTTGAACCGGCAACCTGGAACACCATAAAGGTACAGCTCGGATGCCCGTCTACGTTACTGTCGAAAGCGTATGACTGAGTGCCGAGTTCTACACGAGCCACGTCTTTTACGCGTAAGATATTGCCGTCGGGTAAAGAACGGACTACGATATCTTCGAATTGACTGATATCGGTCAGACGTCCCTTATATTTCATGGTGAACTGGAACGTATTCGTTGAGTTCTCACCCAATGAACCGGTTGGAGATTCCAAGTTCTGTTCGCCCAAGGCAGAGGTAATATCGGTGGGGACAAGGCCGTATTGCGCCATGACATCCGGCTTCAGCCAAATACGCATACTGTACGTGTCACCCATGGCCATCACGTCTCCCACACCCTCTACACGTTTGATACGGGGCACTACGTTGATGTCAAGGTAGTTGGCAATGAATGTCTTGTCATAACGGTTGTTAGGGCTGTACAACGAACCGATTTGCAAGAAACTGGTTTGTCGTTTGGTGGTCGTCACACCGATTTGCGTTACTTCTACCGGTAACAAACCTTGAGCCTTGCTTACACGGTTTTGAACGTTCACCGCAGCCATGTCGGGGTCTGTCCCTTGTTTGAAGTAAATAGATATATCGGCAGAACCGGAGTTCGTGGCAGTAGACTGCATGTAAGTCATGTTTTCCACACCATTGATTGCCTCTTCCAGAGGTTGGATCACACTCTTCATCACAGCGTCTGCGCTGGCTCCCGTGTAGGTGGCCGAGACACGTACGGTCGGAGGAGCAATGTCCGGGTACTGCTCAATCGGCAGGGTGCCCAGTGAAATAAATCCTACGATAAGAATGAGGATGGAGATGGAGAAAGCCATCACCGGGCGTTTTATAAATATGTTACCTTTCATTGTTTTTACTTAATTTAGAATTCACTATTTACCATGATTTTGTGCACCTTGTGCTGTACCCACAGGTGTACCTTCGCGTACCAGACCGGCACCTTCGGCAATGATGACATCGCCCACGTTCAAACCTTGGGTTACAATGTATTCCGTACCATTGTTGTTGGGAGCCACTTCGATGTTCGCACTTTGGGCTTTTCCGTCTACGACCTTATAGACCAAGACCTTGTCCTGAAGTTCGAATGTAGCGGCCTGCGGGATGACAATCACGTCCTTGTAATATACCGGTACTTCTACATTACCGTTGGCTCCACTGTGTAACAGGTGAGAAGCATTGGGGAATGTAGCACGAACCTGGGCCGTACCTGTGCTGGTGTTGATTACTCCGCTGATGGATTCAACGCGACCGCTGTCCGGCAGGACGCTACCGTCGTTCAGAATCAATTTCACGGCCGGCATCTTTTTGGCTGCCTCTTCCAACGAACCGTATTGACGGGTCATGTTGAGCAAGTCGTCTTCGTTGACGGAGAAGTAAACATACAGCTCGCTGTTGTCGGAGACGGTGGTCAAAGGCTGCGGGATAGAACTGCTGACCAATGCGCCCTGACGGTAAGGAAGCTGGCCTACCACACCGTCGGCCGGGCTTTTTACTACGGTATAAGACAAGTTGTTTCTTGCATTTACAACTTGTGCTTTCATTTGAGCTACGGATGCTTTTGCACTCAATAAGCTATTTTGAGCTTTCTGTAAATCGAAATCGGAAACGACTTTCTGATCGAACAGGCGCTTGGTGCTCTTGAATGTCAAATCGGCTGTAGCTTCTGCTGCTTCTGCTGCTTTCAGGTTGGCTTCGGCCGTGTTCAAGGCCGCCTGGTAAGGCACCTGGTCGATGATAAATAACGTTTGTCCTTTCTTGACACGGTCGCCTTCTTGCACGCACAGACGTTGGAGCGTTCCACTGACTTGCGGATATATCTCTACATCCTGACGTCCTTCAATTCTTGCACTGTAAAGTGATTGTAATACTATGGAGTCGGTTTTTACGGTCATTGTCTTGTAAGAACCCGTGTCCATTGCTTGTTGTTGCTTATTGCAACCAGTTAACGCAACTAAGCAACAAAATGCTGTCGTTGCAACAGTCTTAATACCTCTATTCATAATTAATAAATAAAATAATAATCTCAAAAACGGTGCAAAAATACACAAACTGTGCGAGTATACGCTTGTTAAAAGTACCTTTGTTTTGTTCATTTTGGGAAGTAACCTTGCATTTTAGGAATATTCTACTTAATTTTGATTTCTATTAACGAAATAATCTCTTTATGGAAGAAAACATACGTTCGTTGTTGGCGCAGGAGTGTTTTTATTTTAGGACTTCCTTGAATTGGACGGTAGAGAGTGGGGTGACTTTAGACAAGTGTTTACTTGTAATGGTGGAGAGAGGGAAGGCTTCTGTTTTCGTAGGGGAAAATGAGTATACTTTGGAGCGGAACCAGATACTTTTCATGCGGCCTGAGTTACCGCTGAAGAAGTTGCGTTCCACGACGGATTTTTCAGTTTCGTTGATGGCTTTTCCGCCTTCTATGCTTCGGGACAGTACGGAACGTATGGAGCCTCGTTTTCTATTACTTTTGTTTACACAAGTGATTTGGGGGGTGGATACGGAAAACCGGAAACTGGTGGAGCATTTTCGGGAATTGTTTCGTTTTGCGGTTGCGGATTACGGCAGGGGATACACGCGTGAATTAGTACTGAGTTTAGTGAATGGTCTGGTGTATGGGGCTTACGAAATGTGTGGGGCTGCACGTCTGGAGAATTTGTCTTTGGACTCTTCCCGCTCCCGGGAGTTGTTCCGGAACTTTATGGAGTTACTTCATGAACATCTGACGCGTGAGCACGAAGTGCAGTTTTATGCCGGTAAACTTTGTATTTCATCCAAATATCTTACTCAGGTCTCGAAAGGGATGATCGGACGTACGCCCAAACAGATTATCGACGAAACCCTTATGCACGAGGCCATGAAGTTATTGGATAAAAACAATTCGAGCATACAGGATATCAGTGTCAGTCTCGGATTCCCTGACCAGTCTTATTTCGGACGTTTTTTCAAGCGTTTGAAACACATGTCGCCCCAGCAATACCGCTTGAGGTCGAAACGTTGACAGTCCTTTCAATATCTAAGAACTTTTGTGGACTGGAATTTTATAAGAAGCGTTCCATCGTCTTCGGAAAAGAAGGAGACGATGGAACGCTTATATTTGTAAGCCGGATATAGACCTCGTGCGAGGATTCAGGCTTTATGAATTCATGCTCATCAGGAACTCTTCGTTGTTCTTAGTCGGTTCAATCCGGTCTTTCAAGAACGTCATGGCTTCTATCGGGTTCATGTCCGCAAGAATCTTGCGCAGTACCCACATGCGATCCAGGGTCTGTTTGTCATGCAACAGATCGTCGCGTCTTGTGCTCGAAGCTACGATGTTGACAGCCGGGAAGATACGCTTGTTGCTCAGCGAACGGTCGAGCTGGAGCTCCATATTTCCCGTACCCTTAAACTCCTCGAAGATGACTTCGTCCATTTTACTACCGGTGTCTATCAGTGCGGTGGCTATAATGGTCAGCGAACCGCCGTTTTCGATGTTACGGGCTGCTCCGAAGAAACGTTTCGGCTTGTGCAGTGCGTTGGCATCCACACCTCCGGAGAGAACCTTTCCGCTGGCGGGAGAAACCGTATTGTAAGCGCGTGCCAGTCGCGTGATGGAGTCGAGGAAGATGACCACGTCGTGTCCGCATTCTACCATTCTTTTGGCTTTTTCCAGTACGATGCCGGCTATCTTCACGTGGCGTTCCGCCGGTTCGTCGAACGTGGAGGCTATGACTTCGGCGTTGACGGTGCGTGCCATGTCCGTTACTTCTTCCGGACGTTCGTCAATCAACAGCATGATGAGGTACGCTTCCGGGTGGTTGGCGGCGATAGCGTTGGCAATATCCTTCATCAGGATGGTCTTACCCGTTTTAGGTTGTGCCACCAATAAGGCGCGTTGTCCTTTACCGATGGGGGCAAACAAGTCTACGATACGTGTAGAAAGATTGTCGTTATGTCCTTTACAAAGTTTGAACTTTTCGTCGGGGAAAAGCGGAGTGAGATGTTCGAAAGGCACTCGGTCTCTCACGTCGCTGGGAGCACAACCGTTGATTTTTGTCACTCGGATGAGCGGGAAATACTTTTCGCCGGGTTTCGGAGGACGTACGGGGCCTTCTACCACATCACCGGTTTTAAGGCCGAACAATTTGATTTGTGAAGTGCTTACGTAGATGTCGTCCGGAGAAGACAGGTAATTATAGTCGCTGGAGCGCAGGAAGCCGTATCCGTCCTGCATGATTTCCAAAACTCCTTCACCCGTCAGAATGTCTCCGAAATCGTATGCCGGTTCAGTGCCTTTAGGAAGTGCTGTTTCCTTTTCCGGGGCGTTTTCTGCCGCTTCGTACGAATAGGTATCGGGAAGTCCGTGAGATGTAATGTCCGGTTGTTGGCTGGGGTAAGTCATATACGTTTCATCCATGGCCGGTTCTGTCGGGATGATGGGGATGTCTTCCACCACGACGAAATCATTTTCGTCTGCAGAGAAGAAATTTTCTGTAGAAGGTGCCACAGATTCCGCTTTTTCCGTGATTTCCGGAACCTCGGTTTCTGTCGCATCGTCAATTGTTTCCGTGGGCTGAGCCGGAATGTCCTGCAAGATTTCCAACGGAACGTCGGTGATAGGTTCGTCCATAACCGGAAGCTGCTTTGCTTCGTCCGACAAAACAGTGGCTTGTTCCTCTGCTAATTTTGCAGCAGCTTCCAATGCCGCTTTTTCGGCTTTTGATTTCCGTCCTCTCTTTTTGGGAGCTGGGGCGGCAATAGCTTCTGCATTGTTTTCTATTGTATTGTCAGATATTTCTTTTTCCACGATGGCTTCCACCGGCAGGTCTGCCAATTCGGGACTGATTACGGGAGTTGTTTTTTCATTTTTCAGTTCCGTTGCCTCTTCTTTATTATCGCGGGCGGCTTCCTTTTTCTTCATATCGAAGTTCTCGCCGTTGCCTTGTGAGGCACTATATACGCGGTCGGTTTCTTTCTTGCTCACTCTGACGCGTTTGCGCGGTGTTTTTGTTGTAGTGGCTTTTTGTGAGGCGGACAATATGGACTCTTCGTCTATGATTTGATAGATCAGCCCCATACGGTCTCCTTCATTAGGTGAGGGGATTCCTAAATTCTTTGCTATGTCTATCAGTTCTTCCTGAGACATGGCTTCTAATTCACTTTTCTTATGCATATGTAAGTATGTGTTGTACTTTTCTTGTATTGTACAGAGTTCATCTGTAGAATAAAAGTAGGATTCTTTTGATTGGATTTTCTTTGTTGTGATTAAAGAAAGAATACTGTGTGATTACAGTCATCTTGCATTTTGTTGGTGCAAAAGTAATGAATAATTTCTATAAAACACGCATCTTTCCCATTTTTTTTCACTGAAAACAGAAAGTTTTCCACTTTGAAGTTTCTTTTTGCGGGTTTCATAATTAATCGTTATATTCGCGGGCAATTTGTATGGATGGAATATGGCTTTAGTGAATCCTTATTTACAGGTAGACGGTTTGACCAAGCGTATAGGTGACCGCGTGTTGTTCGAACATATTTCTTTCGGCATTGCCGAAGGGCAACGGGTAGGTTTGATTGCCAAGAACGGAACCGGTAAGTCGACTTTATTAAATATAATAGGAGGAAAAGACGGATATGACGAAGGAAGCGTGGTGTTCCGCCGCGACTTGAATGTGGGCTATCTGGAACAGGCGCCTTCTTATCCGCCTGATTTGACGGTCATCGAGGCTTGTTTCAGCCATGGCAATGCCGTGACCAATTTGATACGGGAATATGAAAATTGTATGAATACGCCCGGAAACCCTCGTTTGGAAGAGATTCTCGACCGGATGGAGAGGGAAAAAGCCTGGGACTACGAGAACCGGGCGAAGCAAATTCTGTCGCAGTTGAAAATCCATTCTTTCAATCAGAAGATTTCCACGCTGTCGGGCGGGCAACTTAAACGGGTGGCCTTGGCCAATGTGCTGATTACCGAACCGGATTTGCTGATTCTGGACGAGCCGACCAATCATCTTGACTTGGAAATGATAGAGTGGCTTGAAGGTTATCTGAAACGTTCCAAGTTGAGTCTGCTGATGGTGACACACGACCGTTATTTTCTGGATCGGGTTTGTTCCGTCATATTGGAACTGGACGACTGTACCGTATATACTTACAAAGGGAACTATAGCTATTATTTGCAGAAACGTCAGGAACGTATCGACGCATCGAATGCCGAGGTGGCGCGTGCCAACAACCTTTATCGTACGGAATTGGACTGGATGCGCCGCATGCCTTGCGCCCGAGGGCATAAGGCGCGTTATCGTGAGGAAGCGTTTTACGAACTGGAGAAAGTGGCAAAACGTAAAACGGTGGAACAGAGCGTGTCGTTGGAGGTGAAATCGTCTTATATCGGTAGCAAAATCTTCGAGGCCGACTACATTAGCAAAAGTTACGGACCGGATAAAGTCATCCTGAAAGATTTCTTTTATACTTTCTCGCGGTATGAGAAAATGGGTATCGTAGGGAATAACGGCACCGGCAAGTCTACCTTCATCAAGATTCTGCTGGGTTTGGTGAAGCCGGACAGCGGACGGGTCGTTGTGGGCGAGACAGTGAAGTTCGGGTATTATTCGCAAGACGGGATGGTTTTCAACGAACAAATGAAAGTCATCGACGCGGTGAGGAGCATTGCCGAATATATCGACCTTGGGGGAGGACGGCATCTGTCGGCCATGCAATTTTTGCAGCATTTCATGTTTTCGCCCAAAGACCAGCAAAACTACGTGTATAAATTGAGCGGAGGAGAGCGCCGCCGCCTGTATCTTTGCACCGTGTTGATGCAGAATCCGAACTTCCTGGTGTTGGACGAGCCTACCAACGATTTGGACATTGTCACGTTGCAGGTGTTGGAGGAATATTTGCGGAATTTCAAAGGTTGCGTGATTGTGGTGAGTCACGACCGTTATTTTATGGACAAGGTGGTGGATCATCTTTTGGTATTTCAGGGGCAGGGCGATGTGCGTGACTTTCCGGGCAACTACACG
>ENA-OPYH01001854-OPYH01001854.1-human-gut-metagenome-genome-assembly--contig:-NODE-1854-length-11281-cov-3.503741_pt1 | contig 11281 bp, 10 predicted proteins | sample MGYA00241254_ERZ501488 | MGnify/ENA primary metagenome ERZ501488 (study PRJEB25962, sample SAMEA2042660) | human gut metagenome | biome: human gut; feature: human-associated habitat; material: faeces...
CTGAGGAAGGAAATTATCCACCTGATCCACTGTCGTCATGTCATCACTGTTGTTAGAAGCTTTACAGGCACTTTTATTTGGGAAATATCCATTATTTCACAAATCCTGAATTTTACCAGCAGAGCACCTCATGACCGTCTTCCGTCACCAGTACCATAATCTCCCACTGTGCTGATGGAAGTCCGTCCTCGGTATAAACTTCCCAGTCATTTTTTGAGTCTACATAAATATCCACTTTTCCCATATTGACCATCGGTTCGATCGTAAAGATCATGCCTGGAACTAAGAGCATTTCCTGTCCGCGTTTGGTATTATAGCCAACCCACGGTTCCTCATGGAACTCAAGTCCGACACCGTGACCGCCAATTTCACGAACCACCGTGTAGCCGTTTGCCGCTGCATGATCATGCACCGCCTGACCCATATCACCAAGGAATCCCCATGGCTTGACCTGTTCTAATCCTTTCTTCAAGTCTTTGTTATGATAAGGAACAATAACGGTTCTATTCGTAACGGGATGAAATAATTTTATATGAGAACCGCTCTGGCTGGTTATGATAAAACCATGTTTCTTAAGGTAGTTTACCATTTCTCTGGAAGTCATTGGCATATACGCAGTTCTCCTTTGATCAATATTATATTAATACGTGTTAATACGTGTGTCAAGAATGGAATAAACTAAAACAAAAAAGATAATAAAAATGCATGGAATAATCTGAAATAGGAAGATTAAAAGAACTACTTAAAATGATATGCACATAATATGTAAAGAAAAAGAACCAATAATAGTTCTAGTAGAAAACTAACATATAAGAAAGAAACTGTCAATCAAAAAGACAATATCTTTACCCAGAAAAAAGCTGCCCACCGGCAGCTTTTTTCTGGGTATGCAAATCGCATAAAACATATTAACATCCGAGTCTGAATAATTTGCAGATTGTGTTAAATAACTCGGAACAGCTATTGAATTTAAAACACATAGTTTCGTCCTCCTTATTTTAAGATTTGTACTGGCCAATTACAAAAAGAATTGTAACAATTTTGTAATATTTAAGCAATAGGAGGTCATTGGAATAAGTGTCGTTATTTACCAAATTATATGCTCACTAAATTCTATATTTACCAAATGCTTAAAACGTGCTGAAGTAAAAGGCTTACGCAAGTTATACCAATCCAGCAACAGCCGCCAAGCAAAATAGGTTTGCCACCATTTTTGATAAGTTTGACAACATTACAGCCAAGACCGATGGCAGCCATGGCAAGAGTAATAAAGAATTTGCTAAGCTCTTTAAGTGGTGCAAATACTGATGATGGAACACCAAGACTTATGGCAATTGTTGTAATAATAGAAGCAACAATAAACCACAAAATAAACATAGGAAAAGCTTTCTTAAAACTAAATCCACCTTCATTTGAATTGCTACCTGACTGTTTTGCCCTAAATAAAGCGAGAACCAAAGTAATAGGAATTATTGCAAGAGTTCTTGTAAGCTTAACTGTAACGGCTTTATCAAGTGTCTGAGTTCCAAGGTTCCACATACTGTCCCAAGTAGAAGCAGTAGCTGTAACTGATGAAGTATCATTAACAGCAGTGCCGGCAAATATACCAAAGGCTTCACCGGATGTTGTATCAAAGCCTAAGAAATGTCCAAACATTGGAAACAATAAAGCAGCTAAAACATTGAAAAAGAAAATAACAGAAATAGCCTGAGCCACTTCGTCATCATCTGCATCAATAATAGGTGCTGTTGCAGCAATGGCAGAACCACCGCAAATAGAAGATCCTACACCGATTAAAGTACTGATATTTGAATCAATGTGCATAGCTTTGTGAAGTGCGAATGCTATAATCAAAGATGTGGAAATTGTACAAATAATTATTGGAAGTGATTGCTTTCCGGTACTAAATATTACGTTAAGATTAAGACCGAAGCCCAATAAAATAACTGCATACTGAAGTATCTTTTTTGATGTAAAAGTAATTCCCGGTTTGAAAGTTTTTCCTGGTTGCCAGAATAAAGCAATAACCATACCGGCAATGATAGCAATAACGGCACTTCCAATAATAGGAAAGATTTTGCCAAGTATCCAGGCAGGAATTGCGATTGCAAGGCAAACTAATAAGCCTTTGTATTTTTCTTTTATAAGGTTCATTTAAAATCTCCTTTGTGAAAAGTATTTTTGAAATTTAATCGTAAATTATAGTTACAAGTTATAGAGAAGGAACTATTTCAACATAAATCTGGTCAAATTTATCTATCAAATCTTTTGTGATATGTTCCTGTATTTTTTTGAAATCCTTGATTTTTACAGTGTCATTTTTGCTTTTAACGTAGACTTCAATCCATGTTTTACGCCCTGTTTGTGTAACATCTAAGAAATCAAGACTATATTCATAATTGCTAATGTCCTTATTTACAACTTCTCTGATTTCATCCATAATCTGTTGGTCAGGCGAGAATAAAACCAATTCCTTTAAGTTTTTGATAATCTGCACAATTGGCTCTTTTACAAGGAATAATGCAACAATAATTGCCACAGAAGAATCTATGTAAGGGATAATAAAATTAATTGGGCTGTGTGTAAGGAAAATCTGGAACAAAAATGCAACTGAAATTCCAAGAGTACTTACAATGTCAACCTTCCACAAATAAAGCTCTGATTTAATTATCATTGAGGAATAGTCACGGCTAAGATAATGAAGCACAAGGTACATAATTATACAGCACACGCAAAGAGAAGCTTCATATATAAGAACGTTTGTGGCATCAACTGTGTGTCCACCGTGAAGTAAAACTGTAATGTTGTTTGTGATCATATTGATAACTACAATAAGTAAAACAATATATTTTACAAGAACAAGTAATGATTCAATTTGAGAAAAACCATAAGGTTTCTTTTCAGAAACAGGTTTGTATAGAAAAGGAACCAAAATAAACATTGGAAGCAATAGTAATAAGTCAAACAAGTCAAATATGCCGTCAGTCATTACGGTTTTTGAACCTAAGACAAAGGAAGCGATGATTTCTAATACTGTAAAAGTAATGGTGCCTCCCAGTGACAGCCTTAAAATTTTGTTCTCCGTTTTGTACTTTTGTTGGTCCATAATAAATAAAAAATCCTTTCTCTTTCTTCTCAAATATAATAAATCGGGTATAATACAATAGTCAATAGATAATTATAAATAAAAAATTGCTTTCAAAAGTATTTATGTTGGAACCATAAAAGTGTTATGATATTATAAATAAAAAGCAAAACGGAAAATAATCAATATAGTGAAATGGAGGATTAGATATGGACAAAAAAGCAATATATAATTTAAGTTACGGAGTATTTATGGTATCAACTAAGGCAGGTGAAGTGGCTAACGGTTGTATTACAAACACTTGTATTCAGGTAGCAGGCAATCCTGTAAGAATAGCAATTTCGGTATTGAACAGTAACTACACTTGCGATTTGATTAAAGAAAGTGGTATTTTTGCAGTAAGCATTTTGGACAATGATTGTACATTTGAAACAATAAAGCATTTTGGTTTTCAGTCAGGAAGAGATGTGGACAAGTTTGGAAACATTACACCACCTACAGATTGTAATGATGTACCATATCTTGGCTGGCAATCCTGTGCAGTTATTAGTGGAAAAGTTGTTGAGCAACATGATCTTGGAACACACACATTATTTATTGCAGAAGTTGTTGATGCAAAGGTATTAAGCGATAAAGAACCTATAACTTATGCAAAATATCAAAATGAAATAAAGCCGAAAAACAATGCAGCATCTGCAAAAGAGGCTGGCAAAAAAATTGTTGGTTGGAGATGTAAGATTTGCAATTATGTTTATGAGGGAAATAAGTTGCCGGAAGATTATGCCTGTCCGTTATGCGGTCATGGAGCAGATGATTTTGAGCCAATATATGAAAGCTAACCGTTGTGCCCAAAGGTAATTATTCCACCATTGTGTAAGCACAGGTTGAATAATGACTTATAACTTTTAGACAAATTAAAAAAAGTATGCTACAATGTTGAACTGTACAGTGTGAATGTACGACTTTTAATGGACTAAAGGAGAAACGAGAAAATGAATATTGTTTGTTTAGATTTAGAGGGAGTATTAGTTCCTGAAATATGGATTGCATTTGCAGAAGAAACAGGAATCCCTGAACTTAAGAGAACAACAAGAGATGAGCCTGATTACGATAAGCTTATGAATTATAGAATTAACATCTTAAAAGAGCACGGATTAGGACTTAAGGAAATTCAGGAAACAATTGCAAAGATTGATCCTATGCCTGGTGCAAAAGAATTTTTAGATGAATTAAGAGAGATTACTCAGGTAATTATTATTAGTGATACATTTACACAGTTTGCAGGACCTTTAATGAAGAAGTTAGGTTATCCTACAATTTTCTGTAACTCATTGGAAGTAGCAGAAGATGGAGAAATCACAGGATTTAAGATGAGAATTGAAAACTCAAAACTTACTACGGTAAAGGCATTGCAGTCAATCGGATATGACACAATTGCCAGCGGAGACAGCCACAATGACCTTGGAATGATTAAGGCAAGTAAGGCAGGATTTTTATTCAGAAGCACAGATGAAATCAAGAAAGAATATCCTGAACTTCCAGCTTTTGAAACATATGATGAATTAATGGCTGCAATCAAGGAAGCATTATAATATAAGAAATTTAAATTAAATCAGAGTAATAAAGAACTATGTTTGATACTGGAAATTTATTGTAGCATAGTTCTTTTTTTTTTGCATTTATGTAAAGGATATAAACATATTATATTTGACCGAGCTGAATGCAAGGAATGCTTCTTGTCCAAAGGACAAGGAGATGTGGACTGGAGTGAAGCTAATAAACATCGCGTAAAACTTATATTTGTACCATATACGGTAATTCTTTTTTATATGGTACAGAGTTGTTCAGGTTTGAACTGGAAGAAGCTAATATCTGTACCATATATGAAAATTCTTGCTTGTATGGTACAGATTTTTTCTGATTTGAGCTGGGACAAACTTATATTTGTACCATATATGAGATTTCTTGCTCATATGGTACAGATTTGTTCTGATTTGAGATTGAACAAGCTTGTATTTGTACTATATATGAAATTTGTTGCTCGTATGGTACAGATTTGTTCTGATTTGAGATTGAACAAGCTCGTATTTGTACCATATGTAAAATTTCTTGCTTGTATGGTACAGATTTCTTCTGCGTTAAGCAGGAACAAGCTAATATCTGTACCATATTTGAAATTTCTTGTTCGTATGGTACAACCTTACCTCACAGAATATGAGAACTCGGTTCTATGTGGTAGTTACATATTAGTTTGAATATGATGAATCTTTGTATCTGCCACATAAAAAGAGAAAACTTAATCATATGGGGCAATTCATATTATTTTCAATAACAATGAATCTTGAAATCTACCCCATAGTATGCATAAACTTGCTTCTATGGGGTAATTACCTACTTGAATTGAATTAACCTTGTCTTCTACCAAACTACATAAACTGGAAGTTTAAATAGTTTCCCAAAATCATAGATATTATGTTATACTGTTTTTAGTGTAGAAAAGAGGGAGTATTGAAAAATCAATAATTTATTCTAATCAAATTCTAAATTTGTTAAAATCTATTATTTATCCCCGAAAAGTTCGTTGCAAAAAGAGTTGTAAGAGTTGCAAAAAAAGTTGCATAGAGTTGCGAAAATTAAAAGAGTTGCAATAGTTACCATAGGACCCCCACAATGAAAGGAAAAGAGGGAATGTATATGAAGAAAATATTGGAGGCAATTAAGAATTTCTTTTCTGCATCTCACGAAAGGGAGCGAAAAGGAATACAGGCGACTAAGCATGGAATGTTTAACAATTTCGTATATGCAGTAAAGCTGACATGGCAGTTAAACAATCAGTTTATTATAGCAATGATTGTAATGGGAGTATTGTCGGCATTGTATATGCTTATTGGAATTTATATTCCAAAGATTGTATTGGCATTAGTAGAAAATAAAGTTACAACAGACATAATGATTAAAGTGTTGGTAGCAGTGGGAATTATAATTCTTGTAGTAAAGCTTATTAACACAAAGGCTCAATATGTAGGCGAGTATGCCTGGGACAAGGTATATAAGGGGTTAGTTTCAAAATATCTTAGAAAATCATTTACAACAGATTTTAAAAATATGGAAAATCCGGATTTCCTTGATTTGATTGAAAGATCAAAACATGCAATGTATAACTATCAGGGAATTAGTGGTTACTGTAGAAGAGGAAGTAATATTCTTTCAAATATTGTACTTGTAGTTATAGCAGGTGCAGCAATAGCAGTAATTAATCCTTTGATAATTTTGGTGCTGGTAGTTATTTCATATTTTATATATAAAATCCTTGATTCAACAATGGAGTGGACGAAAGTAAATTTTAGAGATGCAATGTCATCTAATTTTAGAAAAAATTATTATTTTTCTTCCACAGCAAGAGATTTTAAATATGCCAAAGACATAAGATTATTTAAAATGCAGGATTTTATTGAACAGACGTGGAAAGACATAAATACAGTTTATTATGCAGCCTGCAAAAAAAATCACAGAAAATGGGTAATGTGCGAGGCAAAGATGAGTTTTCTTCGCCTTTTTCAGAATTTATTACTATACGTAGTATTGATTTATATGGTTTTAAATAAGGGAATGAGCATTTCTGATTTTGTTTTATACATAGGTTTGGTTGCATCATTTTCCACAGCTATGACAGATATGTTCTGCAATATGGTTTGGATGAATATGAACCGAATGGAACTTGACGATTTTAGAACATTTATGGACTGGAATGAGGATAAGCCTGACATTGAAAAAGGCCAGGGCGTAAGTAAGAATATAGGCTTGAAGCAATTTGAGTTTAAATTTGAAAACGTATCTTTTAAATATCCGGGACACGAAAAATATGTTCTAAAGAATATTAATCTGACTATTGAAGCGGGAAGCAAGTTGGCGGTAGTTGGTATTAACGGCGCAGGAAAAACAACTTTAACAAAGCTTCTTATGAGACTTTATGAGCCAACAGAGGGAAGGATTCTTCTTAATGGAGTTGATGTAAAGAAGTATGACAGAGATACATATTTTAAAATATTTGCGCCTGTGTTCCAAAACATTGAAATTTTTGCTTTTCCGGTATGGCAGAATATTTCAATGAAGCCTGAAAATGAGACGGACAAAAACAGAACAATGGAGGCTTTGGAAAAAAGTGGTTTGGATGAAAAGATTAACAAATATGAAAATAAAATAGACACTATGCTTCTTAGAATATTTGACCCTAACGGTGTTGATTTGTCAGGTGGAGAAAGACAAAGACTTGCCATGGCAAGAGCGCTTTATCAGAACAGAGAAGTTCTTGTTTTGGATGAGCCAACAGCGGCACTTGACGCATTGGCAGAAGACAGAATGTATCAGGAATTTAATCAAATGGTAAAGGGAAAGACTGCTATTTTTATTTCACACAGACTTTCAAGTACAAGATTTTGTGACAAAATAGTTATGTTTGAAGATGGCAGAATTATTGAAGAGGGCACTCATGAACAGCTAATTAATGCCAATGGAAAATACAGAAATATGTTCCAGGTTCAGGCTCAATATTACAAAGATAAGGAGGGTGAGGTATGTTAAACAAATTTTTTGGCGGAATAAAAGATATTTGGTTTTGTACAAAATATTTTGCAAAGTTTGCATGGAAACATCTTCCTATATATTATTTATACATATTAATGTCAGTCATAATCAGTACGGCAGGACCTTTTGTTTCAATTATTGGCTCAAAGTATTTAATTAACGAGATTGTATATGAGCAGAACAGAAACATGAATATGATAATATTCTGGGTTGCGTTCATATGTATTGGTACATACATTCATGTAGTGGGAAATAAGTTTGCCAATGAGAAGCAGAATTATTGTAATGACCAATTTGACAGAATGCTTCATATGGAAATTAGTTCTAACACTATGAAAATGAAGTTTGAATACACGGAAAATTCAGAAATGTTAGACAGTATAAATAAAGCAGGACGTGCATTTGAGCAGACAAATTTAATTCAGGGACTTACAGATGGTATAGTAGGACTTTTAAGTAACATTTTAGTCCTTGCAGGTGTTATTTACATAGTAGTTAAATGCTCTGTGTGGCTGATAATTCCTGTATTGTTAAGCTTCGTAGTTAACACATATATAACAATGAAAACAACAAAAATAAAGGAACAGTATTTTTCAGAAGCTATGGAAATGGACCGTGTTGTTGATTATTATATTGATGAACTTACAACAGGTGAATATGCTAAGGACATTAGAATATATCATTCAGACGATATGATTATAGACAACCAGAAAAAGCAGAGCAACGGTATTTATAATCTGTCAAAGAAAAGTGAAATGAAAATATGGAATAAGGATAAAGTCGCAGTAACGACAACAGAAGTCTGCGATATTGTAGTTTATATTATTCTTGGCATAAATACTTTGACAGAAAAGATTACAGTAGGTGATTTCAGCAGTTTGGTACAGGCTATACTTAAGTTTACGGAAGCACTTAACGGTATTTCAAGAGGCTTGTTGGAATTAAAATATACGGCATCAGTTTTGAAATATTATATTGATTACATAGAACAGGCAGCAATCGACAGAAAATACGAAGAAAGCAAAAATGCAGTAGTTCCTAATATTAATAATGGCGTTTCAATTGAATTTAAAAATGTAAGTTTTAAATATCCTAACACAGATGTTTATATTCTAAAAAACATAAATACAATAATTCATTCAGGAGAGCACTTATCAATAGTAGGAAAAAACGGTGCAGGAAAAACAACCTTCATAAAATTACTTTGCAGACTGTACGAAGTAACGGAAGGAGAAATACTTGTAAATGGAGTGAATATAAACGACATAGAATACTCCAAATATCTTGATTTGCTTTCAGTAGTATTTCAGGATTACAAACTTATGGCATTTTCCATAAAAGACAACATAGATATGGGACAAAACAAATATCCAGATGTTGAGAATAAGATAAATGAACTATGTGAAATAGTAGAAATAGACAGTTGGATTAACTCATTGAAAGACAAACAAAATACAAATCTATACAAGATGTTTGATGAATCGGGAATAGAGCCGTCAGGCGGGCAGGCACAAAAACTTGCAATAGTTCGTGCCCTGTACAAAGACTCACCAATAGTAGTACTTGATGAACCAACAGCAGCACTAGATCCAATTGCTGAATTTGAAGTATATAACAACTTCGATAAACTGGTAGGAGGCAAAACTGCAGTCTACATATCACATAGACTATCATCATGCCGATTCTGTGACAGAATAATAGTATTTGATGGCGGTACAATAATAGAAGACGGAAGCCATGACAAACTAATGGAAAACCAAAAAGGCTTCTATTACAATATGTACAATACACAGGCAAAACACTACCAAAATTAAGAATAAATATTGTATAATAATCAATCCGAATTAAAAGGGCACGATGCTAATTAGTTTATTGTAATATGTTAATCAGCATTGGAGCCCTTTTTGCGTTATGTACCCCGACATTTCAAAAAGGCTATTTTTCGGGGTACACTCACCTAAAAAGCAATCAAATTTATACAACATATAGTTTGAGCTTGCAATAAACGTACCCCGCTATTTCAAGTCGCCCGTTTTTTTAGGTACATTCGCAAAACTATCATACCATCAAATTTTATTCATATTACATAGCCTAGATTGAATATCGTTGACACATAACTAACTTTACTGTTAAGATTTATAATAAGTTCAGAAATTTTTTATTAGAAAACAATAAGTAAATTAACGTGTTTGCATAAAAAAATCTGAACTTATTTGGAAAAGTTAGAGAAAAGGAGAAAAACAATGAATCCATTAGATATGATGAAATTTAAAGGCATGTTTGAAAAGTTTGTCACACGCCATCCAATGCTTCCAAAATTTTTTGCAAGAATCCAGCCGGAAGTAAAAGAAGGCAGTGTAATAGAACTAACTGTTACCCCACCTGACGGTGAACCATTAAAGGCTAATATTAAGGTACAGGCTGAGGATATGGAGCTACTGCAAATGATAAAAAATATGCAACAAAAATAAAGAAAACGTACCATAAATGTGTTATAATCAGGGGTATGAAGGAGAGATAAAGTGAAGGATATAGTTAAGAGTACATTGACAGAAATTATATTAGTATTTTGTGTAGTGTTTGCCTTGATGATACAGACCAATGCAGCAGAATCAGATTTGGATAATTCAGATAATAACGATATAAGTCAGACTATTGGGAATGCAGGAGAGTTGCAGAAAGATGAAAGTGTAACGACAACACTTTCAGAGAAACATGGGTGCGAATACTATAAGATAATTATAGACGAAGAGAGCAAAGTTATTATCAATTATAAATCCAATGCAGGACAGTCCACTTTTCAGTTATATGACAACGAATTGTCTCTTATAAAAGAAGAAAAAGTTAAAGGCGGAAGACATCTAAAATCAGTTAAGTATAGCGAAGAGATTACTTTAAAGCCTGGTGTGTATTACATAAAAGTATTAACTGAAGATGAGGAGAGCACAGGAAAGTATAAGAGAATATATTCAATATCTTATTCATTTAATAATTACGTGAAAAGCATAACCGTTACAGGAAATAAGACGGTTTCAGTTAACAAAACAATAAGATTGAAGGCTATTGTAAAACCTGACAATGCAACTGCAAAAGATATTGAGTGGGAAGTAAGTAATACGGGAAGTGCTGTTATTGATACAAACACAGGAATTTTAAGAGCTTATAAACCGGAAAAAGTCAATGTAATAGCTAAGGCAACAGACGGAAGTGGTGAAAAAGCAACTTTTACTGTTGTAATTAAACCATCAAAAGTCTCAAATTTAAAAATTAAACGTACAGGCAGGAAGAAAATTAAAGTAAGTTGGTACAATGTTTATAATGCATCCGGATATCAGCTTCAATATGGTCGAAGAAAGTCAACATCCAGAGCCAAATATAGAAGAATTTCTGCAAGAAAGAGTACAGGAACTTTATCAAAGATAAAAAATAGAAAGAATTATTTTGTAAGGGTAAGAGCACCTGCAAAAAGCCGAGCGAGGAATAAAGCCGGATGGCGGGTTCGTTTGAATCGCGCACCTCAAGGGTCAGCGACATAACACCTTTTTCGTGAAGCTGCCGGCAGAGCGACAGAACAAGCAGCCGCGCAATCCCCTGCCGCCGCACCGTCTCCCG
>ENA-OPYH01001863-OPYH01001863.1-human-gut-metagenome-genome-assembly--contig:-NODE-1863-length-11223-cov-5.744180_pt1 | contig 11223 bp, 12 predicted proteins | sample MGYA00241254_ERZ501488 | MGnify/ENA primary metagenome ERZ501488 (study PRJEB25962, sample SAMEA2042660) | human gut metagenome | biome: human gut; feature: human-associated habitat; material: faeces...
AACAGAGGAATGTAAATGTCGAAAAAATCAAAATTAACGCTTGGCAAACGCTCGGTTTTCATTCTTTTTGCATTTTGCGCGGTTTTTTTCGCCTTGGTGATAAGAATAGGCTGGGTGCAGTTTGTAGACGGCAGTTCCTTACAGCAAAAGGCTGTGGAACAGCAGACAAAAGTGACTTTACGGTGCGAACAGGCAGTCAATCGCAAAATCGCCGCTGTAATCCCCGAACACCAGCACCGTTTCGTCCGTCCTGCACGCGCTGTTCAGGTAGCGCTTGCAGTCCGCTATCCCTTCCGCGTTGAAGCACGCCGTCAGCAGTTCTTCGGCACTTCGCGCGGTGTCTGTCGTCAGGATGAAGCCGTCCGATGCCGCCAGCGACCAGAAATCAACGCAGTCGTAGAAATCCGGCACAAGCTCTGCAACGCCATAATGCCGCTGGAAGCGCCGCATTTCGCGCGTTCTGCTGATGCGGTTGTCCGTCCGCGTCAATCCCGCATAGTACGTCGCCCACATACCGCGCGCCTTCACGAGGAACGGCAGCGGCGGCTCGAAGTGCGTCGTCGCAATCAGATACGAATGCTTCCGGCACGCCTGTGCAACGACCGCGCACACTTCCGCCGCCGGTCGCGCAAATTCCTCCGACCACGAAAACTGCGTGCACTGGTATCGCGCATCCACCCCGGCGTACTTCGGCAGCATGTCGCACGCGCGCATTTGCTCCTGAACCATTCGTTTTCTCCTCCCAATTGTTGTTATACGTCCATTTTAATGCCGCCGCTCGCACCTGTCAAGCAACAGACACGCAGTTTTGAACAGCTTGTAAATTTCCCCATATCTGGCAGAAGAACTGTTTTTTGTCGAATGCAGAGAAACAAACCTACGAAAAGAGGCTACCAATGGCGAAAAAGAACATCAAAGCCGTGATGGACAAACTCACCGCAATGGCGCAGGACAAAAACACCTCCCCACGAGCGTTTGTGGACAGCTTTCAGGCGCATTCCGCGGAACTCCGCGCCGTATTCTTTCCCGATACGCCAATGAAGAGGCTGGAAACTCATGACGATGCAAAAGAATCGTCGCAGGAATGCGTCACCTGCTTCTGCGAGTTTCTTGCAGAATGCGCTTCTGCCGACGATCAAAACTGCCCCGTCACGATTGTTGTCTCGGCGCATGAGCTGCCAACTGTTTCCGTGCAGACAATCTCCGGCGCGAAAGTCATTTTCGACGACCTATACGCTTGCAGAAGTATGGAGTCCAGTGATTCTGAGGATCGCGCAGGTTAGCGGGAATTGCGTCGGAGTCTTTCGGACGATACTGTTCGAAAATGCCTTCCTTAACGCCGGCTGCGTATGTGTCGGCAGGTCCGCCGAGCATAACGTCAACCTGAGGATTCTTCTTTTCTGCATTCAGACGGGCCAGAGCTTCGCCTGAAGAGAAACGCATGAAGTTTACTTTGATGCCTGTATCTTTTGTGAATTCTGCGAAAACTTTAGAAGCATATTTTTCAGGCATGATGGAATATGCGTTCAGTTGTTCGGCAGCATTAACAGATCCTGCCAACAGCGTAAATGCCATTGCGGCAACGGTAAGTAATTTCATAGAGACCTCTGAGTTAACCGACGAAACGTCGTAATAGTCGTAATTGTAACCACGACAGCTTGATTTGTTGAACTTTTTTTGCACAAGGCCGATACAAAACGTTTATTTCTCGGGCTTCCCATGAGACAAGAATCCAACAAGTGAGAAATAAAACAGATTATCCTTCGCGCAATGCAAATAACTACCTTATTGAAATAACGGGATTTTTGTAGGAAATCAAAAAAGTAAGGCAGCCGAAACTGCCTTAAATATGAAAGATTTAGACGGGAGAATTTTCACCTTCTAGAACGGAAGGGAAGTCACGGAAATCAATTTTGGATTTTTGAACTTTCTCTTTGATGGGGAGAACTTTGTGGATCGGTTCGTTATGCACTAAGGAAAGAAGCATTGATTGATACTGATCTTCCGTCATTTCGCAGAAAACGGATTCGCCGTTAACCATGCTGAAGCGAACAGGTTCCTTAAAAGAACGGGTGTCGGTGAAGCAGACAAGATTGAGATTGATGAGTTTTCCATCCGGAAGCACGACGATCATAGTCACTCCTTGGTTATCATTTTTTTCATACTTCAACGACTCTATTTTAGCTATCAATGAAGGCTTTGGCCGAATAGAGGCTGTGACTTCGACGAGCTGCGTCTACGGTCCATTTTGATTTTGTGAAAGGTTTTTGATCGAAATTCGGACTAATAAGACCTGCAGAACGGTTCCTTTTTACTAGCACTTCGCTAGTAAAACGCTAGGAGAATTTTTCGACGTCGGAGATTTTCACTTCCTACGGGTCCTAAGAAGCCGTTGTTTCTAAAATGCAGCAGTTAAGAAAACGTTTTTTTGGCAATACTATGGAAGAAGAAGTTATTGAGATAGGCTCACCTTTTGCTGCTAAAAGAGTGATCCTTCTTCATGGATTGACCGGGACTGCAACTGTTATTCGTCCTGTTGCTGAATACTTATATAGAAGACTTGGCGAAAGCTATTCTTTTATTCTTCCGACAGCACAGATCATTAAAGTAAAGCAGTTTAACGGCGAGCCTGTTCATGCTTGGTTTGATGTAAAAAGTTCCGACTTCCGCCGAGAGGTAGACGTTGGAGGAATTTTTGCATCCTCTGATCGGATTGCTTCCCTGATTAGAAAAGAGATTTCTCAAGGCGTCAGTCCGAAAGACATTTATCTCGGAGGATTTTCACAAGGCGGAGTCATTGCTCTAACAACCGCACTTTTGGAACCTTTCGCGGTCGGAGGTGTTTTTGCACTTTCTTCCTATCTTCCTTTAGAGGATCAGCTGACAAGCCAGATGACGGATGCCTCCAAAGATGTCCCGATTTTCCAAGCGGTGTCACTCAAAGACGAATTTATTTCTCAAGAAATGTCCTATAAGGCTTCCGAATATTTGAGAAAACGCGGAAACGCAGTGCTCGTGAAAAGATACGATATGAAGCACGAGATTCGAAATAGAGAGCTGGATGACATCATTAATTGGATGGAATCATTAGCTTGTTAATGAACAAATAGCAGGCTTCAAGGCACAAAAAATCCGCCGGCGAATAGTTCTTGCCAGCGGCTTTTGTTAACTTCAGGAGTACTTCTCTCTAACGGTTCTTATTTTACGCTTTCTCAGTAAAAATACTAGTATTTTCTATATAAATTTTTCTTATTTTGGATAAAACATACCAATATCGCGTGATGATTACTGCTTTTTCTCTGAGAAATTCTTTTGCCTGAGGAATGAGTAGCTTGCGAAAAATCTGTCGAAAATACAGGAGAAAATTTCGGAAAGATCTTCTATTCTTTGCCCATTTGTTTTGCACGTGTCATACAAAAATGATTAGGAATAACGCTGAGGAATTACGTAAGAACAATCTGTTAACAAAAAGTTACACCATTCACAAGAAAAAATTTAAGTTCTAGCATGAGCACATAATTATTAACTCAAATCCATAGGTGCAATATGGTTGGTGTAATCCTTACGCTGGTCGCCATCGGGCTGGTCAGCTACTTCGTTATCAAAAACTACTATCCTCCGATTATTCTTTTGCTTTTGGGCCTGCTGCTCCTGTTCTGTGCTTATTTGGAAGGAGTTCCTGCAGTTGCTCCTAAAGCTTCCACCAATTTCTTTGCGTTTGACTTTGCTCAGGCATTTACAAACCTCTTAAAGGGACGCTTGCCCGGCTTAGGTCTCAACATTATGGCGATTGCCGGCTTTGCTGTTTATATGGACCGTATCGGCGCCAGCAAAGCATTGGTTAAGTTGTGTGTTAAGCCCCTGAAGGCCATTCGCTCTCCTTATGTCCTGCTGGCTCTGACTTACGTCGTCGGCCAGTTCATCGCATTGTTCGTGAACTCTGCGGTCGGACTCGGTCTTCTGCTGATGGCCTCTATTTATCCGCTGCTGGTTGCTTTGGGCGTTTCCCGTACTTCTGCAGCTGCCGTTATCGCTACAACCTGCTGCTTGGACTTAGGACCGTCCAGCTCCAACGCCATGCGTGCCGCTGACCTCTGCAATATGGACGTTGTGACCTACTTCGTTCAAGGCCAAGGTCCTGTCGCGCTTTGCACGATTGCCTCCGTTGCAATCGGCCATTATTTCGTACAGCGCTGGTTTGACAAGAGGGAAGGCGCTGCCGCCAATAAGGAAGACGCAAAAGAAAGCGCCCTTGACGTTGACGAGGCTCTTAAAGGTGCCGGTCCTGCCTATTACGCTATTCTGCCGATGCTGCCGCTGGGCCTTTTAATCGGCTTCTCTCCTTTGGTCTACAAAGCCATCAAACTGAATCTCGTTACTGCGATCATCGTTTCTCTGATTATTGCTTTGGTTGTCGATATCGCCACTCGCCGCGATTTCAAACAGTGTTGCAAAGATTCTCAGGCGATCTTTGAGGGAATGGGCAAGGTCTTTACCTCTACCGTCAGCTTGATCGTTTGCGCGGAAATGTTTGCTCTTGGTTTAAACAAGATCGGCGGTATCTCCACGATGATTCAGGCAGCTGCCTCTATCCAGAACGCTGGTTTGTTTATCATGCTGATTGTCATGCTCGTCATCATGATTGTTGCTGCGATCGTCACCGGTTCCGGCAACGCGGCCTTCTTTGCTTTCTCTCCGCTTCTTCCTGAAGCTGCTTCTTCCGTCGGCATTCCGACATTGGCACTGGCTGTTCCGGTTCAGCTCTCTGCCGGTATTGCCCGTACGATGAGCCCGATCGCAGGCGTCATCATTGCGGTTTCCGGTATCACCGGCTTAACGCCGATTGCTCTGATTCGCCGCACAATTCCGGTCATGATCATTGCCGTGATCGTTTCTGTAACCAGCAGCTTAATCTTCTTATAAAAGGATCTTTCTATGGCTTATTTAATTAAAGGTGCTCATGTCTACAACCCGGATGATCTGGGAGTTCAGGATGTTCTGGTAATTAACGACAAGATTGCCGCAGTCGGTAAAGATCTGACGGTTGTTTTGCCCGAACTGGAAACAGTTGACGCTTCCGACAAAATCCTGACGCCGGGCTTCATTGACCAGCATATTCACGTCACCGGTGGCGGCGGAGAAGGCGGCCCTCGCAGCCGTACACCTGAGATTGTTCTCAGCGAACTGATCTCCTGCGGTACCACGAGTTTGGTCGGAGTTTCCGGAACCGATAGCGTCACCCGTTCTTTACCGAATCTTTTGGCTAAAGTTCAGGCTTTGACCGAGGAAGGCGTAACCGCTTGGATGTACACAAGCAATTATTCCTATCCCCCGACAACCCTGACAGGTTCTGTCAAAAATGATCTGCTGATGGTTCATGAGGTTTTAGGCGTCAAGATTGCCTTAGGCGACCATCGTTCGTCTTTCCCGACAACGCAGAATGTTCTTGACCTTCTGACTCAGATTCGTGTTGGCGGCATGATTGCCGGAAAGATTGGTGTTCTTCATATCCATCTTGGCAACGTCCCGGGTGCATTTGAGATGTTCGAAGAAATTGTTAATCGCGGTTTCCCGATTCGTCACATTCGTCCGACGCACTGTGCTCGTGATAAGTATGTTTTCAGCAAAGCACTTGAATTTGCGAAGAGAGGCGGCCGTATCGACATTACAACCGGGGGTTCCTGCTGCTTTGAAAGTCCTGCTGACGCAGTAGAAGCTGCTTGGGATGCCGGAATCGAACCGTCCATTATGACGATGAGCTCAGACGGTCACGGATCGGTTCCTCGCTTTAATGAAAAAGGCGAAATGGTCGGTCTTGGTGTCGGAGGCGTTGCCTGCAACCTTCGTGATCTCAAGAAGCTGATTGCAAGAGGTCATGCCGTTGAAAAAGTTCTTCCGCTGCTTACCCGCAACGTAGCCCGCGGCTTGGGAATGAAAGGCAAAGGCGAAGTTTCCGCTGGAAACAGCGCGGACCTGTGCCTCTTCGATGAGAACTGGGAACTTCAGGACGTTTACAGCAAAGGCGTCTTGATGATGAAAGACAAGGAGCTCCTGCAGAAAGGAACCTTCGAATACTAATCTTCTGATTATGTGACTCAGACCGCACTTCTGTTCATTCGGATGTGCGGTTTGTTATTCTTGGTCGGAAAATTAGAAAAATCTTGAGGATTTTGATGAACGAAAAACAAAAAGAATTCTTGGCCCAAAGCGGCATTAACTTAACTGACGGTCTGGCTTATTTCTCGGAGAACGAAAGACTCTATGAAAAGTACCTTTTTCGTTTTTTAGAAGAGCCGACATTTCCTGAGCTCTTCAAAGCAATTGAAGAAGATAGAAGAGAAGACGCCAGAAGAGCAGCTCATTCTTTGAAAGGAATTACTGCAACGCTGGGTTTTACCAGCCTGCATACACCGTTAAAAGCCCAAGAGTTTGAGTTTAAAAACGGGCGCTGGGAAGAAGGCAATCAGTATACGGATGAATTAAAGAAAGAATACGCCCGCATCATTGAAGTTCTCCAAGCGGCAAAGACTTTGGCAAATTGAACAAAATGTTTGCGCATTCCCCCGACGTCAGTCGGCGGGTCGAGCAGACTAAAGAGCCGGAGTAGTTCTTTATAATCACTCTTATGATCACCGGGAGGAAATATAGAGTTAAGGCACTCGGTAAAGAATCGAGAGAAATGTTCTTTACATGGTCCGCCGCGCAAATGCTCATTTACAACGCTCTGGTTCAAGAGCGAATGTACTTTCTTGGCTTTTTTCGGAAATTCGGCGGAAAGCTTCCTCCTATAGATCAGAAATATTCTCACCTTATCAATCGGGAAGACGGGGCATATCCCGTTTTCAATACCTGAGCTAGTTTAAAAAACCTCGCGAGCCCCCGTGGGCTCTCTTTTTTGCCAAAAAATATTTTCTTAACTTATGTATTATTTGTAGTATAATGAGTCTGTGATTAGCCTAGGAGGAGCTATGCGCTACAGACTTGGATTTAGTTCAAAACTGGAAAACTCCAGCGTCTACATTGAGTGCTCCGTTCGGAAACCCGGAGTCAATCATCCTATCCGTGAGATCGTTAAGCGGTTTGGCAAAAAGAAGGATCTATTGGCTCAAGATCCTCTTGCTCTGGAGAAGATTCAGCGGGAAGTCGATGAAATGAATCGGAAGTGCAAAGGCAGACAGCTGGTCTCGTCCCCTGCATCTCTGGAAAGCCTTAGTTCCGATTTATCCACGCTATTAGAAAGGCAAAGTTTAGATAAACAGGCCGTTTTTGAAACCCGAAGTGCCGGCTGCCTCATTCTTCAGCGTCTGTATGACCAATTGAAATTCGATGCGAAGTTTGACTACATCAAAAAGTGTTCCGAGTTCCAGTACGATCTGGCAAAGATTGCGAAAGACTTGATCCTGCTCAGAATCCTAAATCCGGCTTCCAAACGCCGTTCCTCTATCGAAGGACCTCGTCACTATCTCGGAGTCGAGCTGAATAATCTTGATCATATTTACAAATCGCTGGATGTACTGAGTAAACACAAGACCGACATCATTCGCTATTGGAATCGGCAAATCGGTAAAGAAGTCCCTGAGCGGGACACCTCAGTTTGTCTCTATGACATCACGACTTATGCCTTTGAAAGTACGAACGCCGATGATCTCAGAGACTTCGGCTACTCCAAAGACAAAAAATTTAATGAAGTCCAAGTGGTCATGGCTTTAGCCACTGACAAAGACGGACTTCCTTTGGACTACGGGTTATACAAGGGTAATCAGGGCGAAGGCGCGACAATGGTGCCCTTTGTCGATGAGTTAAAGAAAAAATTTAACATTAAAAGTTTTACTGTCGTTGCCGACCGCGGCCTCAACAGCAAAGGAAACATCGATTCCTTAGTGAAGCTGGGGGACAACTACGTTTTATCTTCCAAGATCCGAGGAGCGAGCGATGACATCAAAGCTCAGGTGCTTTCTGAGGAAGGAAGAATTTCTATGAATAAAGTCACGGACGATGGTGAAATCATAGATTACGGCTGGTACAAGGAAATCCATACCGACGGCCCGATCAAATACGATACTCCGGAGTACGCCTTTGAAGAGGCTGATGAGGAGAAGACAAAGGATTTGGAAGCCAAGCTGAAGCATGTGAAAACAGCCTCAGGCAAAACCGTGAAAAGCAAGCTGAAACGTCGATACATCATTACTTGGACCGCATCCCGTGCCAGGAAAGATAAGAAAGACAGGGAGCGATTAATCAGAAAAGCCAAGGCCCTGGTTGATAGCCCGAGTGACATCAAGGCCGGCTTTAAAAGAGGCGGCAGAAGCTACGTTGTTGTAGATATGGACCCCGAGTCTGCCCGAATAGACGATGCTCTAATTGCAGAGCAATCCAAGTTCGACGGCATTCACGTTGTTGAAACTTCACTGGATGCTCCGGCATTAGAAGTGGTGAAAATCTACAAAAATTTATGGAAGATTGAAGACAGCTTCAGACATCTGAAGAGCAGCTTCAGAGCTCGTCCTGTCTACGTTCGGCTGGAAAATCACGTCCGAGGTCACTTCTTAATTTGCTTCCTTGCTCTGTGTCTGCATCGCTTCTTGGAATACAGGCTAAAGAGGGAAAACAAGAAAGCTACCACCGACCAAATCATCGACGGCTTGAACAATGCTCTGATTGCACTGATCAGTCCGGCCAAAGGTATAGAGCTTTACGGCACGAGCGGATTTAATACCGTAGTCAAGGACATTATGAGTGTCGTAGGCCTAACGCCTCCTCTAACTTATGAGGAGGCAGGATCGTTAAAGAAGAAGATGAGGCTGTATCGCTCTGTCCGAGACTTGTTCGGCTCTACTACAACGAGTTAAGAAATTAAAAAATCGTAGACTCTAGAACTGGCGGGGGCTCAAAGCCTCCGCTTTGTCATTCTGGTATTGAAAACGGGATAAAGAATTATTTCTTCTTGAGTTCCGCCAAAATTTCTCTTAAGAGAACGATATTTTCGGGAGTCGGAGGAGTGGCTTTTTCGGCTTCAAGCTCCAGCTTCCTGCGCATGGAGGAGAGGGCTTTCAGCATGCAGAAGATAACGAATGCCAGTAAAAGAAAGTTAATAACGGCGGTAAGGAAAGCGCCGTAGCCCAATACGTTGGCGCCGGCCTTGGTCAGTGCATCGTAAGTCATAGGACCGGTGTAGTCGGCCGGCATCTTCATGACCCAGAAGAGATTCGTAAAATCAGGCTTGCCGATAAGGGCACCAAGGATCGGATTGATGATGTCTTTTACCAACGAACTGATGATGTTGTTGAATGCGGCACCGACGATCACCGCGACGGCTAAGTCAACGACATTTCCTTTCGAAATGAAAGCCTGAAATTCTTTAAAGAACGTGGTGGCTTGCTTCTGAACTTTTTCCATAATTTTCTCTACTGGAGCAACGAAACTTTCTTAATTATGCAATTAAAAATTCCTCAAAATTAAGGCAGAGGTTTATTTTGGGAGTTCGTTGGGAGACAAGGCTTTACGGGCAAAAATTTGGGATTTTCTTCCTAATCGTTTAAAATCTTAGGGCCTTGACATTTTGATTTATTTATATTTTTTTAAGAGAGAACGGCCTATGATGGTTCTTTACTCAGGCAGCACTGATCCTTTTTCTCAGCGTTGCCGCTTTGTGCTTTTCGAAAAAGGAATGGATTTTGAAATCCGTGACATTGATCTCTATCACAAGCCTGAAGACATCAATGTGATGAACCCCTATGGCGAAGTTCCGATCCTGGTTGAAAGAGATCTCGTTCTTTACGAATCAAACATCATCAACGAATACATCGATGAGCGTTTTCCTCATCCTCAGCTGATGCCGCCTGATCCGGTTGAAAGAGCCAGAACTCGTCTTCTGTTGTTCAACCTCGAACGTGAGATCTTCAAGCACGTTCACACTTTGGAAAACAGAGCCAGCTCCGACGAAGCTCGTGTTAAGGCGAGAGAAGCCATCCGAGATCAGCTGACAGGTTTGGCACCGGCTGTTGCAAAAAAGAAATACCTCATGGGAGATGAGTTCTCCATGCTGGATATTGCACTTGCCCCGCTTCTGTGGCGTTTGAACTACTACGGTATCGAACTTCCTCCTGCCGGAATGCCTGTCCAGAAGTACGCCGAAAGAGTTTTCTCTCGTCCTGCCTTCATTGAAGCTCTGACTCCGTCTGAAAGAGTGATGCGCAAGTAGAAGAAAGAGAATGGCCAATTTACCTTCAATGACTCCGTACCTCATTCGCGCTTTTTACGAATGGAGCGTGGACAACGATTTCACTCCCCAGCTTTCTGTTTTGGCTGAACCGGAGGATTATCGCGTCATTGTGCCGTCCAACTATGTGACGAACAATGAAATTGTCCTCAATATTTCTCCGACTGCGTGCGACAGCCTGCAGCTTGGAAATGACGTGATCACCTTTAAGGCCCGATTTGCCGGAAAGGTTGAGTCCATCTCCATTCCTGTTGATCGAGTTAAGGCGATCTTCATCCGCGAGGAAGGATACGGTATGCGTTTTGATGTTGAACCCATGAAAAAGCCGAAGATGAGCGGGGATCAACCGAAACGCGGGTTTGTGAAAGTAGAGGACTAAAATCCTCATTTCTTACTTCTCTTTACTTCTCGAGGCCTGAGTTAAACACAAACTCGAAAAAAATGTGCAGAATTCAGGTTCTCGGTTTGCCCGCTTAGCTCAGTGGTAGAGCAACCGCCTTGTAAGCGGTAGGTCGTCTGTTCAAGTCAGTCAGTGGGCACCACCAAATTCTTGTTCTCGTCAAAAAACTCTGAGGAGAACCGAAAAAAGCTCCGTTGATCGGGGCTTTTTTTACACATTCAAAAAGCGATAAAGCTCTCTCGCTTCCTGACGTTCATGGTCTAGTACAGCTTCGGCGTTTTCTCGAGTAATCGATTTAACGTCCTTTTGGAATGAGATTTTGAAAATGGAGGTTTTAATATTCCAATCGACAGTGAATGCAAAAGGTAATGTCTAGACAAAAATGATAGGTTTTGATCTTCCTATCCTCTCTTCTGATGTCTAAGAGACATTGCCGAGCGAGAGCTCCTTAAAGGAGGGAGTGCTCCGGCGTTCTTACATCTTTTTACTTCTTGGGGCCTGGGCTCAACACAAACCCAAAAAAATGTGTAGAATTCAGGTTCTCGGTTAGCCCGCTTAGCTCAGTGGTAGAGCAACCGCCTTGTAAGCGGTAGGTCGTCTGTTC
>ENA-OPYH01001870-OPYH01001870.1-human-gut-metagenome-genome-assembly--contig:-NODE-1870-length-11202-cov-2.769086_pt1 | contig 11202 bp, 9 predicted proteins | sample MGYA00241254_ERZ501488 | MGnify/ENA primary metagenome ERZ501488 (study PRJEB25962, sample SAMEA2042660) | human gut metagenome | biome: human gut; feature: human-associated habitat; material: faeces...
AATTAGTTGAGGTTGTTCGTTTAACAGCAGAAACATTATCAGGAATTCCATCAATCGTGTATGGATTATTCGGTATGTTATTTTTCGTAAAAGCTTTGGGATGGGGATTATGTCTGTTATCTGGAGCAGCAACAATGGCGATCATGATCTTACCTTTGATCATGAGAACAACCGAAGAAGCATTAAAGTCTGTGCCAGATTCTTTTAGAGAAGGGACAATTAGGGACTGTCCCTAATTGGTGTGCTTGAAGGGAATCGAACCCTTTGGACTTGGCGCAGGAAAACTAAGAACAGTATTTCGTATTATCCTGCCATCAGCAGTTCCAGGAATCTTATCTGGAGTTATTTTAGGAATCGGACGTATCGTCGGTGAGACAGCAGCATTAATGTATACAGCAGGTACGATCGCAGAAATCCCTGCAAATGTTATGGGATCAGGACGTACACTGGCACTTCATATGTATGTATTATCATGCGAAGGATTACATATCAATCAGGCATATGCAACAGCAGTTGTGTTACTTCTGATCGTGCTTGTGATCAACGCCGTATCTTCATTTATTGCAAAACGAATTACGAAAGGGTAACCAATTATGGATAGTAAAATGAAAGTTGAAAACCTTGATCTGTATTATGGAAAATTCAAGGCTTTAAAAAATATTAATCTGGATCTTCCTAAAAATGAGATCACAGCATTTATCGGACCATCTGGATGTGGTAAATCTACACTTTTAAAATCATTAAATCGAATGAACGATCTTGTAGAAGGGTGTAAGATCACAGGTAAAGTTACATTAGACGGAGATGACATTTATGGGGATATGGATGTTAACTTATTAAGAAAACGAGTTGGAATGGTATTCCAGAAACCAAATCCATTTCCAATGAGTATTTATGACAATATTGCATATGGACCAAGAACTCATGGAATCCGAAGCAAAGCAAAACTTGACCAGATTGTAGAAGAAGCATTAAGGGGAGCTGCTATCTGGGATGAGTTAAAAGACCGTTTGAAAAAGAGTGCGTTAGGTTTATCTGGCGGACAGCAGCAGAGACTTTGTATCGCAAGAGCATTAGCCGTAAAACCAGAAGTATTATTGATGGATGAACCAACATCCGCACTTGATCCGATATCCACCATTAAAATCGAAGAGCTGGCACAGGAATTAAAGAAAGATTACACAATTGTAATGGTAACTCATAACATGCAGCAGGCAACACGAATTTCCGACAAAACTGTTTTCTTCCTGTTAGGGGAAATTATTGAGGCAGGAAAGACAGACGAATTATTTTCTATGCCAAAGGACAAACGTACAGAGGATTACATCACAGGGAGGTTTGGTTGATATGCGTATTCGTTTTGATGAACAGCTGAAACAGCTTAACAAAGAAATGATCAACATGGGAACAATGATCGAGAAATCCATTGGAGATGCTGTAAAAGCATTAATGAAACAGGATGTAGAACTTGCCCAAAAGGTAATGGCAGGTGATGAAGAAATCGATCGTACAGAAAGAAAAATTGAAGATTTATGCTTACGTCTTTTATTACAGCAGCAGCCAGTAGCAAGAGATCTTCGAAATATTTCTGCAGCACTTAAGATGGTAACAGACATGGAGAGAATCGGAGATCATGCAACAGATATTTCCGAACTGGCGATTGTTCTTTCAGAGAAAACATACGTTAAAAAGTTAGACCACATCGAAGAGATGGCAAGGGAGACAATGGTCATGCTTATCCAGAGCCTGGAGGCTTATGTAGAAAAAGATTTGGATAAGGCACAGAAAGTCATTGCACACGATGATGTGATTGATGATCTTTTCGAGGAAGTAAAACAGGAATTGATTGAACTTATCAGAAATCATGCTGATGAAGGGGAACAGGCAGTAGACCTTCTGATGGTTACAAAATATTTTGAAAGAATCGGGGACCATGCGACAAATATCGCAGAATGGGTTATCTTTTCCATTACAGGACAGATTGCGGGCTAAGGAAAAGATTAGCATAAATAAATATGAAAAAGCAACGATACGAAAACAGATTTCGTGACATGGAGTCATCGTTGCTCTTTTTTTTGTATATTTAGAAATATTTGATAGTGCATGTCGAAAAAAGAAATAATTTTACATAAACTTTACATAGTACTCTCTTCGGATTTTACATAGGTATGTTAACGTAAAAACTAGATATTAGAAAGGTAAATTTTATTTTGCTAACGTAAAAATGAGGTGTGAAAAAAGTAAAATCTCTTTCTAGTATGAAACTGACCCGCGAATCCGATAGGTGGTTCGTGGTTATACTATAGCAATTCTGTAAAATAATACAAAAGAATTGTGCGGCAAAAATGAGAATTGCTCTACATATGTAAAATATAAAATGGAGGAGAGAGTATGGATATTTTTGGTATTTTATCAATGATAGGAGGATTGGCGTTATTCCTTTATGGTATGGAGGCGATGGGCGCAGGGCTTTCGAAGCTGTCCGGCGGCCGTATGGAACGTCTTCTTGAAAAACTGACTTCAAAACGAATTATGGCGGTATTATTAGGAGCTGGTGTTACGGCAGTAATCCAGTCTTCCTCTGCAACAACAGTAATGGTTGTTGGTTTTGTAAACTCAGGGATTATGAAGCTGAATCAGGCTGTCGGCATTATTATGGGTGCGAATATTGGTACAACCATCACATCCTGGCTGTTAAGTCTTACCGGGATTCAGGGAAGCAGCTTTATATTAAAAATGTTAAAGCCATCTTCATTTTCCCCTATTCTTGCTATAGTAGGCATAATATTTATTATGTTTACAAAAGATGAGAAAAAGAAAGATATTGGTGGTATTTTTCTGGGATTTGCGATTCTGATGTACGGAATGGAAGCGATGAGTGGTGCGGTAGCGCCTCTTGCAGATAATGAGAAGTTTACAGGAATTCTCACGATGTTTTCTAACCCAATTCTTGGATTGTTAGCAGGTACGATTCTTACCGCAGTAATTCAGAGTTCCTCTGCATCTGTCGGTATTTTACAGGCACTTTGTGCGACTGGAGCGGTTAATTTCAGTACAGCATTACCGATCATTATGGGACAGAACATCGGTACTTGTGTAACAGCAATCATTTCCAGTATCGGAACAAGCAAAAATGCAAAAAGAGCAGCAGCAGTACACCTTTTCTTCAATATTAGTGGTACGGTTATTTTCATGGTCGTATTCTATACATTGAATACGTTTGTTCATTTTTCATTTTTAAATACAGCAGCAAGTCCGGCAGGCATCGCTGTTATCCACAGTTTGTTTAATATTGGCGCAACGATCCTGTTATTCCCATTTGCAAATCTTCTTGAGAAAATGGCAATTCTTGCAATTCCAGATAAAGGATCTGAAGTAGAAGAGATGGAAGAAGAGAAAATCAATCCAGATCTTGCAAGATTAGACGAGCGTTTCTTAGACAAGCCAGGTTTTGCGATGGAAGAATGTCGTGGCGTAGCCATCAATATGGCAAGAAAGTCCAAAAAGGCAATGAATCTTGCGATTGATCTGTTAAAAGAATACGATGAAAAAACATCTGCGAGAGTAGAGAAGTTAGAAAATCAGATTGACCAGTATGAAGATGCCCTCGGTACTTATCTTGTTAAACTGAGTGAACGAGACCTCTCTGTAAAGGACAGTCGTATTTTATCGGTACTTCTTCATTGTATCGGTGACTTTGAGCGTATTTCTGATCATGCGGTAAACATTCGTGATGCCGCTGTGGAAATGAACAAAAAGAATCTGCAGTTCTCAGACAAGGCAAAGCAGGAACTTCTTGTATTTTCCAATGCGATTCGTGACATTATCGACAGGGCGGTACTTGCCTTTGAGACAGGAGATACTGGCCTTGCCAAAGAAGTAGAACCGTTAGAGCAGGTTGTAGATGCACTGAACAAAGAGGAAAAGCAGAGACATATTAACCGTCTTAGAACAGGAACGTGTACCATCGAACTTGGGTTTGTTCTTTCAGACATTTCCACAAACTTTGAGCGTGCCGCAGACCACTGTTCCAACATCGCAGTATGTCTGTTACAGGTTGATGAGGGAGGGTTTGACACCCATGAATATCTTGATATACTAAAAGAAGAAAACAGTGAAGAATTTCGACATGAATATATGGAGCTTAGTGAGAAATACACTTTGCCGGAGAGTAAACATGGAGGAAAATAATTATGGCAAATATTTATATAGTGGAGGACGACACAAATATTCAGGAGATTGAGGCAATCGCATTAAAGAACAGCGGGCATAGCGTAGAACAGTTTGACGATGCGGCACATTTCTACAAAAAGTTAGAAGAAAAACTGCCAGACCTTGCGATTCTTGACCTCATGCTTCCAGATGAAGATGGTTATGAAATTGTGAAGAAGCTTCGCCAGAATCCTGCCACAAAGAAGCTGCCGGTTATCATGGTAACTGCAAAAACTTCCGAGATTGACATGGTAAGGGGACTCGATATCGGAGCGGACGATTATATTAAGAAACCATTTTCCATTATCGAATTTATTACAAGAGTAAAAGCGATTCTGCGCCGTACTTTAGAGCAGCCGGACGATAAATATATGACAATCGGAGACATTTTCTTAGATAATGAGCGTCATGTCGTTTATGTTGATAATAAGGGAATTGAGCTGACTTACAAGGAATACGAACTTTTAAAACTTCTTATGCACAACGCTGGAATTGTTCTTACCAGAGAAAAAATCATGGAGCGTGTGTGGGATACTGAATTTGAAGGCGAATCCCGAACCGTTGATATGCATATCAAGACACTCCGTAAGAAGCTGGGAGACAGCAGCAGACATATTAAGACGGTGCGAAATGTTGGGTATGTTATGGAATAGGGGACTTTTTTATGAGAAGAAAGATTAATGTGCAATTAATCAGTATCTCGATTATTGCGATTATTTCTACGATGCTGGTCATGCTATTTGTATTTTATGATTTATTTCAAACACAGGTACAGGATGATCTTAGCGCCAATGCTATTGTATTAAAAAATACAGGAATTTTTCATTCAGGGAACGAAAAGGCAATACATATGGATTACCGGGAACTGCGTGTGACGTGGATTTCATCAGATGGAACGGTTCTTTATGATAACGATGCCGATGTCGGAACTATGGATAACCATATGAGTCGTCCAGAAGTAAAGAATGCATTTAAAAGAGGAGATGGAAGTGCTGTTCGTCAATCTGCAACAATGGGAACGAATACATTTTATTATGCCATAAAATTAAATGATGGCTCTGTCCTCCGAGTTGCCAGGGAAGCAAGTAATATATGGACAGTTGGAGGGAAAATTTTTCCGATTATAGCGGCAACAATACTTGTGATGATGATTCTGTGCATTATACTGGCACACTTTATGACAAAGAATCTGGTAAAGCCAATTGAGCAGATGGCAGTGGATATTAATGATTTTTCCATTACACCGGCATATAAAGAACTTGCTCCATTTGCAGCAACTATTCGAGCGCAGCATACGGACATTTTAAAAAGTGCGAGAATGCGCCAGGACTTTACCGCCAATGTTTCGCATGAACTAAAAACACCGCTTACCGCTATATCCGGCTATGCCGAACTTATGGAAAATGGAATGGTACCGCCAGAAGAAATCGGCAGCTTTGCACAGAAAATAGAGAAAAATGCCCGACGCCTGCTTTCTCTCATTAATGATATCATCCGTCTTTCGGAGCTTGATAGTTCCAATACACAGCTTCTTGTAGAGAAATTTGATCTTTTCGAAGAAGCACAGATTTGCGTAGAAAATATGCAAATCTATGCCGAGAAAAACGATGTTACCATAACTTATGAGGGAGGCCATCAGGAAATCACCGCAAATCGCGAGATGATTAACGAACTGATCAATAATCTTTGTGCCAATGCCATTCGTTACAATAAAAAGAACGGAAGCGTAAAGGTCAGAGTGGACAGCTCACAAGGCCACCCATATATCAGTGTGGCAGATACCGGAATCGGAATTTCCAAAGAACACCAGAAGCGAGTGTTCGAGCGCTTCTACCGAGTAGACAAAAGCCGTTCCAAACAGACTGGGGGAACAGGATTGGGGCTTGCTATCGTAAAGCATATCGTTGCGCTACACGATGCACAGCTAAACTTAGAGAGCGAAATTGGCAAGGGAACAACGATTACTGTGACCTTCTAAACTGACCATAGTAAACTACTAGGAAAACTCAGAAAAAACAAAATATTAATACCAAACTGACCATATTGACTATATCTAAATTGGATATTTCAATATGGTCATTTTTGCTGTACTATACGGACAGATGCAAAATTTAACACAGCAAAATTTAACACAGTCAATACAGACGCTAAATTATTTGTTCCTTGAAGGAATTTTTCTGCATATAAGTATTATGATTTTACTGTAGGATTCCTATCAGAATGATTCTTTCAGGGAATAAACAATTTGAAGGTACAAGAAGAAGCCAATGAACAGGAAATTTTATACAGCAGGGCAGCTTTGGATTTTAGCCTGCCATGCTGTGGAATTTTGACCATAGTTTCTTGGGAGGCTTATTTCCCAAGAAACTGCTTTACTGGGCAAAATGGAACGTTTAGCATGGGGCAAAATCCAAAGCTGTCCCTGCTGTATAAAATTTCCGTCTGTTTCCTCTACTATACCTTCAAGCTGAAAGGAGTTTTATCATGAATAATAATGCAGAAAAACAGTATGAATTAAACAAGGAACTTGCCCAGATGTTAAAAGGCGGCGTAATCATGGACGTTACGACTCCGGAGCAGGCAAAGATTGCTGAAGAAGCTGGAGCTTGTGCCGTTATGGCATTAGAGAGAATCCCAGCCGACATTCGTGCAGCCGGTGGTGTTTCCAGAATGAGCGACCCTAAGATGATTCGTGGAATTCAGGAAGCGGTTTCTATTCCGGTTATGGCAAAATGCCGTATCGGTCATTTCGCAGAAGCACAGATTCTTGAGGCAATTGAGATTGACTACATCGATGAGAGTGAAGTACTTTCCCCAGCAGACGATGTATATCATATTGATAAAAAACAGTTCAAAGTTCCATTTGTATGTGGAGCAAAAGATTTAGGTGAGGCTCTTAGAAGAATCAACGAAGGTGCTTCTATGATTCGTACAAAAGGGGAACCAGGAACAGGTGATGTTGTACAGGCTGTACGTCATATGCGTATGATGAATCGTGAAATCGCACGTATCACATCTATGAGACAGGATGAGCTTTTTGAAGTAGCAAAAGAATTAAGAGTTCCTTATGAACTGGTATTAAAAGTACACGATACAGGAAGACTTCCAGTTGTTAACTTTGCAGCCGGCGGTGTTGCAACTCCTGCCGATGCAGCCTTAATGATGCAGCTTGGTGCAGAAGGTGTATTCGTTGGTTCTGGTATCTTTAAGTCCGGTAATCCAAAGAAGAGAGCTGATGCTATTGTAAAGGCAGTTACAAACTACAAAGACGCAAAGATGCTCGCAGAACTTTCCTCAGACTTAGGAGAGGCTATGGTTGGTATCAACGAGAGCGAGATTCAGTTATTAATGGCAGAGAGAGGAAAATAAAATGAAGATTGCGGTACTTGCGGTCCAGGGGGCCTTTATAGAACATGAAAAAGCATTACAGAGACTTGGAGCAGAGACAGTAGAGCTTAGAAAGGCTGAAGATTTAGAGCAGGATTTTGATGGCCTTGTTCTGCCGGGCGGCGAAAGTACCGTACAGAGCAGACTTTTAAAAGAACTCTCCATGTTCGAACCTTTAAAGGAAAAAATAGAAGAAGGACTTCCAGTTTTAGCGACCTGTGCGGGATTAATCTTACTGGCACAGAATGTCTCTAATGATGAGAAACGTGGTTTTGCGACCTTACCTGTTACTGTAAAGAGAAATGCTTACGGAAGACAGCTTGGAAGCTTCTATTACGAAGGCGGGATTAAAGGAATCGGAACATATCCGATGGAATTTATTCGTGCTCCATATATTGAATCTGTCGGGGATGATGTGGAAATACTTGCTGAAGTAGAGGAAAAAATTGTAGGTGTTGCCTACAAAAATCAGCTGGCATTCTCCTTTCATCCGGAATTGACTGGAAATGATAAGATTCATGAGAAATTTCTTGAACTAATCAAAGTGAGTAATAACTAACTTTTGCACTAAAATACGCTTGTCAGCGAAAAAAGCCCATGCTACAATAGATGAGGAATTGAATAACAGTATATAAGTTCTGAAAGGATGAAAAGAGAATCCGATTAGAGTCCGAAGCGAATCTGTCACTATAAGGGGAGTCTGTACAATTATCCACTGAGGCGATATTGTTTTGGGAAGGGTGTACCGACAGAGAACTAAGCCAGGAGAACTGCTTATATACTTAGTCAACTCATCTTACGGAATTTTAAGAGAGCTGTACATAGAATAAAGAGAATTTTTATACATACTTTGGCTGGCTGGTGGTAAGATTAGTATATCAGATGTGAGATGACTTCCACATCTGCAGGTGGCGAGCAACAAATCAGTATCAGTGGAGGAGTCAATCCCCCATCTGATATAGCCTCCAGCAAGAATGCCGGGGCATTCTTGAAAAATTCAGGTAGTATAGTGAATTAGTACATCAGATTTAGAATACGATAGATGAAAAGACTTATAGCAATATAGGTCTTTTTTTCGTATAGTTTATAACTTGTATTATTTTAGAAGATTAAGTGGGAATACTCAGTAATTCATTTGCTGAGGAATTCACAATATTATTTTTAGAAGGAGAGTATGCATGGGATTTCAGTTAGGCAATCTTTATGTGGAAAAAGGACAAAAAACATGTGGATTTTTGAAGCTGCCTTTTACAGAGGATGAGCTTCCGGTAACATTAATCTATGGAAGGGAAGAAGGAACGACCGTCTTAGTAGATGGCGGTATCCATAATGCAGAATATGTAGGAATTGAGTGCGTCACAGGTCTTGCAAAGCAGCTTCAGCCAGAGGATATCAAGGGAATTCTTATCATGATACATATCGTAAACGTGAATGGATTTCAGGCAAGAACCGTCAGTGTCTCGGCAGAAGACGGCAAGAATTTAAACCGTGTTTTTCCAGGAAATGAAAATGGCACTTATACCGATAAGCTTGCTTACTTTATGGAAAAAGAGATTTTTTCTAAGGTAGATTATTATATTGATGTTCATAATGGGGACTGGTTTGAAGATCTGACTCCGTTTATTTACTGTGTGGGAAATGCACCAGCAGAAACGGTAGCAGAGGCAGAGCGTATGGCACAGGCGGCAGATATGCCATTTTATGTGAAGTCTCAGAGTGGTAAAGGCGGGGCTTACAATTATGCCGGCTCTCTCGGAATTCCATCTGTATTAATCGAGCGAGGCTGTAATGGTATGTGGTCAGAAGAGGAAGTAGCAGCGTCACAAAAAGATGTAAAGAATATTTTGCGTCGTATCGATGTATTAAAAACGAAACCAACCTTATCGGAGATGCAGATGCGTGTGCCAAGACATATGCACCATGCACATTATATTGATTCAGAAAAGGCAGGCTGCTGGTTCCCGAAAAAGAAAGCGGGACAGGTTGCCAGGGCAGGAGAACTTCTTGGAGAATTAAAGGATTACTTTGGCAATGTCATTGAAGAAATTCGTTTAAAAGAAGATGCGATTATCCTGTATCAGACAATTTCATACTCTGTTCCGGAAAATTCACCGCTTATTGCCTATGGCCATTACGATACCTGTATTGATGATCTCGGTGATATGAATCATGAACATACCCATGAGGAACTGCATAAGCATCATAAAGAACATTACGATGACCATGCCGGAATTCATTCCCGTGAGATGTGGGAGGACATGATTTGAGAAATTTAAAAAAGAATACACATACTTTGACAGAAGGAAGTATTTGGAAGGGCATCCTGTTATTTGCCCTTCCTCTTTTAGGTTCCAGTCTTATTCAGCAGCTTTACAGTACGGTTGACCTTATTTTTGTCGGACAGCTTCTTGGAACAAAAGCCTCTGCAGCAATCGGGGCAAGTGGACTGATCGTTACCTGCCTGATTGGATTCTTCAATGGAATGGCAGTCGGAACCAATGTATTTGCAGCCAGACATTACGGAGCAAAACGTTTTAACGAACTGAAAAAGTTAATCCAGACAATTTTCTGGACAGGAATCATCGGCGGTTTATTATTAATGGTGATTGGATTGATATTTTCTCCAATCTTTTTAACATGGATGGGAACGCCGAAAAGTATTTTTCCGCTGGCGGTACGTTATCTGCGAATCTATATGGTGAGCATGATATCCATAGTCAGCTACAACCTGTTAAGCGGAGTATTGAGAGCGTTAGGCGACTCGGGAACACCGTTACTGTATCAGTTCTTTGGTGGAATCATCAATGTATTTGCTGACTTTATCTTTTTAGCAGTGTTCCATATGGGCGTGGAAGGAACTGCACTGGCAACCCTTTTTTCCCAGACAGTTGCGGCAATCGGAATTATGCTACATTTATATCGGTTAAAAGAACCATACGCCCTGCGTTTCAGTATAAAAGAATGTAGTCTGCGTGAGTTTACGGATATATTAAAAGTCGGTGTACCCGCTGGTGTACAGTCGATTATCATTACCTTATCAAACATTATCATCCAGTCACAGATTAATACACTTGGCGTTACAGCGGTTGCATCTTTTACAGTCTACTTCCGTGTGGAACTCATCGTATATCTGCCGATTATCGCACTCGGTCAGGCTGTCGTATCCTTTGTCGGGCAAAATTACGGAGCCGGAAACTGGAACCGAATTAAAAAAGGAAATAAATTCAGCATCCTTGGCGGTTCTGTAATTACTTTTGCTGCCTGCATGTTACTGATTATTGTAATGCCGGTAATCTTAAAGGCGTTTACAAAAGATACAGCCGTAGCAGCACAGACATTAGAAATCGTAAAAGTAACCTTTCCATTCTACTTTTTCTATACCGTACTGGAATGCTTCAGTAGTAATTTAAGAGGATTTGGAAAAGCATTTTTACCGATGGTCGTAACAGTCGTAAGTTTCTGTGGATTCCGCATTGCTGCGCTGTTTGTACTTATGGCACAGAATCCTTCCCCGGATAAAGTGGCGCTTTCCTATCCGATATCTTGGGGAATTGCGGCAATAGCAATGGCAGTGCTGTATGTGAGGGATAGGAGCGGAGAGAA
>ENA-OPYH01001871-OPYH01001871.1-human-gut-metagenome-genome-assembly--contig:-NODE-1871-length-11181-cov-3.618551_pt1 | contig 11181 bp, 9 predicted proteins | sample MGYA00241254_ERZ501488 | MGnify/ENA primary metagenome ERZ501488 (study PRJEB25962, sample SAMEA2042660) | human gut metagenome | biome: human gut; feature: human-associated habitat; material: faeces...
CCCGCTGCCCTCGCCGCCCAGATTGAGCAGCAGGTTGCAGGCCATGTTCACGGGCGTCGTCCGGTCGGTTCGAGCGATATAAGTTATTTCCAGCGCATTATCTTCGTCGAAATCGAAAGCGGCCTCGACCTGCAAATTACCGGGATACCCCTGATCGCCGTCGTCGGAAGAGAGCGACATCACGACCCGGTTGGTTTCGACACGGCTCTCCCACAAGCGCCCGGCGAAGCCCTTCACACCGCCGTTGAGATGCCCGGCCATGCCGTTTATATCCAAGCGGTATTCTTCGCCGTCAATCCGCATCGTCCCGTAAGCGATGCAACCGGCCACGCGGCCGATGCTTTTGCCGCACAGGGCCGGATCGCCGAAATAACTGCGGAAATCCTTGTAACCCAGCGCCACATCCGCCAAATGTCCGTCACGATCGGGAACCAGAATCGACACGACAGCCGCGCCGACATTGCAAAGCCGCACTTCGGCACCTGCGGCATTGCGCAGCGTATAGAGCACAACGGCCTCGCCCTCCGAAGTGGCGCCCCAGATCTGCTGTTCGATCTCCATCCCTATTCGCCCGGCTTCAGATTACGCAGCAGGTTGTCGATACGACGCAGGGTCTCCTCCTTCCCGATGAAAGAGGTAACGTCGTACATACCGGGACCCTTGCCGGCTCCGACCAGCGCCAGGCGCAGCGTGTTCATCACCTGTCCCAGCGAATAGCCCTTCTGCTCGATCCAGCCGTGCACGATCCGCTCGGTATTTTCGAGCGAAAAATCGTCGATGCCGGCCAGCACCTCGCGCAGTTCGCGCAGCATAGCCGGATTATCGCCCTTCCAATACTTCTTAGCCTGCTTCTCATCGTACTGAGTCGGAGCGACGAAGAAGAACGAGGTCAGATCCCACAGATCGGTGATGAACGTGGCCCGCTCTTTCATAATGCCTGCGGCACGCCCGGCCAACTCGTCCGAAACCTCGATGCCGTGCTCGCGCAGGATCGGCTGATACAGTGCGGCCAGTTCCGCGTCGCTCTTATGGTGCATATACTGGGCGTTGAACCACTTGGCCTTGTCGGGCTGGAAGCGGGCGCCCGATTTCGAAACGCGCTCCAGCGAGAAGTTGTCGATCAGCTCCTGCATCGAGAAGATCTCCTGCTCGGTGCCGGGATTCCACCCCAGCAACGCCAGCATGTTGATAAACGCCTCGGGGAAATAACCGTCCTCGCGGTAACCGCGTGCGGTTTCGCCCGTCGGGGATTTCCAGAAGAGCGGGAACACGGGGAACCCCATCTTGTCGCCGTCGCGCTTCGAGAGTTTGCCACCGCCCGTAGGTTTCAGCAGCAGAGGCAGATGCGCGAAGCGGGGCTGCAGGTCCGTCCAACCAAAGGCCCGGTACAGCAGATAATGCAGCGGCAACGACGGCAGTCCTCAAATTCATCGTCGGTGATGGGGCCCAGCCACTCCTCGCCACGGATCACGTGCGACACCTCCATCAGACGGTCGTCCACGATATTCGCCAGATGGTACGTAGGCAGCGCATCGGCCGACTTATAGAGCACCTTGTCGTCGAGCGTCGAAGTGTTCACCTCGACATGCCCCCGGATCAGGTCGTCCATTTCGACGATCTCGTTTTCGGGCATCTTGAAGCGAATGACCCACTGGTCGCCCCGCGCGATGCGGGCTGCGACCTCCTCTTTCGAGAGAGAGAGCGACGTAGGCAGTTTCTCGCGGATCGAATAGTTGTATGCGAAAGTTTCGCCGCGCGCCTCGTACTCCTTGCGCAGGGCGTCCAACTCCTCGGCAGTATCAAAAGCGTAGTAGGCCCATCCGGACTCCACGAGCTGTTTCGCGTATTTCAGGTAGATGTCGCGCCGCTCGCTCTGGCGGTACGGCGCATGAGGGCCGCCGACGCCGACACCCTCGTCGATCTCGATGCCGCACCACTTGAGCGACTCGAGGATATACTCCTCGGCACCCGGCACGAAACGCTGCGAGTCGGTATCTTCGATACGAAGAATCATCGTACCGCCGTGCCGACGCGCGAACAGGTAGTTATAAAGCGCCGTACGTACGCCGCCGATATGCAGAGGCCCCGTAGGGCTGGGTGCGAAGCGCACCCGGACAGGTCTTTCCATATTTCGTTACTCTTTGTTGATTTCCTTTTTATCGTCATGTTCGGATTCGGCCGTCTTGCGACCGGCCGCATCCTGCGCCGCTGCACCCCCTCGGGCAGGTTTGCACAAAGTCGGCGCCACGGCCCACAGCGCACACATCACCCACACTACGAAGGCACCCGATACCACGCGCCAGACCGCATCGTTCCTCAAAGCGACCGCTGCGAGAAGCAGGACGAAAAATATCCGTTCCGTCCATCGGGAGGTAAGCGCCCGGGCGATTTTTGCACGATTTCCCATACCGTTTACTTAATGCGGTATTCGACCCGCATGGTGATACGGGCTTTTTTCTGCCGGCTCGAGGTGTTGAACGATCCTCCGGCCGAGAACTCCTCGTTGGTATTGGCACCCGTGATCTGGAACACGCCCATACGGGCCGAAGCCACTCCGCCGAGCTTCGCTCCGGCATTGACCGCGATCTTCTCGGCACGGACACGGGCATCGGCCGATGCTTTCTCGATGAGCGACAACTTCACGTCGTCGAGCTTCGTATAGTAATAATCGGGCTGCATAGCCTCGATCGAAACGCCCTGGGCGATCAGCGAAGAGATTTCACGCGAAACATTCTCGACGGCATCGACACTCTTCGACTCGACGGTGAAGCCCTGCGAAAGCCGGTAACCGGTAAACCGCTGTCCGGCCCAACTGCCATTGGCCGAATAGACCGGCTCGTACTGCTTGGTGACGTTCACGAACTGGAAGACCACGGCTTCAGCAGCGATCCCTTTCGAGAGGAGGTAGTCGTACACCTTCTTCTTGCTGGATTCGATCTGCGCGTATCCCGCTTCGACGTTCTGCGCCTCGGCGGTGATGAAACCGTTCCAGACGATCAGGTCGGACGAGAACTCGGTTTCGCCGAGGCCCGTCACCACGATCGTCTCCTGCGCGTGGTATTTATATGTGTACGCCCTTGCGAGCAACCAGGCACTGACGACGATCGCCGCACCGATGATGAGGTACTTCCAATACGCTTTCATAACCGTAATATTTTAAGAATTATATTTGCTAACCCGCCGCAATTCATCGGCCGCTTCCGGTCCGGCGTTTTCAACAGGACACGATCACCGCATCCGGCGGCGCCCCGCCCGCTACCGTAAACGGCAGCGCGGCACTACACGTTGAACAGGAAGTGCATGATGTCGCCGTCCTGCACCACGTACTCCTTACCCTCAACCCCGATCTTGCCCTGGTCGCGGCAGGCCTTTTCGGAACCCAGCGCCACATAGTCGTCGTACTTGATGACTTCGGCACGGATGAAGCCCCGCTCGAAATCGGTGTGGATGATGCCGGCGGTCTGGGGCGCTTTCATGCCCCGGCGGAAAGTCCAGGCACGGCTCTCGTCGGCACCGGTCGTGAAGAACGTCTGCAAATCCAGCAATTTATAGGCCGCTTTAATCAGACGCGCCACGCCCGACTCCTTCAGGCCGATCTCTTCGAGGAACATCTGGCGCTCCTCGTACTCGTCCAGCTCGGCGATGTCGGCCTCGGTAGCTGCGGCGACGATCAGCATCTCGGCCCGCTCGTCGGCAATGGCGGCCTCGACGGCCCGGGTATGTTCGTTGCCCGTCACGGCGCTCTTCTCATCAACGTTGCAGACGTAGAGCACCGGTTTGTCGGTCAGCAGGTTCAGGTCGGCGACCAGCTTGCGGTCCTCTTTCTCGAGCTCCACGGTCCGGGCGCTCAAACCCTGCTCCAGGACGGCCTTGTACTGCAACAGGATCTCCACGGCACGTTTGGCCTGCTTGTCCCCGCCCACGACAGCCTGCTTCTGGGTCTTGGCAAGGCGGTTCTCGATGGTTTCGAGGTCCTTGAGCTGCAACTCGGTATCGATGATACCCTTGTCGCGCACAGGGTCGATCGAACCATCGACATGGGTAATGTTATCGTTCTCGAAACAACGGAGCACATGAATAATGGCGTTCGTGTTGCGGATGTTGGCCAGAAACTTGTTGCCCAGCCCCTCGCCTTTCGAGGCACCTTTCACCAGTCCGGCGATATCGACGATCTCGATAGTGGTGGGAACCACCCGCTTGGGATTGTCGATCTCCGCGAGCCGAATGAGCCGCTCGTCGGGAACGGTGATGACGCCCACGTTGGGCTCGATCGTACAGAAAGGAAAATTCGCCGCCTGCGCCTTGGCGTTGGACAGGCAGTTGAAAAGGGTCGATTTACCCACGTTGGGCAGCCCCACGATACCGCATTGTAAAGCCATTGAATATCTTTCGTTTTTAATATTATCCGTTCGACAGGCATCGGCAAAATGCAGGTGCCCCCGCGAAGACGGTCGATATACCGTCGTTCGGAAATGCAAAGATACGAATAAGCCGCGTGCAAAAGCAAATTTATTTGCATTTTGCCCAGGCGAAGTATTTTAGACGAAGTCAAAGATACGAAAATCTCCCCGATAACTTGCGTTTGACGAAGACTTTGTTCGTTGATTCCGAACAGACAAGCCCGGCACAGGACCCGGGACTAAAGACCGAACAACAGCTCCGGTATAAATTATAAAACGGTAAAAACAGCCGGGTTTCGACAAGACGACAAGCGCGGAGCAAGAGGGTAACCGATTACAATCTTGTCAGGTACGCAACCGATGCGCCGATAAAAAACCATACTCACCCTTTCGCATTCCGAGAAAGAGTTCCGCAGCGCCACAGGAGGCGGCAATTTCAGCAAGAGTGCGCAGCAACGCCGCCCGCTGCGGGTGCAAACCGTCCCCGTTGCAACGGCGATGGAATATGCGACGAAGGCCGGAAATCCATGTGGATTCCGGCCTTCGTCGCATAATACGATCAAATCAGACGATATTGCACGAACACAACGGATAGCTCTCCCGCTTGAGGAACTCCTCCGAAACCACGATCCGAACAGCTCGGTGCAATACGGAAAACTCCAACGGAGACTCCCCCAACAATTCGCCATCGACCTCGACGCTGATCTCCGGCGAAGATTCGATGCGGATACGGCTGCCCCTCTCCTGCAGGATATGCCGAATCCGGTAAATCCCGCCGTTGAACAGATAACGGAAGCGGAACAGGATATGCCAGAAATGGACGGGACGGATCAGCGACACGTCCAGCAGTCCGTCGTCGGCCACCGCCTCGGGCAACTGCTGCATACCGCCGCCGTTGTATTTGCAGACACCGATGGCGATGCTCATCAACAGGTTGTTGTAAACCAGCCGGTCGTCGATCCAAACCTTCACGCCCGTCGATTTGTAGCTGAAGAACGAACGGATCATGCACCACGTATAGAGCCACTTGTTGCTGTGTCCTTTCTTCTTGAGATGGGCGTATTTCTTGACTACCATCGCATCGAACCCCATACCGGCCACATTAGCCATATAACGGTGCTGACGGTAGTGAGCCTCTTCGTAAGAAACGACTCCGACATCCTGTAAAAACGAATGTCCCTCCTTGATAGCGCGGATCGCATCCTGATAGCGATTCGGCACGCCGAACGTGCGGATCCAGTCGTTCCCCGCTCCCACGGCGACAACGGCCAGCAGCACCTCGCGGGGATCGACCGTCTGCTGAATAAAAAGACCGTTCACGACTTCGTGCAGCGTACCGTCGCCCCCTACGGCGATAATGCGGCGGAATCCCTGCTTCACGGCCGACACGGTCAGTTCCGTCGCATGGAACTTATGTTCGGTGAAGACCGGTTCGGTCTGGATTCCGGCATCCCGCAGGAGCTTGGAGATCAGGGGAAAATGGTCAAGCCCGCGGCCACCTCCGGCCACGGGATTGACAATGACGAACCAACGCCGACCACCGCCGGGCAAGGACATCTCCTCCAAAACGACTTATTTTAGGGGAGCGTTCTTCAGCGTATCGACCAGGAATTCATAGAACTTGCCGACGGAAGCGATGTTCACCTTTTCGTCCGGAGAGTGGGGATAGCAAATGGTCGGGCCGAAAGAAATCATATCAAGCTTAGGGTAATTCGTACCGATGATGCCGCACTCCAGACCGGCGTGAATGGCCGTAACCGCAGGTTCCTTGCCGAAAAGCGCTTTGTAGGAAGCCTTCATCGCAGCCAGAATCGGCGAATCCAGATTGGGTTTCCAACCGTTGTAGGCACCCGTGAGTTCCACCTTAGCGCCGGCCAGCTCGAACACGGCGGAGATCGCCTCGCCCAGCTCCTCCTTCTCGGAGTTCACCGAACTGCGGAGCAGACACTGCAACTTCACCGTCTTGCCGTCGGATACCACGCGGGCCAGGTTGCTCGACGTCTGCACCAGTCCGGGCATCGACACCGACATCTTCTGCACCCCGTTCGGGCAGCCTACGACCGCACGGATCAGATTCTCCGCCACCTCCTTGGCGATCATCGTTTCAGGGGCTTCGGTTTCGGTCAGTTTGATGGAAACAGCGTCCTCGATCCCGGCGAACTCGGCCTTCACGACCTTTTCATACGCTTTCAGCTCTTTGGTCAGCTGCTCGAGATCCTTGGTGCGGACCATCAGCGTAGCGGTCGCCTCGCGCGGAATCGCATTGCGCAGACCGCCGCCGTCCACCGAGCAAAGCAGGATGTCCATCGACTTCTTCTGCTCACGGATGAAACGGAACAGCAATTTGTTGGCATTGGCACGCTGTTCGACAATCTGGATACCGGAGTGCCCACCCTTAAGACCTTTGACAACCAGCTTCACGGCCCGGTAATTCCGTGCCGGAGTCGGCTCCGCCTTATACTTGAACGTGATGTTGGCATCCACGCCGCCGGCGCAGCCTACATACAACTCGCCCTCCTCCTCGGAATCGAGGTTAAGCAGGATGTCACCGTGCAGCACCCCTTTCTTCAGGCCGAACGCACCGTCCATACCCGTCTCCTCGGTCGCTGTGAAAAGCGCTTCGAGAGGACCGTGTTCGAGCGTATCGTCCTCCAGGACGGCAAGAATAGCCGCCGCACCGATACCGTTGTCCGCACCGAGCGTCGTACCGTTGGCCGTCACCCATTCGCCGTCGATATACGCCTCGATCGGGTCCTTGGTAAAGTCGAACTTCTTATCGTTGTTCTTCTGAGGAACCATATCCAGATGCGCCTGCAGAACGATACCTTTGCGGTTCTCCATCCCTTTGGAGGCAGGCTTGCGGACATAGACATTGTGGGCCGCATCCTCCTTGCACTCCAGGCCGAGACTCTTGGCCACGCCGATCACGTACGCACGGATCTTCTCCTCGTGGGAGGAAGGACGGGGTATTTTGGCGATTTCTGCAAAATGCTTCCAAACCAACGCGGGTTTCAAAGCGGTCAAATTCTTATCCATAGTAGTTCTATTTTAATTGGTTATCGTTTCTATTTTCCAGTTTCCGGAGCAGGTGCCGCTTCGACGGCAGCGCTGCGGTCGAAAGCCTCGACGATCTGCTTGACGAGCGGATGCCGCACGATGTCGCGGCGGTCGAACTCCACGATGCCGATCCCCTCGACACCGCGCAAAATCTCCATCGCCCGCGTCAATCCGCTGTCGGAACGACGGGGCAGGTCGATCTGCGTCACGTCGCCCGTGACGATGAATTTGGCATTACGTCCCATGCGCGTAAGGAACATCTTGATCTGCGGCAGGGTCGTATTCTGCGCCTCGTCCAGAATGACGAAAGCGTTGTCGAGCGTACGGCCGCGCATGTAGGCCAGCGGCGCGATCTGCACGGTCCCCTCCTCGATGTATTTTTGCAGCTTGGCGGGCGGAATCATATCGTTGAGCGCATCGTACAGAGGTTGCAGATAGGGATCGAGCTTCTCCTTCATGTCGCCCGGCAGGAAACCCAGCTTCTCGCCCGCTTCGACGGCCGGACGCGTCAGGATGATCCGCTTGACGTGTTTTTCTTTCAAAGCCCGCACCGCCAGGGCGATGGCCGTATAGGTCTTGCCCGAACCTGCGGGGCCGATGGCCAGCAGCAGGTCGTTGCGGTCGTAGGACTGCACCAGCTTGAGCTGATTGACCGTGCGGGCCCGGACGATCGTGCCGTTGTTGCCATAGACGATCACGTCCTTATCGACGGGAGCGTCGTGTTCGATCACCCCGGTCGAAAAAGCCTGTTGTACCGACTCTTTGGAGATATAGCCGTATTTGAGGTAGTAAGCGATCAATCCGTCCAGTCGTTTCCGAAACCGTTCGGAATCGCTTCGGGGGCCGAGCACCGTGAGCGCAGATCCGCGAGCGATGATTTTGAGGTTGGGATGCAGCTCCTGCATCTGTTCGAGGTAAATATTCTGGGGGCCGTACAGCTCCCGGGGATCCACCCCCTCGATGTCGATCTTCTTATCTTCGGAATCCATCATAAGCTAAAAAACAAATCCTACGCTCAATGCCAGGGAGTAAGAGCGCATGTTGAACCCGACCGCCTCTTCGGTGGGATAATAACACTTTTTCGAATCGAACTGCCCGTTGTAACGGAAGTCGATCAGTGTATGTCCGAAATTCAACCCCAGGCCCAACATATAGGAAACCGTCGGGCGCATACTGCCGAAGAACATCTCGTTGTTGCCCTCGGCATACTTGCAATCGTTCATCACCGTAAAGACGGGACCGACGTTGATCCGCAGCATCGGAAGCGCCCGAAGCGAGAAGATGAGGGGAATATCGATCGAATTGGTTTTGATTTTCAGAGTTCCGTAGTCGGCATGGCTCAACTTGATCGACTGCCGCACGTAAAGCACCTCGGGACCGATGGTGAAATAGCGGAATTTCAAGCCGATCTGGAGTCCGGCCTGCCAACCGAGCCGGTTATCTATACCGAAATCCGGACCGGAAGTCGAAAAATGGGGAAAGTTGAGTCCGGCCAGTACGCCCCACTCCACTCCCTTGATCGCCGATCCGCTGCGGCTGCTGCGTCCATAATCGTCGTATCTGCGGGACTGACCCGAAGAAGGGAGAGTCAAAATACTCAACAACAACGCTATAATCAGGAATTTACAGTTTTTCATAACTCTATTTCTTGGTATCGGATTTCAATACGGCAGCGGCCCAGAGCAGGTAGCAGACACAAGCCGTCACCCAGATCAAGCCCGCCTGGGGATGACCGAAGCCGCGGATCAGCGCGCCGCAGATCGGGCCCGAAAGGGCGCCGGCGGAAATGGCCAGGATCATCAGTCCGGCGACTTCGTTCGAACGGCCCGGAGCACTCTTGGTCGCCACGGCATAAAACGTGGCGAAAACGCAGGCCATCGTGAAGCCGAGGATGCCAACCAACGCATAAACGACCGCTTCGGAGCGCACCGCGAAAAGGGCGATGCAAAGCGCCAATGCCAGCAGCATATTCCAGCGCAGGTATTTGACATCGACGACACGGATCAACACCCAGGCACCGACGAGCGTACCCACGATGCGCAAAGCGTAAAATCCGGTGGTCGTAAGAATCGAATCGGGATTGTCGATCAACCGCACCGAAACGAAGCCGATACCGACATCCGCAGCGATGAAGCAGGCCACGCCCAGCGTACAGAGCAGCACGGCGCGGTTACGCAACAGACGGAAACACTCGGCCATACCGACCGCACGGGACGATTGCGCCGGTTCTGCGACCGCAGTCACCTGTAACCAGACGGCCCCGACGAGCGTAAGCCCCGCATAAATCGGCAACAACAGACGCCAGTCGCCGAAAAGCGAAACCAGCCCCGTGATGATCGGGGCGAGCAGCAACAGAGCCGTATTGCGGAAGATCTGTCCGACGGTCAGGTAGCTGGTCATCCGCTCCTCGGGCACGATGGTCGCCAGCAGCGGATTGACCGCCACCTGTATAGCGGTATTGCCGATGCCCAGCAGACCGAAGCCGATGAAATACCAACTCAAGGCACTGCCGACGCCCGCAGCATAGGGCACGAGCAACCCGGCGATGGTAAAGGCATAACCGATCATTGCCGTTCTCTTGCGGCCGATGCGGTTCATCAGCGCCGCGACAGGCGTGGAAAGAAGCAGGAACCAAAGGAAAACCATCGACGGCAGAAAACTCACGGCACTCTGCTGGCTCTCGGCAAATTCACCGCTGATGATGTTGGTCACCGGAGCCACGATATCGCAGAAGCCCATGATAAAGAACCCCATCAGCACAGGTGCCAGCAATCGTTTGTCCACTCTCCTTTCCGTCATAGCACGTCCTTCAACATTCATTATTTGGTCAAAGTTAAGTTTTTTTCTCGGAATACACAGAGAAAACCGTGCATTTTTTTATCCGGAATCCCTGTTTTTCGGCAAAAAAAGCATTGCTATTCCCCATTTTTTGCTATCTTTGACATAGTCTTAGATAGGATGCGCCTCGGAAAACCGTGAACAAGTTCCCGTTTTCTCTCGGCTTTCACTATCTTTGTTTCCGTAAAATTACCATGCAGGCAGTGCCCCGACAAAACGAATGTCGTTCCGATTCGGGCGCGATCTGTTCGCATTGAAACAACCGTTCATTCAGGTTCCGGCAAACGATCCGTGCTTTACGGTATTTTTCCGGCAAACATATTGATAAAATTTACTCGACCGGCCCCGTTCCGGCGAACACGAATATGTCCCGGTTCGCAGACGGTCCCGATCAGTTAACCCTAATTCCGATTCCGCATGATGCTTCTATTCGACGGCATAACCCTCCCGCTCGAGGATCCGATTCTCAAATTCCTGCTGATTCTGGTCATCATCCTCGCCGCTCCCCTGCTGCTCAATAAGCTGAAGATTCCCTACCTGCTGGGACTTATCATCGCCGGTGCGGTGATCGGACCGCACGGCCTCAACCTGGTGTTACGCGACAGCAGCATCATCCTCTCCGGTACGGCCGGACTGCTCTACATCATGTTCCTCTCCGGCCTGGATATGGACATGTCGGATTTCCGCAAGAACGGCACCCGAAGCCTCGTATTCGGACTCTATACGTTCTGTGTTCCGCTCCTGCTCGGTATTCTGGCGGGATATTACATCCTGGGATTTTCGATCTACTCCTCGATCCTGCTGGCCGGACTCTTCGCCTCGCAGACCCTGATCGCCTACCCCATCGTCAGCAAACTGGGCATCGCCCGCGACAAGGCCGTCACGA
>ENA-OPYH01001879-OPYH01001879.1-human-gut-metagenome-genome-assembly--contig:-NODE-1879-length-11119-cov-2.235087_pt1 | contig 11119 bp, 8 predicted proteins | sample MGYA00241254_ERZ501488 | MGnify/ENA primary metagenome ERZ501488 (study PRJEB25962, sample SAMEA2042660) | human gut metagenome | biome: human gut; feature: human-associated habitat; material: faeces...
TCTGACAAGTAAGGAGGCCTACGATGGGGATGCCAGAACCGGTATTGCCAACAGTGGTTTTTATCAGAACTTTGAAGAGTGGACAGAACAGAATAATCTGAATGATATTGTTCCAGAGCTGGAAGGGCACGATGCTATTCGAGTGGAAGTGCTGCAGTCCGGCTATTTGTTTAGTACAGAGGTCGATCTGGGACGGTATCAGATGATATGCAGATTGATTTATAAGTAAGGAGTGTGAAAAAATGGCAAGTGAAAAAAACTTAAATCAAAAGAAAGAAGAAGTTACAAAATTAGCAAATGAAAATAATCTAGATATTAATGGAGTAAAAATAATAAATCCGAACAATTTTGAAAAATATGAAGAGTATGCAGTTGCTTTATATGAATTAAGAAAAGCTAAAGGGATGACTTTAGAACAAGCAAAAGAATTGTTATTAAATGAAACATATTTAGGTATGATGATTGTAAAACAAGGATATGCAGATGGATTAGTTTCTGGTGCTTGTCATTCAACAGCAGACACATTAAGACCTGCGCTTCAAATTTTAAAAACTGCTCCTAATACTACGATTCCATTTTTATTTACTGCCATGTTTCTTTTTTCCTCTCCTGTTTTTTCATTCCTTCTTTTTTCCGACAAGCCTCTTCGTCTGTTTCACGAAATTATTTTCTTCTGTTGTATTAAGCCTTCTTTTGCGTTAGTAAACAGACTGTCTCCACATGCTCCGACCACGCGAACATATCATACCCCCATGCCTCTTCTGCCTTATATCCGTGTTTTGTCAGATACCGCAGGTCTCTCGCCAATGTCTCCGGATTGCAGGAGACGTAGACCACTTTTTTCGGTGAAAGGGTTACGACAGAGGACAGAAAGGCTTCATCACTGCCGGCTCTTGGCGGGTCCATGAAGACGATGTCGGCTTTTTCGCCTTTTTCGGCCATGGAGACCATGAAGGCGCCGGCGTCGTTCTGGTAGAAGGAGACGTTTTTGATTTGGTTTCGTTTGGCGTTTGTTACGGCATCGCGGACGGCGTCCGGGTTCAGTTCGACGCTGATGACTTCTCTGGCATCGCGGGATGCGATGAGGCCGATGGTTCCGATTCCGCAGTAGGCGTCCATGACGCGTTCGTTTCCGGTGAGACCGGCCAGGGAGATGGCTTTTTCGTACAGGTTTTTCGTCTGAACCGGGTTGACCTGGTAGAAGGACTGCGGGGAGATGCGGAAGGTGCAGCCGCAGAGTTCATCCTCGATGTAACCGCGTCCGAAGAGGACAATGTCGCGTTTTCCGAGTACCATGCTGTCGGTGCGGTCGTTGACGTTCAGTACGATCGTGGTGATCTCCGGGTGGAGTTTGCGCAGGGCCTTTACGAAGTTGTTTTTTGACGGGAAGACTGGTGATACGCAGACGAGGACGACCATGATCTCGCCGGAAGCAAAGCCGGTGCGCACCATGACGTGGCGCAGGAGGCCGTAGCCGCTGTCCTCGTTGTAGATCATGATTTTGAAGCTCTTCAGCAGACTGCGGATATCGCGGATGATGGCATCGGCACGCTGATCCTCGAGCAGGCACTCATCGACCGGAACCACTTTGTGTGTGCCCTTTTCATAAATGCCGGATATGATCGTTCCGTCTTTTTTGCGTGCAAAGGCGGAATTGACTTTATTCCGGTAATGATAAGGATTTTCCATGCCAACCATGCCTTTGACCGGGACGATGCCCTTCAGAGTCTTCTTCAGGAACTGCTCTTTTTTCGCGAGCTGCTCTTCGTAGGAGAGGTTCAGATATGTGCATCCGCCGCATTTTTTCTGATAAGGACATTTCGACGATGATGAACTCTTTTTCTGCTTTCCTTTTTCCGGTGCCACGCTCTTTGTTTTCTCGGTACGAGCGGCTTTCTTTTTATTTTCCCTGTCGAAATACGTCTTTTTTCTTCCGTCAGCTCTTTTATTCTTCTCTCTCGTGTTTTCCACTTTCTCTTACCTTCTTCCTCTATTTCACAAACCCGCGCAGCAGCGCGATCTCTTTTGCATATCCGTCCAGCTCATTCGGTGTTTCCAGATAGAACGGCAGTCCCGCCAGCGCCGGATGTGTCACAATCCGCTCAAATGCCGCAAGCCCCAGCGATCCCTCGCCGATCTTCTCATGGCGGTCCTTATGGCTCTCAAACGGATTCTTGCTGTCGTTCAGATGAACCGCTTTCAGCTTCGAAAGTCCTACCACGCGGTCGAACCCCTCAAGCACATCATCGAGGTGATCCACAATATCGTATCCCGCATCGTACACATGGCACGTATCCAGGCAGACACCCATGTGGTCTTTTAATTCCACGCGCTCCAGAATCGCCGCCAGCTCCTCAAACGAGCGGCCGACTTCGGTTCCTTTTCCTGCCATCGTCTCAAGCAGCACCGTGGTCGTCTGCTCCGGTTTTAAAATTTCATTCAGCATCTCCGAAATCAGACGGATTCCCTCTTCCGCCCCCTGTCCGGTATGACTGCCCGGGTGGAAATTGTAGCAGTTTCCCGGCGTATACTCCATCCGTTTCAGATCATCCGCCATCGTCATCCATGCAAACTCTCTCGTGTGCGCATCCTTCGAGCACGGATTCAGCGTGTACGGCGCATGTGCCAAAATGCGCTCGATTCCATGCTCCTTACTGTAAGAAAGAAACGCTGCGACATCCGCCTCGTCGATGGCTTTCGCCTTGCTTCCTCTCGGGTTTCTTGTAAAAAACTGAAAGGTATTCGCCCCGATGGACACCGCCTCTTTTCCCATGGCAAGATATCCTTTGGACGATGATAAATGACATCCTATTGTCAGCATAACTTCTATTCTCCTTTATTTCCAAACCACAACTCACCGATTCTCTGCGAGCCGCATTACTTAAAGCACAATTTTCCGGTACGGAATTCCCATCTCCGAGAGTGCTTCCTCCTCCCGCTTCTGACACGTAAAGAGCAGCACCTGCGTCCGGTTTTCCGCCAGCCATTTCAAAGTTTCTTTCAGCCGGTTTTCATCGTAAAACGCAAACGATTCATCGAGAATCACCGGCAGCTCCTCCTCGCCGCAGAGCACATCCATCGCCGCCATGCGGAGCGCAAAGTACGCCTGCTCGATCGTGCCGCGGCTGACCTGTTCAAGCGGCACATATTCGTCTGCGGTGTGAAGGCCGATCCGCAGATTCTCATCCATATTCACCTGCAGATAGCGGCCATTCGTCAGCGATGACAGCGTTTTTGACATCTGCTGTTTTAAGCGGTCGCCGATCCGGCTCTGCATCTGTACGGAGAGACTCTGGATCGTCTCCCCCGCCATGGAAAGCGCATCGAGTTCTTCCTGCAGATGATCTTTTTCCGTCATGGAAATGCAGAGCTCTTCGTATTCACTCTGCAAGTTCGACAGCACCGTCTGTTTCTGCCCCAGCTCCTGCTTCAGGCGGTCCACATTCCACTGCTGGCGGCGGATCGCCTGCTCCTCCGGCTCCGTCACGACCTGCTCGACCTCCGTTTTCCGGTGACGGAACAGACTGTACGCCAGATACAAGAGCGCCGCAATCGCAAGCCCGAGTCCCGTTCTCGTCAGCAGCGAATCAATATGGAAGAACTGCAGAATGCATAAGAACAAGAGAAATCCAGCCAGCGCCACGCACGCGGCACCCCATTTGCGGCTCTTCCGAGATTCTTTTTTCATCTTCCGCACCCGTTCGATCGGCACATCCTTCTGATAAATATCCCGCTTCATCTGCTCTTTCGCCTGCTGCAGATTCTCCTCGCTCTGACGGCACTCCTCCGTAAAAACGGAAATTTTCGTCTCAAGTTCTTCCTTCCGTTTTTCCAGTCCCGCCAGCGTCTTTTTCTGTTCCTGCTCCAGGCGCTTTCTCTTCTGCTTCAGCAGATCCAGCGCCGCCGCCACATCGAGCTCTCCATCGCTGCTCCCCTGGTAATTTGCCATATAGTTCCGCAGCTCATCCGCAAGCCCTTCCTCGGTTCTTCCTTTTAACTGCCCGATCGAAGCCGTATTATCATACACAATCTCACTGACACCGCCGAGCAGCATGGAAAGATCGCCGTCCTCCACGGAGAGCACCTCGCCGTCCGTCAGGCACACCAGCTTTGCATTGGCGTTCTGCCGCCCGAAATTCCGGGTCAGGCGGAACCGTTTGCCGCCGCTTTCAAGCACCATCTCTCCCGCATAGTATGCCGGATTTTCCCATGGCTCATAACGACTGTAGACATCATTTTTTGCCGCCCGCCCCCGGCCGCGTGTCATGCCAAACAGCATGCTGCGGATGAAGGTATGGACGGTCGATTTTCCGCTCTCATTTTCCCCGCTGATGAGCTGAATCCCATCGGAAAATTCCAGTGTGCGGTTCTGCATTTTTCCAAAATTGCGGATTTCCAGTTTTTCTATTTTCATCTTCTACGCCTCCCGCAATCTTTTTTCAGCCGTTCCTGCGTGCCGCCAGCAGCGCCTCGAGACCATAGTCGAGCGCCTTCTGTGACTGCGCATCCGTCTTTGTTTCAAATGCTTCAATATAGGCGCTGATCAGACTAGCGCCATACGTTTTCTTCATCTGTTCCAGATCGTATGCCGGACGTGTTTCATCCTCCACGGAGATGACTCTGCCGCAGTCCAGCAGCCGTTTCGGAGAAAATTCCAGCTCGGCGGAACGGTGTCCCACAAGTTTCAGGCGGATGATTTTTCGGATCTTCCCATCCTCCCGCAGCGCCAGCTCCTGTTTCAGCTTCGTCTCCAGCGCATACTGTGTCAGATCCTCCGTCACGTTCAACACCAGATCTTCGTACTCATATCTGGCAAACGGCACAAACTGAATCCGCATGCCGTGCTCGTCCACCGTTCCGCGGATGTAGCCGTGCGGCCCCAACTGCGTCTCATCCGTCGGTTCGAGTGCGCCTGCGTATGCCATTTTGTCGGGAATAAGAATCCCCGGCTTATGAATGTGCCCGCACGCAATATAATCAAACCCAGCCTGCGCCATGCGGCCCGGATTCCACGGCATGTGGCGGGCATCGCCGCCGTGCGCGAGCAGCAGATGATATTTCATTTTTCCCTCCGGCCGCACGCCGTCCAGCCGGTTTTCCAGAATCTCTTTTTTGTCGTAACTGCATCCGTACACCGCCGTCTTCTTCTCCGGGACTTCAACACACTCCGGCTCCGGCGACAGGAGCATTACCACGTTGTCTGCCCAGTCGAAACCGCGGTAAAAGCTCTCCCGCTTCACATAATCGTGGTTTCCGGCAATCAGCACGACGATCGTCTCCGGGATGGAAGCAAAGAGATCATTAACCTCTTTCAGTTCCCGCAGAAGCGGCTGGCACTGAAACAGATCTCCCGCAATCAGCAGAAAGTCCGTCTTTTCCCGACCGGCCAGGCGGATGATCCGCCGGAAGCTCTCCCAGATGGCCTCCCCGCGCTCCTCGCTCCAGGGAAATCCCGCATCCGGCTGCATGCCGAGATGCACGTCCGCAATATGAATAAACCGCATAGGCGCATACCCCTTTCTGTATTCATTTTCTCTATTACTACAATACGGACGTCAGGTGCACCAAATCCACATTGGATTCCACTGCACCCGGCATCCGTATTTTTTAAGTTTCTATATCACTTTTCGTAATTACAGCTCGCAGTTGTTTACTGTTCTCGGGAACGGGATGACGTCGCGGATATTGCCCATTCCGGTCAGATACATGACGCATCTTTCAAATCCCAGTCCGAATCCTGCATGGTGGGTAGAACCATATTTTCTGAGGTCCAGATAGAATCCGTAATCTTCCTCAGCAAGTCCCAGCTCTTTCATACGGCCAAGCAGTTTCTCGTAGTCGTCCTCACGCTGGCTTCCGCCGATGATCTCTCCGATGCCAGGAACCAGACAGTCCATAGCGGCAACGGTCTTGTTGTCATCGTTCAGCTTCATGTAGAACGCTTTGATCTCCTTCGGATAATCGGTAACGAAAACCGGTCTCTTGAAGATCTGCTCGGTCAGATAACGCTCATGCTCGGTCTGCAGATCGCATCCCCAGTATACTTTGTAATCGAATTTGTCGTTGTTTTTCTCCAGAAGCTCGATAGCCTCGGTGTAGGTTACACGGCCGAACTCAGAATTTACGACATGGTTCAGACGCTCGATCAGTCCCTTGTCCACAAAACTGTTGAAGAACTGCATTTCTTCCGGTGCATGCTCCATAACGTAGCGGATGACATATTTCAGCATTGCCTCAGCAAGCTCCATATCGTCCTCCAGATCAGCGAAAGCGATTTCCGGCTCGATCATCCAGAACTCTGCTGCATGGCGGGTGGTGTTGGAATTCTCTGCACGGAAGGTCGGTCCGAAGGTGTAGATATTGCGGAATGCCTGTGCAAAGGTCTCGCCGTTTAACTGTCCGCTTACGGTAAGGCTTGTCTTCTTTCCGAAGAAGTCCTGTGTGAAATCAACAGCGCCGTCCTCTGTTTTCGGAATATTGTCAAGATCCATGGTGGTTACCTGGAACATCTCGCCGGCTCCCTCGCAGTCGCTTCCGGTGATCAGCGGGGTGTTGACATAAACGAAGTCTCTCTCCTGGAAGAACTGATGGATCGCATAGGCGCAGAGGGAACGAACACGGAATACTGCCTGGAAGGTGTTGGTTCTCGGACGCAGATGGGAAATGGTACGAAGGTATTCCATGGAGTGGCGTTTTTTCTGCAGCGGGTAATCCGGTGCGGAAACGCCCTCTACGGTAACTTCTGTCGCCTGAATCTCAAACGGCTGTTTTGCCTGCGGGGTAGCAACAAGGGTACCTTTTACGATGATGGCTGCGCCGACGTTCATTTTGGAAATCTCAGCGAAGTTTTCCATCTCATCGTGGTATACGATCTGCAGGGTTTCGAAATAGCTTCCGTCGTGCAGAACGATGAAACCAAAGGTTTTGGAATCACGTACGCTGCGCACCCAGCCGCCTACGGTTACTTCTTTGTCCAGGTATGCTTCCCGGTTTTTATAAATCTCTCGGATGGTTGTAAGTTTCATTGTCTTTTTTCTCCCTAAATATTCATAGTGCTTTCTTTATTCTAGCACTTTTTGCGTCATTAGAAAACCCCGCAAATCACTCGATCTTTACTTTTTTAATATAACTGATGAAGACATTGCCGTTCTGTGCGAACAATGCATCGCTGTCATCGTCAGAAAGTGCAGTTGTCTCGCCCGTTGCCGGGTTATACAGCCAGGAATTTCCAAAAATATCGTATCCGGTCAGAAGCAGACTCTCGTTCGCGCCGGTCTTTACAACAACGCCGTAGCCGCTGCTGATCATGTAGAGAATTTCTTCTCTTGTGCAGCCCGTCAGGTTCAGCAGTTCGTAATCATCACCGAGTGACTCTTTCAGCACGTTTTCGTCCAGAGATGCACTCTGGAATCCCGACGGCATCGTTGTCTCGTCGAGGCGCATGCCCTGCTGGCGGTTTCCGCGCTCCCACACATAGGACTGGCTGCTGTTCAGCACAACGCCGACATTCTCATCGGCAAGCTGTACGGCCTCGGCCGGGGAGCTTAAAATGGCGATCAGTTTTCCTTTTCCATATACATAGTAAAGATCTGCGCTGCCCGTGTCGTACGACATCGTAAGATCGGTCCGTAAGGTTGAATAGATATATTTCGGTGTCAGTGTCAGAAGCGACTGTGTTTTGCCGCTCGTCGAGAATTCCAGAAGGAACTGCTGCTCTCTTCTGTCGTCCACCGTTGCCAGGCGGCCCGTCACCAGTTCCTGGCTCTGCTGCTCGCCGTTCATGATGTGATCCTCCGGCGCATCCGCATAGCCGTTTTCCTGGCGTACCACGCGGTCCAGCTCCAGAAGGCCGTCCGAAATCGACACGCCTGTCACATAATAGCCGTCCTGGTGATACTCTTTTTTCACGTTTCCGTCGATGCTGACAATCCACACCGTATGCATAGCGAAAACTTCATTGCCGGAAATATCTTTTAAAATATCGCTGTCGTTTGCCATACCATAGACAAAGTCTTCATTGATAAAGCCAAGTGCCCGGATCTTCTGTCCGTCATCCGCCGCAAAGCGCTGCGTTTCCCCGCTCTCCAGATTCATCACGGTGATGTTCATCGCACTGCTTGCATTGTCCGCATCCATCCACGCGATGCTCTCCTGGCTTTCCGATACTACAAAGCAGTCCTCCGGGATACTTTCCCGGACCACCGTCGTCGTGCCGGTTTCAATATCTACCTTACACAGGTTCTTATTCAGATAGAGATACATCTCTCTCTGCTTGTTGACGTAGGAGAGGCGGTCGAGCTGTTTTTTCAGCATCTCGTAGGAAATATCCGCCGGAACGAAAATCTCCTCGGTTGCCACATTCCGCTCGGCGCGATAATAGTAAACGGCTGCTCCCACTTCACCCTCGTGGTTTCCGCGGTTCATATAGCCATAAACAACAAACGTCACATCGCCCGCATCATCCACACGTACAATGTTGACATCATGCTCTCCGTGCTGTTCCCGGTCATCCATGCTGCCGTTCTCACGGAAGCTGAAAACGCGGATCGTCTTGTTGGCGCTGCGGTTGTAGCACCAGAGATCACCGTTTACTACAAATGCGACAATATCACCTGCCGTATTCGCCACATACTTGGTATCCTCGCCGGTCACACCGAGGTTAATGCCGGATTTCGTCAGAACACCAAGCTCCGGATCAAAGATCTGCTGTGCGCTCCGCTCGAAGTCCAGCAGAATAATCTCTCCGTCGGACTCTCGCATCCGGTAGAACTCGCTTACGGTATAATACTCCGTCTGTCCGTTCTCATCCTGCGCACTGATCATGTACTCCTGTTTGATGCTGGTCGTCGTCTCATTCGCTTCTTTGATCTGCTGCACCGGCTGCTGTACGATCGTCGGTGCGAGGCTTCCCCAGGAAATCTGGTCGAGGCTGGAATGAATGTTGACATTGAGGAACGAAGAATTATCCCCCGTCTCATCCGGCTCAAGCTGCGGAACGAGCGCTTCCGCCTGCGTTTTATCCAGGCATGTCTGCGCAAACATCTGCGTGTAGGCCAGATAATCGCCGACCTCCACGCCGTTGCGCTGTACAATGCGGGTGTAATACCAGGCAGACTGGCCGTTTCCGTAGGCAACCTCGAGCTTCAGCGTATATTCCTGATTCATCAGAATCGCGGTCTCTAACTGGAAGTCTGCTTTCAGATAGCTTCCGTCCTCGTCAAACGATTTCAGCACCGAGTTTTCAATCAGCGCTCCGCCGTCTGTGCTTTCCACCGTATAGGTCACGTTTTTAATTTTCTGTCCTTTCGCATCAATTTCCAGCGTAAGCGAACGGTCCATCGGCAGCGGTGTCAGGTTTTCTCTTGTCGTTACGCCGTTCATCTCCTGGCGGTATCCGTACATGCGGTTCACTGTCGTGTCCGCGGTCTTCATGTACAGCACCGGAAGACTCGCTGCGTCCAGATCGGTCGCATTCTCCGTCGTCTCGTGGCTCATCAGGTGTGTGAACACACCGACTGATGCGGCAAAAACAAGAAAAAGGATCAGAATCCTTGCTGCTCTTTTATTCATCACGGCTCCTCCTTTTCTGTGAGGAGGTCTGCCAGTGTCGGCTTCACATGGTACGCTTCCATGCACGCTTTCAGTTCTTCCGGCAGTTTTTTCGAGCCTTCCTGGCGTTTTACCGCGCGGATCAGAAGGTTCTTCGGCGTGTGCTCCATGTCGATGAATTCGAGAATCTGTGTCTCATAGCCTGCATTCTCCAGAAGCTTTGCCCGGATTCCGTCGGTCAGAAGCGCCGCCATGCGCTCTTTTAAGATGCCGTAATCCATGATCGGATACAGTTCTTTGTTTGCAATCTGGCGGTTCAGCACGGAACAGAAAGAATAACTTTTGCATTCCATTTGACGGCCTTTTCCAGCGCATAGTCAGTCGCCGTGTCGCACGCGTGCAGCGTCACCACCATATCGACCTCGTCGCGGCCGGTATAAGAAGCGATGTCACCCTGGTAGAAATGCAGCTTTTCATAGCCATATTTCTCTGCCAGTCCGTTGCAGATTGCGATGACGTCCTCTTTCAAGTCAAGTCCGATGATATTGACATCCAGTTTTTTCAGTTCGCGGAAGTAATAATACATCGCAAACGTCAGATACGATTTTCCGCAGCCGAAATCGAGAATCGTGATCTCGCGGTCCGATGGGAGCTGCGGCAGGATATCTTCGATGACCTCGAGGTCGTTCATGCGCGAATACATGCACGTCCACGTCGAGGACGGCAAGGTGTTCAAAGCCGAGGACATCCAGTGGAAGAAGATGCTGCCGCTGAACGAATACGACGCCCTGGTCTTCTACGGAGACCTCTCCTACAAGGCCCAGGCCTGCCACAAGGGGATGATCCTCGTCGGCAAAAAAGACCGCGAGTTTCATTTCATTTACTGCTTCCTGCGGCAGCAGTCCCGTACGGTCCTGGCGAAATGGCTCTATGATCTGTACGAAACGACGGAGCTGCGTAACTGCCGTAAGGTCCGCTATTGGATCGAGGGTCTGTTCTCGATGGACGAGTTCGTCAATGACTTCGATGCCGAGGGCGACGCCCGCGGCTACTACATCCCCGTACAGGCAGACAAACGACCGAAGGCCGACAAGTACGACCGTATCGAAGCTACACAGTCCTATTTCGAGCGCCGAAATGTGTGGTTCAATATCGACGAGCGGGATAGCCCCGACTTCCAGGAGCTCGTCGATCAGTATCTCGCATTCGAGAAAGGCGGTGGTGCGGCCGTCGATGGACCTGATGCTGCCGAGGGGGCCCTTTCGAAACTCAATACCGTATTCCGGCAGGTAAAAGGAACCTATCGTGTAGGACGCCGGGAAAACCGCAAATACTAATCAATATGCGTAAAATCAAGTACATCGTGCTGCATTGCAGCGCAACCAAAGAAGGGGTGTCCTTCGGCATCGAAGACATCGACCGCTGGCACCGTCAGCGGGGATTTCGCAAGGTCGGCTACCACTACGTGATCGAGATCGACGGCACGATCCGCAAGGGCCGTGACCTCGCCGAGATCGGGGCCCATGTGCAGGGCATCTTTGTGCATTTCGAGACACTCCTTAATAGCTGA
>ENA-OPYH01001880-OPYH01001880.1-human-gut-metagenome-genome-assembly--contig:-NODE-1880-length-11118-cov-3.248667_pt1 | contig 11118 bp, 9 predicted proteins | sample MGYA00241254_ERZ501488 | MGnify/ENA primary metagenome ERZ501488 (study PRJEB25962, sample SAMEA2042660) | human gut metagenome | biome: human gut; feature: human-associated habitat; material: faeces...
TCTGTCAGTTACGGAAATCCTGAGATAATCAATATTTCTTCCGCACCTGTCTATCATTATTTTTCCTCAAAACGGAAATCTCCGCTTTTGCCTCCTGTTTTCTCTTCCAGATGGATATCAGACATGACCATGCGTTTATCGATTGCCTTACACATATCATAAATGGTCAGAAGCGCCACCTGAACACCTGTCAGCGCCTCCATCTCCACGCCTGTTTTCCCCTCTGTTTTTACCGTACAGAACACACGGATCACTCCCGCATCCTCATCCGTCTCAAAATCCACAGAACACTTCTGGATGGGAAGTGGATGGCACATGGGGATCAGCTCAGAAGTACGCTTCACACCCATGATACCTGCCACACGGGCCACACCAAGTACATCACCCTTTTTCACATTTCCGCTTTTTACCGCGTCCATGATCTCCGGGCTTACCTGAATGGAACCGGTAGCTGTCGCCGTACGGTGAGTGTCCGGTTTATTGGACACATCCACCATAACAGCATTGCCATTTTCATCAAAATGATTCAGTTTCATATTTAACAGATCTCAGCGCCTGCAGGCATCTCTTTCTCCGGTACCATCAGGGAAAGATTTCCATCTGCATCCTCTGCACATAACAGCATACCTTCAGAAAGTACACCGGCTAATTTCGCAGGTTTTAAGTTTACAAGAACCATAACCTTCTTACCAACCATTTCTTCTGCGCTATAATGTTTCTTAATACCGGAAACAATCTGTTTTACCTGGCTGCCAATCTTAACCTGGGAGCAGAGAAGCTTTTTAGACTTCTTTACTTCTTCGCAGGCAATGATTTCACCAACCTGGAACTGCATTTTTTCGAAATCATCAAATGTGATTTCTTCTTTTGGTTCGATGTCGATTACTGGTTCGTCATCTTTTTTCTCTTCTTCAGCTGGAGCCTGTCTTGAAGCATTCATCTCGTCTACTTTTGCCTGTACTTCTTTTGCATCAAGTCTTGCAAAAAGGATTTCTGGCTTGTCTGTTACTTTCTTTCCAGATTCGTAAAGACCGAACATTTCAAGTTCGTCCATAGTTCTTTCGGAAGAATTAAGCTGTGCAAAAATTCTTTCTGCCGTTTCTGGCATAAATGGAGAAAGTAAAGAAGCACCGATTGTAATGCTTTCTACTAAATTGTAAAGAACTGTAGCAAGTCTGTCCTGTTTTGCAGGATCTTTTGCTAAAGCCCATGGCATTGTCTCATCAATGTACTTGTTACAACGTTTAAATAAGTTAAAGATTTCTGTCATAGCATCTGCAACTCTGAGCTTAGACATACATTTTATTACTTTATGCTTTGTATCTAATGCTACGTCCATAAGATTCTTATCAAATCCATCTGTCACTCCACTGTTAGCTACAACTCCGCCAAAGTATTTATTAGACATGGAAATTGTACGGTTTACAAGGTTTCCAAGTGTATTGGCAAGGTCAGAATTCATACGTTCTACTAAGAGATCCCATGTGATTACACCATCGTTCTCAAATGGCATCTCGTGAAGTACAAAGTAACGAACAGCATCTACACCGAATAAATCTACGAGGTCATCTGCGTAAATTACATTACCTTTGGATTTACTCATCTTGCCGTCACCCTGTAATAACCAAGGATGTCCAAATACCTGTTTTGGAAGTGGAAGATCTAATGCCATTAAAAAGATTGGCCAGTAAATTGTATGGAAACGTATAATATCTTTACCGATCAGATGTAAGTCTGCTGGCCAGTATTTCTTAAATAATTCTCCACTTTCACCATCGCAGTCATATCCAAGGCCTGTGATATAGTTTGTTAATGCATCAAGCCATACATAAACAACATGCTTTGGATCAAAGTCTACAGGAATACCCCATGAGAAAGAAGTACGGGATACACATAAGTCCTGAAGTCCTGGTAAAAGGAAGTTGTTCATCATCTCGTTCTTACGGGATTCTGGCTGAATAAAATCAGGGTTATCATTAATATACTGAATCAGACGGTCAGCGTATTTGCTCATACGGAAGAAATAAGCCTCTTCCTTTGCAGGCTGGCATGGACGGCCACAGTCTGGACACTTGCCATCTACTAACTGAGATTCTGTGAAGAAAGATTCACATGGTGTACAGTACATTCCTTCATAATGTCCCTTGTAAATGTCACCCTTATCGTAAAGCTTCTTAAAGATCTTCTGAACCTGTTTTTCGTGATCCTCATCTGTTGTACGGATAAACTTATCGTAAGATGTGTTCATTAAATCCCAGATTCTTTTGATTTCTCCTGCTGTGTTATCAACAAATTCCTTTGGAGAAATTCCAGCTTCTGCTGCCTTTAACTCGATTTTCTGACCATGTTCATCTGTTCCTGTCTGGAAACGTACATCATAGCCTTCTTTTCTCTTAAATCTTGCAATTGCATCTGCTAAAACAATCTCATATGTGTTACCAATATGAGGTTTGCCGGATGTGTAAGCAATTGCAGTTGTAATGTAATATGGTTTCTTACTCATTTATCTATTATACCTCCTATGCAACCTGTGTCATTAGGTCTGTTATCTGTTCGTCAACTTTCCTTAATGTACCCTTAGAATCTTTTATCCCTGATTTATACAGCAATTGTATTTACATGGTAATTTTGCGCGTACATATTATTATAGAATAAATCCGAATATTCGTCTATGGTTATTTTTCTGAAAAACTAATAGTTTTCCTGTATAATTCATAGTATAATACCAAATACTTTTTATCTTCCGATATAAAAATGCTATCAAAGGAGGCCGACTATGAAGAAAAATCATCGCAGACCATTGTCTAAAGCACTATTTACCCACTTGTTTTTTCTACTTCTTATCCTTATTTGCGGAGTCAGTTTAGTAGGTTGTGGACAATCCAGTGCACATAATTCTTCAAAGCAGAAAAAATTTGACCAGTTTCTTGATTCCTGCTTTAAAGAATTCGCTACCGAAAACACAATTACTTTGCATTTTAAACTCTCTGATCCGTCTTCTTACGGTATTAAAAAGGAACCCTCTCCCACTTATGGAGAGCTTTCTTCGGATACGGCAAAGAAAAACTGCAAACGTTCAAAACAACTTCTTCAAGAACTTTATACTTTTCCAACAAGCAGCCTGACAAAAGAACAGAAACTTACCTGGCAGATTTTTCAGGATTATCTAAATGAAACTATTATGAGTGAAAAATATATTCTTTATTCTTCTCCTTTCGGTGCAGATGGATTACCTTCGGATATTCCTGTAACTCTTTCCGAATATCGTTTTGACAACGAAAAAGATATTAAAGATTATTTATCACTTGTAAATCAAATTCCAGAACTTTTTACGCAGGTTCTTGATTTTGAGGAAGAGCGCCGTAACGCAGATATTGTAAGCCCTGATTTTGTAATCTCTGATACTATCGACCAGATTAACCAATTTTTAAATGCAAGCGAAGAAAATAATCTTCTCGTTGAAAGTTTTGAGGAACGTCTGGATTCCCTTGATACTTTAAGTGAAGATCAGAAAGCAAGCTACACCGCAAATAACCGATTACTCATTACAAATAAAGTATTTCCCGCATATGAGCATTTAAAAACTGCTTTACAGGTCTCTACAGGCAGCAAACATACTACATCTGATAACAGCACAAAAGAGAGACTCTGCGAATATGAAAATGGCCAGGACTACTATCGTTTTCTTCTCCAGTCCGATGTCGGAACAGACATGTCCCCGGAAGAATGTATCACAGCTTTGGAAACACAGTTAAAAGATACGATAAAAGATATTTCTTCCCTGACAACACAAAATAAAGACCTGTATACAGAATATCTCAGTGCGGTTCCGACACTTTCAAAACCAAAGGAAATCATGGAGCAGTTAAAAGACGATTCTCTTGTGGATTTCCCGGAAATAAAGAACATTTCTTATGAATTAAAAAATGTTCCTAACGCTCTTTCCGGCACTTCCGCCTGTGCATTTTATCTTGTACCTCCAATTGACAGTAAAGATGCAAATATTATTTACATCAATAACAACCGTGTGGAGTCCAACGAAATGTTTTCCACACTTGCCCATGAAGGCTATCCGGGACATTTATACCAGACGAATTATTTTTTAAGTACGAATCCTTCCCCTCTCCGTACATTTCTTCACTGTGACGGATATGACGAAGGATGGGGGACTTATGCCCAGTTATACAGCTATAATTTTACAGAATTTAAAGATGTCGATGAAAAAACACAGGCACAGCTCCGCCAGCTATATCGGGATAATGACCTGCTCTCACTCTCCCTGTCCTCTCTGAGCGATTTATATGTGAATTATAAAAATTATGATGAAAATGCACTGGCCGATTATTTAAAGACTTACGGAATTGATAAATCCGCTACAAAACAACTTTACCAATACGTTATTGAAAATCCGGCTACTTATCTTTCTTACAGTATTGGATATTATGAATTAAACAAATTAGAAAAGGAGATGGCTGCCTCTCTTGGAAAATCATTTAAAATTTCTGATTTTCATGAAGCAGTTCTGAATGTTGGTTCTTGCAATTTTGCAATTTTAAGGCAGGAAATAGAAAAGGAAACAGAAATTCTCAGCAAGGTTCCTTAAAAATATTGCTTGTATACACGCGTTTTTTAAATATTTTTAATATTTTTACTCATAATTGGTCATTTTATTTGTTTTGAATAATTGACATTTCAATCCTGCATTGTTATACTAGAGCGTGTTTGAAAAAATAATAGAATTTCATTATTGGGGATTTTTATTCTTTTTTCATTGGAAAATCGACACAAAAAGTGTACAATAGACAACGTACGCGATAAAAAGTACAATAGTTTAATTTAAATACAACTTAGGAGGTAATACTATGGAAACATATGGTATCGAAAAACTTGGGATTGTGAATCCTAAAGCAGTTTACCGCAATTTAACACCTGCACAGTTAACAGAGGCAGCTTTAAGAAGAGGCGAGGGCAAGCTTTCTAACACTGGTGCACTCGTTGTAACTACAGGTAAATATACAGGACGTTCTCCTAAAGATAAATTTATCGTTGATACTCCTTCTGTTCATGATGACATTGCATGGGGAAGCGTTAACGTTCCTATCACTCAGGAGAAGTTCAATGCAATTCGTTCTAAAGTAATCGCTTACCTTCAGAACAGAGAAATCTTCATCTTTGATGGTATGGCTGGTGCTGATCCTGTCTGCACAAGAAAGTTCCGTATCATTAACGAATTAGCAAGCCAGAACCTTTTCATTCATGAACTCTTAATTCGTCCTACAGCAGAAGAATTAGAGAACTATGGCGAAGCTGATTTCACTATCTTCGTTGCACCTGGATTCAAATGTATTCCAGAAATCGACGGAACTCATTCTGAAGCAGCTATCATCGTTGACTACGAACAGAAACAGGTAGTTATCTGTGGTTCCCAGTACTCAGGAGAAATTAAGAAGTCTGTATTCTCTGTAATGAACTTCTTAATGCCAAAAGAAGGTGTACTTCCAATGCACTGCTCCGCTAACATGGATCCAGAAACTCATGAGACAGCTGTATTCTTCGGTTTATCCGGAACAGGTAAGACTACTCTTTCTGCAGACCCTAACCGTAAATTAATCGGTGATGACGAACACGGCTGGTCTGACAGAGGTATCTTCAACTTCGAAGGCGGATGCTACGCTAAATGTATTAACTTAAGCGCAGAGAACGAACCGGAAATCTACAACGCTATCAAGTTCGGAAGCCTTGTAGAGAACGTTATCATGGATGACGAAACTCGCGAATTTGACTTTGATGATGGATCTCTTACAGAGAATACTCGTGTAGGATACCCAGTTGATTATATTTCCAACGCACAGATTCCTGGTGTTGGCGGAATCCCTAAAGTAGTTATCTTCTTAACTGCTGATGCATTCGGTGTACTTCCTCCAATCTCCAGATTAGATGAGAACGCAGCTATGTACCACTTCGTAACAGGATTCACATCCAAACTTGCTGGTACAGAACGTGGAATCACAGAACCACAGCCAACATTCTCCACATTATTCGGTGAACCATTCATGCCAATGGATCCATCCGTATACGCTAACATGCTCGGAGAAAGAATTGAAAAATACAACACTAAAGTATATCTTGTTAACACAGGATGGACAGGCGGCCCTTACGGAGTAGGCAGCCGTATGAAGTTAAAATACACTCGTGCAATGGTAACTGCAGCATTAAACGGAACATTTGATGACGTAGAGTACAAACATGATGAAGTATTTAACGTAGACATTCCTCAGACATGTCCTAACGTACCTTCTGAAATTATGAACCCTCGTGACACATGGGAAGATAAAGCTGCTTACGATGCACAGGCTAAGAAGCTTGCTAAGATGTTCCAGGATAACTTTACTAAGAAATATCCTAATATGCCTAAGAATATTGCTGAGGCAGGTCCTAAGGCTGACTAATAATTCTTAGAATAATTAAGGCACAGATGTGAAGATAATCGCTGCGAGGAAAATACCTGTTTGGTATTTTCTCTTGCTCCGACATCACATCTGTGCCTTAATTATTTCTTCTGGGGCTGTAGGGCGATAGCGTAACAGCCCCATACTTATAGTTAATATCTTTTACTGCCAGCAAAGAATCAACTATTTAATACGTAATAACTTTACTGTCTCTGTTCCTTTATTTGGCATAAATTTAAAATAGTAATTCTTTTTCGCTTTTAATGCTTTTCCTTTAAACTTGGATACAGTGATTGACTTTCCAGCTTTTACTGTCTTTACTTTTTTGTATCCACCGTTTTTCTTAAGAGACATATAGACTGTGTACTTACTGATTCCTGCAACCTTTGGTGTAGTAATCTTTGCTTTCTTTGTCTTTCCTACCTGTTTTAACTTATACTGTGCTGTTGAGAAATATACAGAATTAGACCATGGAGTATATGGATCATAGGAATCTGTATCATAGTTTATCTTCATTCCTCTGACTCTGAAAGAATACAGTTTATTCTTACTAAGCTCAACAAAGAAATATCCAATTTCTCTTTGTGAAAAAACTTCTTTTCCCTTATTATCTCTTACCTGTACTTCAAATTCTTCATCCTGAGTATCCTTGCACTCAATACTAACATACTCATCTGTGAGTTCTTCGATATACCCATAAACTCCCTTTGATGTCCTTGCCTGCTTTGTTGCAGCATTTGCCGGAATCTGTAAGGTAAATATCATTACAAATGCTAATGCGAGCGCAAAAATTTTAGTGACTTTTTTTCCTCCTTTGTGTGATATGGTAATTATTTGTTATAATTAGAATATCATAATCATAATACCTATTCAACAACAAAAACAACACTATTGTTAATGATGACCCTTCTGCTTATCTCATATGTTTAATCTTGCTTTGTATGCAATCTCTTTACCATTTGAAGAATCCGGCCGAATAGAAACATTCGAGCAATATGATGGCAAAAAGAATTCTTGTATACATCTCGTTTGCCTTGAATTCATAGTCCGGATGTTTCTTTTTATATAGAAAGGATATGGCACACAGTATGAGGAGGACAATAACAGATGCAATGAATAATATTTTTGTGAATGTTATGATTTGCAAATCTGTTAATATGAATTCCAATATGAGTATGGGAGCTACGATGTAGTAGAGTATTTTGTTGACGAGGTTCATTGTTTTTTCGTTCATTGTGCTATTCCTTCCTGCTTAAATTTATGTGCAAACTATATGTAATCTGATATATTACCTACAAAAAGCCCTCTATCGCAAATGAGAATTATTCACGACAGAGGGATTCTTTAAACCTTATTTACAATATGAATTAATACTGATAAATAACATCGCTCTTTACTTTACATTTTAAATTAGGAACAATCTTGATATAATAAATCTGATTCGTCTTGATTGCCTTCCCTTTAAATTTGGATATTTTCACATTCTTACCCGGCTTTGCCGTCTTAACTTTCTTATAACCCTTACTTCTATCTTTGGATATATATACGGTAAAATTCTTTATACCCTTTGCATTCTTTGCTTTCGGCATTACTACTGTGTAGTTTTTCTTACCAGTGCGGTAATTATATTTATACTTAAGTTTTATATTCGTCAATGTAGTAAATGCTCTTGCTTTTGAAAGCTTTCCATAAATTGTAGTTCCATTCACTGATAAGTAAGTTCTAACCTTAACAGTATAAGTCTGATTTTTTGCTATTTTAAACCTCACATATCGAATCACTGTTCCATAAGATGCGGAAAGTGCATTCTGTGTTGAAACTTTCTTACCTTTATAATTATATAAGATAACCTGTACTCCTGTAACATCCGATGGAACGGCTACCTGATAAGTAATCTCTTTGTTTGATTTATAATATGGTGCAAAGTTCTGATTTATGACATCTGTCATCATCGTCGTAGCTTCCATTTCTCTGTCCATTACTGGCACCGCTGCTTTCTCTGCCGCATTAACCGGTGCCTGAAGTGCAAATGCCATCACTAATGCCAGAGCTAATGCAAATATTCTTGTAATTTTCTTCATACTGTATTTCCTCCTTTTTTCTGTGGTGTTTGGTTTGTTTCCACTTTATTTAGCATAGCATAATTATATCAAAACTGCAATCTATATTCCTGTCATTTTTATGCATTTTGTTAATTATTTTGTTCTTTTTTGAAACTTTTATCGTCATTTTGTCTTTTTTAATATAAGGTTACTCTGCTGCCAGCTCCCGGATTGCTTCTATCGCTGTCTTGATTTCTTCCATAGTATTAAAGCTTGAGAAGCTGAAACGAACCACTCCCTGTTCAGTTGTCCCAAGAGTTTCGTGCATGAGCGGGGCACAATGTGCCCCGGCTCTTGTGGCAATTCCATAGTCTTCCCAAAGTATTTCACTAACTTTTCCGGCATCTTCGTTACGAATATTCAAGGCTACAAGCGGTGCTCTTTTTTCCTGATCAAAGTTTCCATAAACTTTTACTCCGTCAATACGGCGTACTCCCTCATAAAACGTCTTTGTTAAAAGAGCCTCTCTGGTATATAACCTTTCTAAACCTTCCTGCTGTATGTACTCTAAACCTGCCTTTAATCCTGCTATTCCATGTGCATTTATCGTTCCAGCTTCTAAAAGTTCCGGCATAGAATGTGGCTGTTCTTTATCAAAGGAATGGATTCCGCTTCCTCCTGATTTTAATGGACGAATAATCACTCCTTTTTTAAGGCACAGGCCGCCCGTTCCCTGCGGGCCAAATAATCCTTTGTGTCCCGTAAAACACAGCGCATCTATATTCATTGCCTGAATATCAATTGGGAGAATTCCTGCGGACTGTGATGCATCTACAATAAAATGCAGCCCATGACGCTTGCAAGCCTCGCCAATTCGGTACAGATTCAGCGCCGTTCCAGTTACATTAGAAGCATGTGTACACACGATAGCCTCTGTATCTGGCCGAATCGCCTCCTCAAATGCCTCACTTGAAATTGTTCCGTCTTCTCCGACTGGAAGAATAGTGAGCGCTACACCTTGCTGTTCTTTTAAATATAAGGGACGTAACACAGAATTATGTTCCATCGCCGTTGTAATCACATGATCACCAGGCTGTAACATCCCATCAATTGCCGTATTTAGTGCCTCTGTGGCATTCGACATAAATGCAACCTGTTCCGGTCCATCTCCGTTAAAAAATTCATTAATCATCTCTCTGGTTTCATAAGCCATTCGCATACTATGTAAAGCGGCATCATAGGCTCCTCTTCCGGCATTACCAAGATTACTGATAGCTTCCGCTACTGCTTTTGCTACTGTTTCGGGCTTCTGCAATGTTGTTGCTGCATTATCAAAATATATCACTTTTGTCCCTCCTGCATCTGGAAATCTCATTGTGAATCACATATTTTACCACCAATCATATAGTGGCTTTGTAATTTTCTTCTGTAAATGACTTCTGTAAATAAGTTTCTGTCTGAATATATTACCATATTGCAGCTATTTTTCTCAACATTTATTGTTACTATATATTTTCTTAATTTTTACATAAATTTTTTCTACAGCATGCCTAGAGCGTGTTTGAAAAATGCTTTCTGCAAGATGCACATCACAATTTGCGGGAGATTTCGCCTGAATGAGGGCGGCGTAGCGGGCTACGGCAACCGAATGAAGGCAAAATATACCGTAAATTGGGGTGTGCAGATTGCTGGAATGATTTTTCAAACACGCTCTAGAGCCTGTTTGAAAAATCAAAAACGCCTTCTGACGGTGTATATCTTCTCCGACAGAAGGCGTTCTTATTAATATTCGATACTTTCCATGTACTTCATGTATTTTACTACCATCAGTGCAATCTTAAAAGTAATCGCATCTTCAAATACTCTAAGATCAAGCCCTGTACTCTTCTGAAGCTTATCCAGACGATATACCAGTGTATTTCTGTGGATATACAACTGTCTGGATGTTTCTGAAACATTCAGGCTGTTCTCAAAGAATTTATCAATAGTAACCAGTGTTTCCTCGTCAAAATCATCTGGAGATTTATTCTCAAAAATTTCTTTGATAAACATTTTGCACAGCGGAATTGGAAGCTGATAGATCAGACGTCCGATTCCAAGCGAACTGTAAGCAATAACATCTTTTTCGCCAAAGAAGATCTTGCCAACATCCAGCGCCATTCTTGCCTCTTTATAGGAACGGGAAACTTCTTTCAGTTCATTTACGATCGTTCCATATGCAATATGAGTCTCTTCATTCTGGTTCAGCCCAAGGGTATCCAAAATCGCATGGGCAAGCTTATCCATCTCTGCATAACCTTCGCCATCTTCCAGTTCCTTAACAATGATGATACTCTTTTCATCGACCGCTGTGATAAAGTCTTTGCTCTTGCCGCCAAAGAAACTTTTCACACTCTCCATGGAACTGTGATCCTTTTCCTGCTGCAATTCCAGAATCATAACAACACGACGAACATCTGCATCAATATGCAGTTTCTTCGCGCGATTATAAATATCTACCAGAAGAAGGTTATCAAGAAGGAGATTCTTGATAAAGCTGTCTTTGTCAAATCTTTCTTTATATGCAACGATCAGATTCTGGATCTGAAATGCTGCAAGCTTGCCAACCATATAAGTGTCTTCATCGT
>ENA-OPYH01001896-OPYH01001896.1-human-gut-metagenome-genome-assembly--contig:-NODE-1896-length-11023-cov-2.816284_pt1 | contig 11023 bp, 9 predicted proteins | sample MGYA00241254_ERZ501488 | MGnify/ENA primary metagenome ERZ501488 (study PRJEB25962, sample SAMEA2042660) | human gut metagenome | biome: human gut; feature: human-associated habitat; material: faeces...
CAGGTTTCGGTGACGTTGCCGCCGAGCGGCGTCAGCGCAGAGAGACCGGTTACAACAACGCGTTTGCGGCTCATAATTCCCTCATGAAGCAAAAAGTGGTCGAGCGCCTTATGATTTGAATCACAAGACGCCCGGTAGAATACTCTGGCGCAACAGGAACGGAAGGAACAACGCCCGCGCGGGCCCCCTGAGCTGCATCTACTACCAGGATTGCACCGTCGCAGGCTGCAAGGCTTCGGGATACTTCGTAATTGAAGTCTACATGGCCGGGGGTGTCGATCAGGTTGAAGATGTATTCTTCGCCGTCTTTGGCTTTGTATACGATTCGCACTGCCTGAGATTTAATGGTGATTCCACGTTCTCTTTCAATATCGTTGGAATCCATAACGCGTTCGCCGACTTCCTGGTTGGCACGGAAAGTACCGCTCTGCTTTAAGAGTTCATCGACGAGAGTAGTTTTTCCGTGGTCTACGTGAGCAATGATTGCCACGTTACGGACATCTTCTCTTGAGATTTTCATAAATTGCCTTCTTTCTAAAAGTGTAAAGTATAAATTGCTCATCACTTGTGGAATGAACCAATTTATAACCGTATATTGACGTTTAAACTAGGTTATTCTAGCACAAAGAAAGAAAAGACACAATAAAAAATACGAAATAAAAAGGAAAATAAACAGAAAAATAAATAGAAAGAAATAATTTTAATCTATAAAAAATCTATAAAGAATATGAAAAAAGATAGCAGAAATTATTAGGGAATTTAAATAAAAAGGAATATTTTTTTTTAAAGTGAGTATATATAAAGTAAATAACATATACAGAATCTGCTACATACAGGGGAGGAGTAAACATGACAGAAAAAATTTTAAAAAATAACCAGGCAGTAGTTGCAGGAGAAATTATCTCTGATTTTGAATTTAGCCATGAGGTTTTTGGCGAAGGCTTCTATTTTGTAAAATTAAAAGTGAGCAGACTCAGTCATTCAAGTGATATTATTCCACTCAGAACGTCTTATGGATGTGAGCCAGTCTCATATCGGCCAGTTTTTAGAAGCTCGTGGCCAGTTCAGATCTTATAATAAGCATGAAAATAATCGCAATCACCTTGTTTTATCTTTGTTTGTAAGAGAACTGGAATTAATAGACTCGGTAGAAAATAGAAAACCTAATATGATTTTTCTTGATGGATATATCTGCAAGGAGCCAGTATATAGAACAACACCGTTAGGAAGAGAAATCGCGGACGTACTTCTGGCGGTGAACAGAGCATATGGCAAGTCGGATTATATTCCATGTATATGTTGGGGACGTAATGCCAGATATGCAGGAAATCTTTCAGTAGGAAGCCGAATTCAGCTATGGGGAAGAATTCAGAGCAGAGAATATCAGAAGCGCGTAGGAGAGAATAATGTGGTTAGCAGAGTAGCATATGAAATTTCTGTAAATAAGATGGAATATATTGATGATGGAATAAACCTTGAAAGGAAGGTTGCAGATTCGGGAAATATAGGTTAAATTATAAGGGACTGTTCGTTTTGAGCAGTCCTTTGGTTTATCATTATGTAACTTTCAGAGTCATATGGATTTTTGGTAAATAAGTGAATTATGGTTACTTGCAGTCAGATTGCTGTTTGGCAGGGATATGAATTATATCTATTATAGATAATTATGGATAAATACATTTTTAAAATTTATATAGGAGGGTAACCGCGGGAATAAAAATAGAATCAAAGATACGTTTTGGTTTTGGTTTCTGAATAGTCACATCATATGATATAATGTAGAACAAGTAAGAATAAAAGTATAGAAAGGAAAACGAAAATGAAGATAACACCAGTAAAAGGTACGAATGATTATTTACCAGCGCAGGCTGAGCTTAGAAACTATTTACAGAAGAAAATCTGTGAGACATATGAGCAGGCTGGTTTCCAAAGAATTGCAACTCCAATTATCGAGGATATTGAGAATCTTGATAAGAGCGAGGGTGGAGATAACTTAAATCTTATTTTCAAAGTAATGAAAAGAGGGGAGAAGTTAAAGAAAGCAATCGCAAGCCAGAATCCAGATAATATTGCAGATATGGGACTCCGCTATGATCTTACATTACCACTGAGTCGTTATTATGCGAATAATCGTGCATCTTTACCACAGCCATTTAAGGTGATTCAGATGGATAGAGTATATCGTGCAGAACGTCCACAGAAAGGCCGTTTGAGAGAGTTTATCCAGTGTGATATTGATATTCTTGGAGATCCAAGTAACCTGGCAGAAATCGAATTGATTCTTGCAACTACAACAACACTTGGAAAGCTTGGATTTAAGAATTTCCAGATTAGAATTAACGAGAGAAGAATATTAAAGGCTATGGCTGCTTACAGTGGTTTCCCTGAAGAAAGCTATGACAGCGTATTTATTATTCTTGACAAGATGGACAAGATTGGTCTTGAAGGAGTTAAGGAAGAACTTATTAAATATGAATTTTCTGAAGAATCAGTAAATAAGTACGTTTCTTTATTTAAAGAAATTGAACAGCAGGCTAATCCTATTGATTATTTGGCTGAAAAGCTTGGTGATTATATGGAAGATGATGTTAAGCAGTGGATGAACGAGATTATTGAAAGTGTTAAGGCTACGAAGTCATCTGATTTTGAAATTGTATTTGATCCTACTTTAGTTAGAGGTATGTCATATTATACAGGAACAATTTTTGAAATTGCAATTCCTGAATTTGGTGGAAGCTGCGGTGGCGGCGGAAGATACGATAAGATGGTTGGAAAATTTATTGGACATGATGTTCCTGCCTGTGGTTTTTCAATTGGTTTTGAACGTATTGTTTTATTATTAATGGAACAGGGCTTTAAGATTCCTGAAGAATACAATAAGGTTGCTTATCTTATTGAAAAAGGTGTTAAGGAAGATGCACTTTGTGATGTTATTGCACAGGCTCAGGAAGAAAGAAAGAATGGTACTCAGGTTCTTGTAACAAGAATGAATAAGAATAAAAAGTTCCAGAAAGAACAGTTAAAAGAGCAGGGTTATGAAGAATTCAAAGAATTCTATAAGAACCCATTAAAATAATATATTTTATTTCACAGTGGATGAATTAGGAGGAAGAATTATGGCAGAGTCAATGCAGGGACTTCATAGAAGTCACAGATGTACAGAAGTATCTAATAAGAATATTGGTGAAACTGTAACTGTAATGGGATGGGTCCAGAAAAGAAGAAATTTAGGAAGCTTGATTTTTATAGATTTAAGAGATCGTTCAGGTCTTTTACAGTTAGTTTTTGATGAAAACGATGGTGAAGTTTTTGAAAAAGCTAAAAATCTTAGAAGCGAATTTGTTATTGCAGCAGAAGGTGTTGTTAGACAGCGTAGTGGTGCAGTTAATGAAAATATGGCAACAGGTGATATTGAAGTAACTGTAAACACACTTAGAATTTTATCAGAAGCTGAAACACCTCCATTCCCTGTTGAAGAAGATGCTAATACTAGAGAAGAGTTAAGATTAAAATATAGATACCTTGATTTAAGAAAGCCTCATCTTCAGAGAAATCTTAAGATGAGAAGTGATATTACAACTTTTATTAGAAAGTTCATGTCAAATGAAGGATTTATTGAAATTGAAACTCCAACATTATGTAAGAGTACACCTGAAGGTGCGAGAGATTATTTAGTACCTAGTAGAGTACATCCGGGATGCTTCTATGCATTACCACAGTCTCCACAGTTATATAAGCAGTTGCTTATGTGCTCAGGTTTTGACAGATATATTCAGATTGCAAAATGTTACAGAGATGAAGATTTAAGAGCTGACAGACAGCCTGAATTTACACAGGTTGATATGGAACTTTCTTTTGTAGATGTTGATGATGTAATCGATGTTAATGAAAGATTATTAAAGGCATTATTTAAGGAAATTCTTGATGTTGATGTTCAGTTACCAATTCAGAGAATGACATGGATTGAATCTATGAACAGATATGGTTCAGATAAGCCTGATACACGTTTTGGAATGGAACTTATTGACGTAACAGACGTTGTTAAAGGTTGTGGCTTTGGTGTATTTACAGGAGCAATCGAAAACGGCGGTTCTGTAAGAGGTCTTAATGTTAAGGGACAGGGCGCAATGCCAAGAAAGAAGATTGATAAGTTAGTTGATTCTGCAAAGGGCAACGGAGCAAAAGGTCTTGCATATATTGCAATGCATGAAGATGGAACAATTAAGTCATCATTTGCTAAGTTTATGACAGATGAGGAAATGGATAACCTTATTAAGGCTATGGATGGTCAGCCAGGCGATTTATTAGTATTTGCTGCTGACAAAAACAAGATTGTTTGGAACGTTCTTGGTGCACTTAGATTAGAATTAGCTGAACAGTTAGATTTAATTGATAAGAGCAAATTTAACTTCTTATGGGTAGTAGAATTCCCACAGTTTGAATGGTCAGATGAACAGAACAGATTCCTTGCAATGCATCATCCATTTACAATGCCTATGGATGAAGACTTGGATTATATTGAATCTGATCCGGGCAGAGTTAGGGCAAAGGCTTACGATATCGTACTTAATGGTTCAGAAATCGGTGGCGGCAGTGTTAGAATCCATCAGGCAGACGTTCAGGAAAGAATGCTTAGAGCATTAGGTTTTACAACAGAAGCAGCTCACGAACAGTTTGGATTCTTATTAGATGCATTTAAGTATGGTGTTCCACCACACGCAGGACTTGCATACGGACTTGACAGACTTGTAATGCATATGACAGGTGAAGACAACATTCGTGAAGTAATTGCATTCCCTAAGGTTAAAGATGCATCATGCTTAATGACAGAAGCACCAACAGCTGTAGATGCAAAACAGTTAGAAGAATTATCAATTGAAACAATTGATGTTGAAGAAGAAGAAAAATAAATAATGAGAGATGTGAAGAAATAGAAACGATTATAGGAATATATAATGGTTGGCAAGGATTCACATAGCTTAATACAAAGATAAAAGGCTGCTCAGTTGGGCAGCCTTTTGTGATGCTAGTTTAATCTTAGTCGTCTTATTTGCTCTTGCATACTGCCAACGTAGTTTGAAAGCTCATTGTATTTGTTGTTTAATTTCTCAACATCTCTTTTTAAGATATTGTAGTTGTATACAAGTTCTTTGTATGAATTTGAATTATATGAGGCGTTATAAGCTTTATAATTGTTAGTAGTGTTGTTGTTAGGCAGATTATTTCTAGGAGTATTAGGAATTGAAGTATTGTTATTTGAGCTATTATTATTTGATACATTGTAGCTTGAAGTGTTATAGTTTGTAGAATTATTTCTTAAAGAATTTTCACTCCCGGAAGTAGCATTAGTCATATTATTCAGAGAAAGATTAATTTCCTGTTTACAAACCACATTAAAATTTAAGTCGATTTCATAAAGTGTATTGTCAGTTGTAACAAAAATGCAATTATTATGTACAAAAGCAGAGATATGATTTGAGCCGGATATGTTTTCGACAATACAATGTTTCTCGGTAAGATTGTCTGAACAAACTCCCATAAGTGAATTATCCAAATAAAAAACATATAATTTATTGTTGAAAACAAGTGTTGCACAAGATGTTTTAAGGCAAAGAACTTCTTGAAAACTATTTTGTGTTACTTGGGTAAGGACGAATGAATTATCTACAGAGTAGTAGGAAACAAGTGGAGAATTGACTGAATAAACATTAAAGTCTTTTTTGAAATCTTTAAAAACATAGCCCTTTGAAAAAACACGACCGTTGGCTATCAGGTAAGATTTGATTTGCCGTGCTGACTGCTCGAAAATCATTGGTTGGCCGTTTTCTAATTCTATAATATGATACATAAAAACCTCCCACATTAGTTGCTATAAAAGTCATATAACAAAATATGCAGGAGGTTTAAAAATTATTTCATAAAACGTTAGGTTTAAAGTACTATTATATGTACAAAATGAATTAAACCTAAAGAGCTATTTATTATAAAAGGCTTAGATTTAAAGTATTATTCGCTATACAAATCAATTACATCTAAAGCGCTATCCACAATATGAATAGGAATATCCTTTAAAGAATCATTTGGATATTTTAAATCAGGAATGCAGATAACAGGAATGCCAGCTGCGTGTGCTGCTCGGATTCCGTTTTCTGAATCCTCAAAAATAACAGCTTCATCTTTGTTAAAAGGTGTCTTTCCAAGGGCTTTTAAGAAAATTTCCGGATTAGGTTTTGAATTTTTCACCTGGTCTCCACCAATAATATGTTTAAAATAATCACGAATACCGGCTATATTTAAATATTTTTCAACCATAGGAGTTACTGTTGAAGAGGCAACACAACAAATTGTTCCGTTTTCCTTAAAAAACTCCAATAATTCGGGAATGCCTTTCATAATTTCCAAACCGTTTTCTTCAACATCATTTGCAACTAATTCACGAGTTTCCTTAAATATCTGTTCGGTAGAAAAATCTTCGCCAAAGATTTTCTTGTGAACTTCTTTAACAGAAGCAAATGAGAGCCCTAATGTTTGGGTAAAATCTTCAATTCTTGAAGGATAGCCATATTTCTTATGAACCATGCTTTCAAACTTGAAAAACTGACGCTCAGTATTAAAAATCAATCCATCCATATCAAAAATTGCAACTTTTGGAATGTTCATAATAAAATTCTCCTTAGTATTTGGCTTTAAAGCTATTTAATAAGATTGCTTATAAAAAATAATAATAGTGCTGTGCATAGCAACTATTAATTACTAGTTTAAAATATCATATATGTTTGAAAAATCAAGAGGGGAAAAAGAAAATATTTTATAAAAATTTAATTTTGAAAGAAATAAATGAATAAATATAATTAAAAAGCTTATTTTTTGACTTTCTTAATAGAAATAATTGTGGTAAACTTATGTTTGATAAATGTTTGACAATATACAGGAGGTACAAAATGTTTTCATTTGACGAAATTAAGAATGCAGATATTGAAATAGCAGAAGCTATGCAGGACGAAATGGACAGACAGCAGAGCCATTTGGAGCTTATTGCATCTGAAAATATAGTAAGCAAAGCAGTAATGGCAGCTATGGGAAGTCATTTAACAAATAAATATGCAGAAGGTTATCCGGGCAAACGTTATTATGGTGGATGTCAGTATGTAGACGTTGTAGAGAATCTGGCAATCGAAAGAGCAAAAGAATTATTTGGCTGTGAATATGTTAATATTCAGCCTCATTCCGGCGCACAGGCAAACATGGCAGTATTTTTCACAGTAATGAATCTGGGAGATACTTACATGGGAATGAACCTTGACCATGGCGGACATTTAACACACGGAAGTCCTGTAAATATGTCTGGTAAGAATTATCACTGCGTACCTTATGGTGTAAATGACGAAGGTGTTATCGACTATGATAAAGTAAGAGAAATCGCTTTAGAATGTCATCCAAAGATGATTATTGCCGGTGCAAGTGCATACGCAAGAAAGATTGACTTCAAGAGAATGCGTGAGATCGCAGATGAAGTTGGAGCAGTATTAATGGTAGATATGGCTCATATCGCAGGTTTAGTAGCTGCAGGTCTTCATGAGAGCCCAATCCCATACGCACACGTTACAACAACAACAACTCATAAGACACTTCGTGGACCAAGAGGTGGTATGATTTTATCAAGCGATGAAGTGAATAAGAAATATAACTTCAACAAAGCTATCTTCCCAGGAATCCAGGGTGGTCCTTTAATGCATGTAATCGCAGCGAAAGCTGTATGTTTAAAAGAAGCATTAACACCAGAATTTAAAGAATACCAGAAACAGATTGTAAAGAATGCTTCTGTATTAGCAGATGCATTAATCGAAAGAGGATTTGATATTGTATCTGGCGGAACAGATAACCATCTGATGCTTGTAGACCTTCGTAAGATGGGACTTACAGGAAAAGACATGGAAAAATTATTAGATTCCGTACATATCACATGTAACAAGAATACAGTACCTAATGACCCACAGTCTCCATTCGTAACAAGTGGTCTTCGTCTTGGAACACCTGCTGTTACATCTAGAGGATTAAAAGAAGACGATATGGTACAGATTGCAGAGGCAATTAAGCTTACGATCATCGACCATAAACTGGAAGAGGCAGAAGCAATCGTTAAGTCTCTTACAGAAAAATATCCAATCTATCAGGGGGATAAATTCTAATTGCCGCAGGCAAGGTAGACGTTCCCAAAGAAAGAAAAGACCCTATATCAGTGACTCTATCACTGATATAGGGTCTTTTCTTTCTTTGAGAGCTGACTTTGGATGTTGGAACAAAGTTAGAATTTATTCTATGCCTTCAGTATTCTTCATATGATTTTGATTCCAAAATACGCATTTGGCGAGGATGTGCATATTAAGTAAATGTATCTTCTGATGCAGTGGCATACAGATGAAAAGTACAGATAGCCCCTAATCATTATGCTATGTGTCATAAATGATTGAAAATAAGTGGAAATTGTTAAAGAAAAACATTTTATATAGAAAATTGATCCAATATATGCTATCATAAATATGCTTGTAAAAAACAAGAATTAATGAAAGTATTACATAAAGTTATGAATAAATATTTATAATTCGAAGGGGTAATCAAAATGGAAGCATGGAATATAAGTTATATATATACCGTTATTTTTATGATGCTGATTAATAATATTCTGGTATATGTGCTTAGCAGGACACCGGGATTTGGCAAATCAGAAAGGTGGATTCTGCAATTGCTGATTGCCGTCTGTGTCTGTGATTTATCGGATGTGTTTGGAATACTATTTAAGCAGACTGCAGGGAGGAATGTCCTGTTTATATTAGATGCGGCTTTTATCTTTTCTGTAGCCTCTATATCGTTGTTTTTCCTTTGCTATAGCGAAAATATATATGGCTCGGATATGTTTAAAAAGCGTATACCTTTGATTACGATACATATACCAATTGATGTACTTTGTATAATAATAGTGGCATCTTATCGGACAGAATGGATTTATAAGTATCCACAGATTTTGATGATAGCTAATATTTATAATGCATATTCTGTTTTGCTTAGTTTGTGGAGAATTCATAAAGAAAAAAATGCAGAAAAAAGGAAGGTTTTATGGCAGCCAGTTTTTTACATTGTTCCATTTTTTATTGGGATTTTCCTGCAGTGTTTCTTTAATACAATGCCGTGGGCCAATACTTCTCTTACAATAACGATTTTGCTGATTTTTGTTAATAATCAGCAGCGTCTGTTGCAAAAAAAGACACAGGATGCAGAGGCAGCGGTACGGGCAAAATCGGAGTTTTTATCCCATATGTCTCACGATATACGAACTCCAATTAACGGCATGATGGGAATGCTTGATATTGCACAGGCACATCTTAATAATCCGGAAAAAATGGATTTATGCCTTTCAAAGATGCGTGGGGCAGCCGATCAGCTTTTGTCTCTGATTAATGATGTTCTTGACATGTCAAAAATTGAGACGGGAAGTATTCAGCTTGTGGAAGAGCCGTTTGATATGATAAGACTTTTGAATGGTACGCTGGCAGTTCAGGAGATTATTGCTTCCGAAAAGAGTCTTACGATCGAGCAGGATATAGAAGGAGCGATAGAGCATCCATGCGTCTGTGGCAGTCCGAACTATGTTCGTTCTATTTTAGTAAATATTATAAGTAATGCGATTAAGTATACAAATCCGGGGGGAGATATTTTTGTTTCGGCAAGAGAGTTATCCTGTGATGGAGAATATGTAAAGTTTGAATTTATTGTTTCGGATACAGGAATTGGAATGAGTGAGGAATTCGCAGAACATATTTTTGAGCCATTTACACAGGAACATGCGGAGAATCGCTCTAGTTATCAGGGGACAGGGCTTGGTATGTCTATTGTTAAGAATCTTATTAATAAGATGAAAGGAACCATTACCCTTGAGACAAAGCAGGGAGAGGGAAGTACTTTTACGATCACACTTCCTGTAAAGCTTGATACGGTCTGTTTCGAAGAAACAGAGACAGAAGAGGAAGAAACTTCTATAGAGGGAATGAAGATATTGCTTGTAGAAGATAATGACTTAAATCTTGAAGTGGCACAGTATATTCTTGAAGATGCAGGAGCAGAAATTATAGTTGCCAGGAACGGTTTAGAGTCGGTAGAACTTTTTGAGCAGTCAGAAAGTGATAGTTTTGATGTGATTTTGATGGATGTTATGATGCCGGTTATGGATGGACTTACAGCAACGAAGAGGATTCGAAAGCTGAAAAGAAAGGATGCCAGAACGGTTCCAGTCATTGCTATGACTGCCAATGTATTTAACGAGGATATTATTGCTGCCAAGGAGGCTGGAATGAATGAACACATTGCAAAGCCATTAGACTTTGACAAGCTGATACATACCCTCGCAAAATATTTTTTAAAAATGGATAAAAAATTAATATCCTAATTCTTCTCCTACCATGATAACATGAATTCTATCAGGATAACGTGACATTCTTGTTGTAACGAAAAGGTCACAGATTGAGGATGCAGACATACATTCTCCGCAGATGCCTGTCTTGCTGCATGGATTAGTAAGTCCAAGACGTACACAGTTTGGCGGGCAGGCATCCTGACGGATTCGTTTGTAAGCGGCATCTACAGAAGGAACTAACTTATTCATACCAGTAATAATTACCACATGCTTTGGACCGTAGCAAAGTGCACTGACACGGTTTCCGTTCCCATCAATGTTGACAAGCTGTCCGTCGATGGTAAATGCATTCGTACTCATAAGATAATAATCAGACAGAATTGCCTTTGCGTGAATCTGTCTTTTTTCATCTTCTGTTTTTGCAATACTGCGGTCAATAAAGGTGTAATCTTCAGAATGGTTCTTTATGTAATCGAGCAGACCCACTTCTCCTAAAGTAGCTGAGCCTCCACTTGCAATGACAGAACCCTTTTCAATAATGGATAAAGCTTTTGTTAAAGCTTCCTCGGCGGAAACGATCTCCTTTTTCAGCTCCGTGTACATCTGCGGCTCATG
>ENA-OPYH01001906-OPYH01001906.1-human-gut-metagenome-genome-assembly--contig:-NODE-1906-length-10963-cov-10.030345_pt1 | contig 10963 bp, 5 predicted proteins | sample MGYA00241254_ERZ501488 | MGnify/ENA primary metagenome ERZ501488 (study PRJEB25962, sample SAMEA2042660) | human gut metagenome | biome: human gut; feature: human-associated habitat; material: faeces...
ATGAGTATTATTATGAAGCTGCGAAAAAAGTGGCTAACACCTTGATTTGGGGACAGCTTGAATGTGGCGGATGGAATTATGTGTTCGATTTTGCAGGAGAGAACTCCTTAAAGTCCTGGTATGATACCGTTGGTAAAAATGGCTGGCGTCTGGAAGAATTTCAACATTATTATGGAAATGCGACTTACGATGATGCGGGTACTATGGAGGCTGCCAAATTTCTACTTCGTATGTATGTGGAAAAAAATGATCCTGCTTTCCGTCCGGCTTTGGAGAAAACCATTGATTTTGTTTTGAAAAGTCAATATCCGGTGGGTGGATGGCCTCAACGGTATCCTTTGATGTATGATCACCCTTTTCAAGGTAAGAAAGATTATTCGTCTTTTATTACTCTGAATGATGATGTGATTCCTGATGCGACCGAGTTTTTGATTCAATGCTATCAGGCAATGGGGTTGCAAGGGGTAAAGGAGCCTATTATGCGTGCTATGTACTTGATGATTTCCCTTCAACAAGGGGAACCTTATGCAGGCTGGGCAGACCAATATACAGTAGATGATTTGAAACCGGCTCATGCCCGTTCTTATGAACCGCGCAGTGTGAATACCGGTACTACCGTCCGTCTTGTTAATTTAATGATGGATTACTATAAACTTACAGCTGATACTCGTTTCCTGTCGGGGATTCCTGCTGCAATTCGTTTTTTGGAATCAATGAAATTACCGGAATCGGATGTGAAGAAATGGAAGAGTCAGTCGACTAATCCGGAAGCTATTTTGGTTCCTCGTTTTGTAGATCCTGATACTGGTAAACCACTGTATGTCCATCGTAAGGGAAGTAATGTGAAAAACGGTACTTATTATATAGATCAGAATATAGAAAATACAATAGCTCATTATAATTCGGCAACTTTTGTGAATCCTGGTGAACTGCGTCGTCGTTATGAGGAAGTGAAAAAACTTCCTGTATCCGAATTGGCGAAGAATTCACCTTTGCTGCAGGATCATTTGGTTCCTTTACCTAAATATTATACTCGTTTACGTGGAAAAGCTACGGAAGAAGTTGCCCGGAAATTGGTGAAATCACTGACTAAGGACGGTTGCTGGCTCTCTCCTTTAAAGTCAACCTCGAACCCGTATAAGCCATATACTGTTTCAGGACCTAGTGAGGAAACGAAATATATAGCTACCTTTGTAGGGGACGAGCACGATACATCACCTTATCCGTGTACCACCGGAGAATTGTGCATCTCTGTTGGGGATTATATTGATAATATGATAAAATTAATTAGTTACCTTGAAAAGTAAAGTTTGTTAGGTATAGGTTTATGAAGAATACTGTAATTTGTTTATTGTTGTTCGGGATAAGTCTGATGGCTTCTGCTCAGGAAAAGGTGGAAACAGTCTCTATGCGTTATGAAACGCAGAATGATATGCCGCTGTTCTATCAGAAGATGAAAGAAAACCTGACTTATCCTATGGCATGGGGGAACTCTGCTATCCGAAATTTCGAAAAGTGGCGTGAGGAAGCTCGAAAAACGTTATTGGATTGCATGTTGCCTGCTCCTCCTGCTACGGCTTTTGATAAGGAAGTGATAGATACCGAGCAACGGAATGGATATAGGGCGGAGAAGATTTTGTTCAGTGTTTCGGAATATTCTCGTGTTCCTGCTTATCTGTTGGTTCCTGACGGGAATGGCCCGTTCCCGGCAGTATTGCTGCTTCACGATCACGGTGCGCATTTTTCGATAGGGAAAGAGAAGATGGTACGTCCGTTCGGTGTGGAAGCATCTGTACTGGCCGATGCGGACGATTGGGCGGAAAAATGTTATGACAAACAGTATGTAGGTGATTATCTGGCAAGTCACGGATATGTAGTGCTTGCTGTGGATGCCTTGTTTTGGGGGGAACGGGGACGTAAGGAAGGAGTACGCTATGACTCACAGCAAGCGTTGGCGGCCAATATGTTACAGATGGGAATGTCTTGGGGAGCCTTGATAGCCTGGGATGATATTCGTAGCGCGGAATTTCTGGCCTCATTGCCCATGGTTCATAAGGAAAAGATAGGTACTATGGGATTTTCTATGGGAGCACATCGTGCCTGGATGGTCAGTGCCGCTACAGATGTGGTGAAGGCAGGCGCTGCTGTGTGCTGGATGAATACTACAGATAGCTTAATGACACTTACCAATAATCAGAACAAAGGTGGGTCTGCTTATTCCATGATTATTCCCGGAATACGGAATTGGATGGATTATCCTCATGTGGCATCTATCGCCTGTCCCAAACCGATGTTGTTCATCAATGGCTTGCGGGACAAACTTTTTCCTGTAAAGGGCGTTGAAAGCGCTTTCTCTACCATGCAGGATGTATGGAAGAGTCAATCGGTAGAAAATCTGTTGACCACCAAGTTCTATGATTTGCCCCATTTTTGCAGTAAGGAGATACAGGATGATATACTTGAGTTCTTTAATCAAAATTTAAAATAGAAAGCGATGAAAATTAAGATGTTGATGGCATTTGTTGCCTTGTTGTTATTTTCTGCTTTTACGGCAGACCGCACAATTACTATCTTTATGATAGGTGACTCGACTATGGCCAACAAACCCTTAGAGGGAGGTAATCAGGAACGTGGATGGGGCCATGTGCTGGGAGGATATTTCAGTGAGAATATTCGTGTGGAAAACCATGCTAGAAATGGTCGGAGTTCTAAAAGTTTTATTGATGAAGGATTGTGGGAGGTAGTAATTAATAAAGTAAAGCCGGGTGATTATGTTTTTATTCAGTTTGGGCATAATGATGAGAAGGCCGATGAGAAACGTCATACTGATCCCGGATCTACTTTTGATGCCAATCTACGCCGTTTTGTAAAAGAAACACGTGCTAAAGGGGGAATTCCCGTGTTGTTCAATGCTATTGTCCGTCGTAATTTCCGGAATAATAAAAATGCGGTAGCCGAAGATGATGTGCGCAAGGATTTGTCAAAGGGGAGTGTTTCTCAAGATGGAGAAGTGTTGATTGATACTCATGGAAAATATTTGGAGTCTCCGCGTAACGTGGCAAAAGAGTTGGATGTGCCTTTTGTGGATATGAACAAGATAACGCATGATTTGGTGCAGGAGATGGGGCCGGAGGCTTCAAAAAAATTGTTCATGTGGATTCCTGAAGGTGTGTGTGCAGCTTGTCCGAAAGGGCGTGAGGATAATACGCACCTGAATGTATATGGGGCGCGTACTATTGCTGGTTTGACAGTGGATGCTATAGCTAAAGAGGTTCCTGCATTGGCGCCTTTTGTACGTCATTATGATTTTGTAGTGGCAAAAGATGGCAGTGGTGATTTCTTTACCATTCAGGAAGCGATTCATGCTGTCCCCGATTTTCGTAAAGCAGGACGCACTACTATTCTAGTCCGTAAAGGGGTATATAAAGAAAAAGTGGTTATTCCTGAAAGCAAGATTAGTATTTCTTTGATAGGTGAGGACGGAGCAATTCTGACAAATGATGATTTTGCTTCTAAAAAGAACTATTTCGGAGAAGAAATGTCTACCTCCGGTTCATCAACCTGTTATATCTATGCTCCCGATTTCTATGCTGAGAATATCACTTTCGAGAATAGTGCCGGCAGAGTGGGGCAGGCAGTGGCCTGTTTTGTTAGTGGAGATCGCGCTTATTTCAAAAACTGTCGTTTTTTGGGAAATCAGGATACTTTGTACACTTATGGCAAAGACAGTCGTCAGTTTTATGACCATTGTTATATAGAGGGTACGGTGGATTTTATTTTTGGCTGGTCTACGGCATTGTTTAAGGATTGCACCATCCATAGTTTGGGTGATGGGTATGTTACCGCTCCTTCTACAGATCAAGGCAAAAAATATGGCTATGTTTTTATAGGCTGTAAATTGACGGGTGTGGCTGAGGCTCAGAAGGTGTATTTGTCCCGTCCTTGGCGTCCTTATGCACAGGCTGTTTATATTCATTGTGATTTGGGAAAGCATATTCTTCCGGTGGGTTGGAACAACTGGGGCAAAAAAGAAAATGAGGAAACCGTATTCTATGCTGAATACCGGAATACGGGAGAAGGGGCGGCTACCGCTTCGCGTGCTTCGTTTGGAAAGCAGCTGAACGATATCAGTAATTATAATGAAGCACAGATTTTGGCAGGTGATGACGGATGGAATCCGGTGGAAAATGGAAATGTGTTGTTGCAGAATTTAAAGAGATAAGCTGTTCTTTCTACCAGTAATAATACTTTGTCACTGTAGGGAGGAATTCTATTTGCTCCTATGGAAAGTGTCAGGGAAGAGTAGAATGATAAAAGGGGGATTTAACTTTGCCCCTTTTATTTTTTTAGGAACTTGTATGTCAGTATCTCTCGTTTTTTATGTATTTTTGCCATACTATATATGAAAATCTACGAAATGAAAAGACACATTCTGTTTATACTTACTTTGCTGCTCTTTTTTTATGCAAAAAGTCAGCCTAATTGTATCTTTACTCATTATTCTTCGGAAAACGGCTTGTCTCAGAACTCCATCATGAGCATGGTACAAGACCATAATGGAGTTTTATGGTTCTCTACTTGGGATGGAATCAACCGGTTCAACGGTTATGACTTCAAAGTTTATAAAGCCAGACAAGGGAATAAAATTACTATGACTAACAACCGGGTAGACTTATTGGAAGTAGACCCTTATAATTATATTTGGCTGCAAACGTATGATTACCGTGTGTATCGTTTTGACCAAAGAACAGAGAAATTCGAACAAATCCCTGCCGAAGGTGAAGAGGAGGGCATGCGTTTCTCTTCTATTAAAATATTGCCCGACAGTGTCATTTGGCTACTTTCTGAAAATGAGGGGGCTGTCCGTGTGAAAACAAACCCTAAAGATTACAGTATAACTACCCAAGTATATGCTACTCATAGTCGTGGAGGAAATGCCGTTCATATTAATCAGGTTTTTAGCGATGCTTACAATCAAGAGTGGTTGCTTACTGATAACGGTCTGCTGAAGATTACGAATGATAAAGAAGAGCCTGTCTCTTATTTTGTGAATATCCAGTCAGGCAAAGATGAACCCGTACAGGCCTTCTACTCTTTTTGCAGTTATGGTGACGAACTTTATTTTGGATCAGACAGAGGACGGATATGGTGCTATTCTTTGCAGAATGAAATCTTTCGTCTTTGGGAATTGCCGGTAAAGGATAAAGTGATTGCTATAAATGAAATAAAAGGTACGGGGCTGTTGATAACAACTGCCCATGAAGGATTGATATTGTACCATTCGGATACAAAAGAGTGTAAAGTCTATAATAAATCCAATTGTCCCGAATTCCCGGCAGACGCTTTCCGTTCTGTTTATGTTGACAGTAAGCAGGAAGCATGGTTTGAGATGACCGAATGGGGAAAGGTTTGTCATTTCAATCCTTTGACAGAAGTATTTAAGCAAGAAAAGATGCAAGTGGAGCCTCGTGGTGCCGATCGTTCCTATCCCAGTTTTCATATTTGTGAAGACTTGAACGGTAATTTGTGGGTACATCCGCAAGGAGGAGGGCTTTCTTGGTATGACAGAGAGGCAAATCGGCTGTTACCTTTCTATAATGACCCCGATTCACCCGATTGGCACTTTTCCAATAAATTACATTCCATGTTATCCGATAAGCAAGGCAATCTTTGGTTATGTACTCATTCTAAGGGGTTGGAGAAGATTACTTTTTTAGGAAGCCAGTTCCATATTTATCCCCGCATGGGTCACAGTTATGACTTGAATTCCAATACGGTACGTGCGTTGTTTGAAGATAGCGAACATCGCATCTGGATGGGAAAACGGGATGGTCAGATTGAAATTTATTCTTCTGATTTAGATTTTCAGGGTATTCTGACTGAAGAGGGGGATATAGCCAAATCTGGCAGACCGTTACGGGGAGTTCCTTATCATATCATGCAAGATTCTCACGGAAACATTTGGATTGCGACCAAAGGGGATGGTATTATTCTGGCAGAAAAGGAGGGGACCCATTTTAAGTTTACTCGATTCAAATATGATGAAGATGATATTTATAGCCTGAGTCATAATAGTGTTTACTGGTTACATGAAGACAAGCATGGACGCATTTGGGTGGCAACTTTCGGTGGAGGGTTGAATTATATTCAGAAAACTCCTGAAGGGAAATATGTGTTTATTAGTTCTAGAAATAACCTGAAAGGTTTTCCGTATGACCGTTGTTACCGTGTACGCCATATCACTTCTGACAAGAAGGGGAATATATGGGTGGGGAGCAGTGATGGCGCGCTTAGTTTTAAAGAGGATTTTAAAGATCCGGAGTCGATTGTGTTCCATCTTTATGCACGTATCCCCGATGATATGAATTGTCTGAGCAACAATAACGTATATCGGATTGTCACCACTTCACAAGGAGAAGTTTATCTGGCTACATTTGGGGGAGGACTTAACCAGCTTGTTTCCATGAACGGGGAAGGGAAGGCGGTATTTAAATCCTATACCGTGAAGGATGGTTTGCCTTCAGATATCCTGTTGTCTGTAGAAGAGGATGACACGGGGAATCTGTGGATAAGTACGGAAAACGGATTGAGTAAATTTATTCCGTCCGAACAGCGTTTTGAAAATTATAATGAACGGGATTTTGGGGGCAAAATACGTTTTGAGGAGGGGACATCGCTGAATCTTAGTTCCAGTACCCTACTCTTTGGTACCAGTCGTGGTATGCTTTATTTTGAACCGGAACATATCAAGAAAAGCAATTATGTTCCATCCATTGTTTTCGGAACGTTGAAAATATCCAATCAGGAGGTGATTCCGGGTGTATCAGGCAGTTTGTTGCGACAGTCTCTTGATAATACAGAACACCTGGTACTTTCGCACAAGGAGAATATTGTAACTTTGTCCTTTGCAGCCTTGGATATGATTTATCCTGAAAATATCCGTTATGCTTATCGTTTGCATGGATTTGATAAGGAATGGAATTATGTGGATAAACAACGTACCGCTACATACACCAATCTGCCGAAAGGGGATTATGTATTTCAGGTTAAATCGACCAATAGTGATGGGGTTTGGGTAGAGAATGAGCGCAGTTTGAGAATCACCATTCAGCCTTCGTTTTGGGAAACGGCTTGGGCTATGGCAATTTATATTCTTGCTTTTCTGTTGATTCTGTTTTCAGGAGTATATATATTGTTTACTATTTATCGTCTGAAACATGAAGTGTCTGTGGAACAGCAGGTTTCTGATATAAAGCTTCGCTTTTTTACAAATATTTCTCACGAACTTCGCACTCCGCTGACATTGATTGCAGGTCCTGTGGAATATGTTCTGAAAAACAAGACTTTGCCGGATGATGTACGTGAGCAATTGCATGTAGTAGAACGTAATACCGACCGTATGCTTCGCTTGGTGAACCAAATTCTTGATTTCCGCAAAATACAGAAAAATAAGATGAAGTTGCGTATAGAGCAGATAGATATTGTTCCTTTTGTACGCCATATCATGGATAATTTTGAATCGCTGGCCGAAGAGCATCATATTGATTTTGTATTCGAAAGTGAAATGCCTTCCTTGAAACTGTGGGTAGATGCGGATAAGTTGGAAAAGATTGTCTTCAATCTGCTTTCCAATGCTTTCAAGTATACTCCACAGGGTAAGATGATTACGCTTTTCATTCATGAAAATGAACATAATGTGGCGATTGGTGTGCAGGATCAAGGTATAGGAATTTCTGAAAGCAAGAAAGCTTCCCTTTTTGTCCGTTTTGAAAATCTGTTGGACAAGAATTTGTTTAATCAGCAAAGTTCTGGTATCGGTCTTTCTTTGGTTAAGGAATTGGTGGAACTGCACAAAGCGACTATCCGTGTGGATAGTAAAGAAGGGGAGGGCAGTTGTTTCACGGTTGAGTTTTTGAAAGGCAAGGAGCACTATACGGAGAATGTAGAGTTCATTCTCTCTGATTCTGTCGAAATGAGGCCGGAAGAGGTGGAAGAATCAGTTCAGGGACATGAAGAGAAGAGGAATGAAAGCAAAACGATGTTGCTGGTTGAAGATAATTTGGAACTTCGTTTCTTTTTGCGTAGTATCTTTATCTCAAATTTCAACGTCATAGAGGCTGTCAATGGGGCTGAAGGTTTGGATAAGGCTTTGAAGTTTGTTCCGGATATTATTATTAGTGATATCATGATGCCGGAAAAGGATGGTATTACCATGACAGAAGATTTGCGTGCTAATATGGCGACCAGTCACATTCCAGTCGTTTTACTGACGGCTAAAACGGATATGGACAGTAAGTTGGAAGGTATGGAACTGGGAGTTGAGGATTATATAACGAAACCGTTCAGTGCTACTTACCTGAAGGCCAGGGTGGAGAATATTCTGACACAACGTGTCAAGTTGCAACAGTTGTATTGTGCGAATCTGATGAATATTCAGCCTGTTGCGGAGGAAGAACAGCAAACACAGCCTGAGATGTCTTCCCATGACCGTAAGTTTATGGAGAAACTGACGGAATTAATGGAGAAGAATATGGATAATGGCGATTTGATCGTGGATGATTTGGTACAGGAGCTTGCGGTGAGCCGTTCTGTCTTTTTCAAGAAACTGAAGACCCTGACAGGACTTGCCCCCATTGAGTTTATTAAAGAGATGCGTGTGAAACGTGCCGCACAATTGATAGAGAGTGGTGATTATAATATGACGCAGATTGCTTATATGGTAGGTATTAATGATCCTCGTTATTTCAGCAAATGTTTTAAACAACGTTTTGGTATGACACCTACCGAATATAAAGAGAATGCGAAAAATAAGCGATAACTTTTGCTGCTGTTGGTTGGTTTTTGCAGCGTTTGTTTTTTTTGATTTCTTGAACGGTATGTTTAAATGTAGGGTGTTTCTTTTGTTATGTGAGTGAGTTGCTCATGTTATTTTATTATTTTTCCGGATATGCAATGGGGGTTTTTCTGAATTTTTAGTCTTTTACATAGATAATGAACTAAAAAGAAGAAAAAGATGAAAAAAGTAATTTTATTTATGGCAGGTATTTTGGCGAGTATGATGTTGAACGCTCAGTCTCGTTGGAGTGTTACGCCGGAAGCCGGCTTGGTAGTGAATAAGGAAAATGAAGGGACATCAGTTACATTAGGTTTTAAAGCCGGTGCCGGTGTGTTGTATCAGTTAAAGGAAGGGGTGGGAAAGAAGCCTTCTTTTGGCTTGAAGTCCGGGGTTTATATCTTAATGCAGAAAGGTGGGTATCATCCTATGAGCTGGGGAAACATATCAACAGGGGGAGGATTTAGCATGGATTATGAAAAAACGAATGTTGAGTCCACGCGTTATTATTTGCAATTGCCTGTTATGGCTCATTGGGGTTTTAAACTTTGTGATGATGTGCGTCTTAAATTAGCAGTAGGACCTTATGTAGCTGTAGGAATTGGTGGACGTACTAATGCTTATGTTTCTTCCTCAAAATATAATATAGATGAAGAAACAGGTGTTGGACAGTACGAATACCGGAATGATTATTACCGGTTTGGCACATTTAAAGGAAAAACAGTAAATGAGGAATTTGGTTTTGAGGCGTCCCCTCGTTTGGATTGGGGAGGAACGGCTTCTGTCGGGATTGCTGTTAAACGGATTTCATTTACTATCGGGTATGATTTGGCTTGGGGAAAATATAATAAGGAACAGAATGATTTAAGGATACGGAATCATATGGTTAGCTTTACTTCAGGGTATAGTTTCTGATAAGAAAAGGATAAATGAAACAAACATACACAAAATTCTTTGTTTAAGATTGTTAAATGAAGAATTTTGTGTATGTTTGTTTTTTATAAACACGATAAAAGTTCAATCTATGAGGAAAATGCTATTCATTACCCTTTTAATGGGCGGTCTGTGTACGACAGTTTCTGTTGCAAAAGCGCAGGAACGCTTGCCGGAATATCTGCAGGCAGAGAAATACACACAAGAAAAATTGAACACCATGTTGTTTTCTACTGTGGTGGATCCGCATTGGTTCCAGAAAGGTAATAATTTCTGGTTCGAGTACAAAACAAGTGAAGGAACCTTTTGGTATGTGGTTGATCCGGCTGCCCGGACAAAGAAGCTTTTGTTTGATAGGGATGAATTAGCTTCCCAGCTTACCGAAATTGTAAAAGATCCCTTTGAGGCACGCCATTTGCCAATCACAAATCTGAAAGCGGAAGAAGATGGGCGTACCTTTACTTTTGAAGTAAAGTCAACAAAAGATGCGACACCAAAGAAAGATGGCAAGGATAAGAAGGACAAGAAGAATGAGAAGGAAATCTTTTATTTTTCTTATGACTATCCTACCCGTAAATTGACCCATCTGAAAGATAAAGAAGACGACCTGAAGAAAGTCTATTGGGGATCGGTCTCTCCTGATGGTAAAACGGTGATTTATGCCAAGGATTTGAATTTGTATCGCATGAGTCGTGAAGATTATGAAAAGGCGAAAAAAAATGAAAAGGATAGTACGATCGTGGAAATCCAGCTTACTACAGATGGCATGAAGGATTTTGGCTATGGTATTCCCTATAGTATGTTGAATACAGATACTTTATGTAATGGCAAGCGTCGTCGTGTACCTTCTCGATCATCTGCATCGCGCGGTGCAGCTGCTCGCCGCAGTCGCAGCGGTACGAGCCGAAAATGTCGCCTGTGGCGCACGACGAATGCACGCGCACCAGCACCGGTTCGTCTTCGGTCCACTCCCCTTTCGTCAGGGCCACATGCTCCACGCCGTTGGATTTCTGGCGGAACGGTGTGATCTGGAATTCGCCCCACTCCGTGGGCAGGGGCACCGTCACGCCCTTTTCGATGATCGACTCCTCGCGGAGGCGGTAGGCGATCAGCGAGGCGATCGAGATGATTTTCAGGTCGAATTTTTTTGCGGTCTCCAGCAGTTGCGGCACTTCTGTTTTTCCTGTAATAAAGCGC
>ENA-OPYH01001916-OPYH01001916.1-human-gut-metagenome-genome-assembly--contig:-NODE-1916-length-10922-cov-3.201251_pt1 | contig 10922 bp, 10 predicted proteins | sample MGYA00241254_ERZ501488 | MGnify/ENA primary metagenome ERZ501488 (study PRJEB25962, sample SAMEA2042660) | human gut metagenome | biome: human gut; feature: human-associated habitat; material: faeces...
GCTATATTGAAAGAGTGTTCCCATTCTTTAATGTGCGTTTTATTTCGGTGAATGATCATTATGATTCGTTCAGAGATGACATAAGCCTGCTGATCAGCATGTCAAACGTGTATAATGAGTTTTATTCCAGAGATTTGGCAAAGAAAATAAGAAGTTCATACCGGACGAGCTGGGCAAATGGCGAATTTCCTTCCGGTCAGATGGCTTATGGTTATGAAAAAGACAAGGATAATCCTCATCAGCTGATTCCAGATCCGGTAGCAGCACCAGTGGTGAAAAAGATATTTCAGTATTTTATTGATGGAATGACTTATGCAGAGATTGCCCGGAAATTAAATGCGGATGGGTATCTCTGCCCGAAAGCCTACAAGCTGGATAAAGCAGGAAAAGCAAATGAAAAGTCAGCGACATGGACATGGAGTGGAGGAACAGTCCACAAAATCCTTGAGAATCAATATTATGCCGGTGATAGTGTGCATAATCAGTTTACCAATGATTCCTGGGCAGCACAGAGACAGAAAATGAATCAGAAAGAAGAATGGATCATTATCAAAAATACCCATGAGGCACTTGTGAGCAGAAAGGATTTTGATGAGGTACAGGAAAAGATTGGTCATATCGTAAAACGGGTTAATGAAGCTCGTAAATCAAATGGCAATAATGTAAGAGACTTCAACTTTTTCAAGCAGAAAATTGTATGTGCAGACTGTGGAAAAACCATGTATTTATATGGGAAAACAAAAGGCAATCATCGTAGGTTTTACTGTGGAAATAATAAGCTCCACGGGAAGTGTACGCCACATTCTATCACTGATTTGGAAGTGAATGATTATGTACTGCGTGTGATACGTGCACATATCAATGTATATGTTGAAAATGTAGATTTGATTCGGCGGTTGAATCAAAGACAGGAAAGCATTAAAAAATATGATGTGTTTAACAGGGAAATCAAGAAATGCCGGAAAGAACTGGAAAAAGTGGCAGTACACCGGGAAAGATTGTTTGAGGATTATGTGTGCCGTATTATTGATGCAGAGCAGTATGAAACATTTTCAAAGCAGGATGCGGAAACAGAAAAAGAGATCCAGAATAACATGGAGATTTTATTAAAGCATCAGGTTGGATATGAAAAAAATTTTCACACAGAGGAAGAATGGGAAACATTGATCAATAAATACCGCAATACGAGAACGCTGACAAAGGAAATGGTCAATGCTTTTGTAGAAAAAATCGAAATACATGAAAGCGGTTCTATTACGGTACGTTTGGTGTATGATGATATGTTGGAAGAATTAAGAAAATATGCAAAAGAACGGGAGGCTGAGTCATGCCAGTAACAGAATGTATCGCTGTTTATATCAGACTTTCGTCGGAGGATAATGATGTAGATGGCAGTATAAAAGCCGAAAGCAACAGTGTCAGTGCACAGAGAATGCTGATAAACGAATTCATCAAAAAACAGGACGAATTTATTAACTGTTCAGTAGTTGAATATGTAGATGATGGGTACAGTGGTACAAACTTTAACCGTCCAGGATTTCAGAGGATGATGGAAGATGCAAAAGCAGGACGTATAAAAAGTATTGTTATAAAGGACTTTTCAAGATTTGGAAGAGATTATCTGGAAGTGGGGAATTATCTGGAAAAAATCCTGCCAGTCCTTGGTATTCGAATTATCTCAATTAACGATGGTTTTGACAGTATCAATTCCTCTGGTTTTACTGGAGGAATGAGTGTAGCGTTAAAAAATATGCTGAACGCAATGTACAGCAGAGATTTGTCCAGAAAAGTTCGTTCTGCGATGAAAACACATGCTAAAAACGGTGAATATATGCCGGCTTTTCCAAAATATGGATATATTAAAGATCCAGAAGATAAGCATCATCTGGTTATAGATCCAGAAGCGGCTGAAACAGTGAAACTGATATTCACAATGGCGGCAGATGGGAAAACCAAAGGACAGATAGCAAAATATCTGAACGAAACCCATGTGCTTACATGCAGGGAGTATATGTGCAGAAAAGGTATAAAAATGCACAGAGAAAACGAAAAAGAAAAGAAACTCTGGTCAGTCACAACAATCTCAGATATGCTCAAAAATGAAGTGTATCTTGGAAAAATTATTTGGAATAAAAAGAGAGTGGCAAGAACAGGAAGCAATAAATTGGTTTCCAATGATAAAGAGGAGTGGATTGTTGTAGAAAATGCACATGAACCAATTATATCCGATGAATTATTCCGGAAAGCAAATGAGAAAGCGTTTACTAACCAGAAAAAAGTTCTTGCAAAAAGAGGAGTAGCCTGCCCTATTTTCTTTTGCCCGACCTGTGGAAGAAGACTTGGTTTTACCAGCAGAGAGACTGGGTATCGCTGTATGCAGGCACATATCAGCGGTCTTAGTGGGTGTGCGGAAAGTAAAATGGACAGGAAAGAAGCAGAAGAAACAGTACTGGATGCAGCCAGAAATATGGCACAATTCATTTCGGAAAATCTTGAGAAAAAGAAAAGAGAATGGCATAAAACAATTTTGAAAGAAGAAAATATCGCAACACTGAAAAGTGAAAAAAAGCGACTCTCGTCAAGAAAGATGAAACTATATTCTGATTATCGTTCAGAAGTGTTGGACAAGGAAGGGTATATGGAAGAACTGGAAAAAACGACTTCCCGTATTTTAGAAATCACTTTGCAGATAGCAGAATTGGAGAATGAGATTGCAGTAGCGAAGAAAAAATGTGATGAAGCAACAGAAAAAGAAATGGAAGTAAATGAGATTGCAGCATTGCAGGATTTTGACAAAATACAGCTGTCAAAGATTATTGAGAAAGTCTTTATTTATGAACCAGGTCGTATGGAGATAAGCTGGAAGATGGATGACATTTTCTACAAAGAAGAAAAAGCATAAACGGAATAAGATTGTTCGCAGGAGCATCACTGGATGAAAACAGTGGTGCTTTTTGCGAATTAAAAGCAAATTTTTTTTAGACTTATATTGACAAAAGCAGAGCTGCTTGCACTTACGATGGAAGATTTTGATTTTGAAAAGAACACAGTCAGAATAAATAAATCGTATCAGCGGCTGCAGGGGCAGGATGTTATTACAACACCGAAAACACCTAAGAGCAACAGAACAATCAAGCTGCCGAAGTTCCTTGCCGAAGAAATGCAGGAATATTTTGCAATGTTATATGACCAGACACCAACAGACAGGATTTTTCTGGTAACAAAGAGTTTTCTTCATCATGAGATGGAGCGTGGTTGCAAATTATCCGGTGTGAAGAAAATCAGAATCCATGATCTAAGGCATTCGCACATTTCACATCTGATCGACCTCGGGTTTTCCGCAGTTGCAATAGCTGACAGGGTTGGTCATGAGAGCATTGATATCACATATCGTTATTCGCATCTGTTTCCGTCAAAGCAGGTGGCAATGGCGGACAGACTTGATGCTGTCAATGCAAGCTTTGAGGATTGTGAAGAGCAGGATGATGATGTAGAAATCATGCAGACAGAGGAAACGGCACCTATGATTGATATGGATGCGGCTGCTGAAAAGATTATAAGCATTGATAAGTACAAGGCAGTCTGATAATGCGGGTACAAGTTTTGCAGGATATATGAAGCAGAAATTAAAAGAATAGATTTTATATCGGAAGGAGCAGATTATTATGAGCGAGAAAAGGCTGGATGCCAAGAACAGATGGAGAAATGTTGTAGTAGCGTTTCGTATGTCACCGGAGGAAGCACAGGAGCTGAATGTGAAGGTTTCACTCAGCGGACTTTCAAAACAGGATTATATCATCCAATGTCTTCTGAAGCATGAAATCAGGGTTGTTGGTGGAATGAAGGTGGCAAAGAAAGTACAGGTGCATCTTGATACGATACTGGAAGAATTACAGACATTAGATGAAGCAGACAGAGGTATAGATGTTGAAGAACTGCTGGTTCCATTAAAGCATGTGCTTGATATTCTGCAAAGTGATGAGAAAGGCGGTAATCATTATGAGTAAGACAACATTTGAAAGGCTAGGTATCCCATATGAAGAAAGGGATGGAATCTTCTATCCGGTTCTTGTCGCAGGGACAGAGAAGGCAGATATAGATGTAGGAAAGTATGGGCGTATGTGGATTAAATATATCAAGGAAGAATATCCAATGAGATATAAGAGTCTGGTGCGATTCGGTGAGCTTGAAGAGAGAGCGGATGAAGTCAATGATACAGCATATGAGCTGCTCGATGATATTGAAGCTAAGTGGCTGAAAAAGCATAAGCCAAAGAATCCAAATTCCTTTACAGAACAGTTACAGCTAAGAACACAGACCAGGATGATGGCAGAGGAAATCGTTATTATGGATGTGGTAATGCAGTTTCATTAGTGTGGGGGCAAAAAGCGCCGTCAAAACATGAAAATGGGGGCAAAAAGCGCCCCCAAAACCACAAAGTGGGGGCAGAAAGTGCCCCCGCACAAATTAGAGCTAAAAAAGTGTGGGGGCAAAAAGTGCCGTCAAAATGCAAAAGTGGGGGCAAAAAGCGCCGTCAAAACAGCAAAGTGACGGCAAAAAGCGCCACCACTCAGATAAGCGAGAAAAAAGCCATGGTGGCGGAAAGTGCCATCAAAATGGAAAAGTGGTGGCGGAAAATGCCACTAAAACAGTAAAGTGATGGCAAAAAGTGCCACCATATCAGTAATTGTGGTGGTACATTAACCACCACATATTATATACAGGGTGCAGGTGCTCCTGCCAAGACGAAAAATTATGTAAACGCTGATGCGTTTATATTTTTTCGGGAAAAGGTCCGACCTTTTCCGCATCTTGCAAAACCTATGAACACAATTTTAAGAAAGGTTGAAAAAGCAATGGTACAGATAAAAAGAGATTGGTTTGATACAGCATTGAAGAATTACGAAAGGGGAGAAACGTATGGTAGATGGAAAGCGAAGATACAAGTCTGACAGGAAAGATTATAAGATATCTGTGAAGCTGTCAGAGAAAGATATGGATATTCTAAAAGCAGCACTTAAACGAACAGGAATGACAGCAAGTGCATATATAAGAGAATTGATCCGGACAGGCGGCAACATTGATACAAATTATCCAGAGGACAGGGCAAGAGTAATCCGTGTTATTGCCGGTATTGCAAATAATATTAATCAGGCGGTAAAGCTTGGCAATTCACAGGGAAGATTGTATTACAGCGATATTGATAAATTGCAGAACAGTCTGGATGATGTAAAGAAAACATTCGGGGAGGTGCTGGAAGTATGGCGATTACAAAGATCTTAAATATACAGGAGTCAGAGGGCAGAAATCCAGCATCGCACCTGAAGAATGCTTTGGAATATATCCAGAATCCGGATAAGACAGAAGAATGTGTACTGGTGGGCGGTATTAACTGCCTGCCGGATACGGCATTTGAGCAGATGGAGGAGACAAAGAATATATTTCATAAGACAGGTAAAAGGCAGGGCTATCATGTGATCATATCGTTTTCGCCGGAGGAAAAAGTAACAGCAGAGCAGGCAATGTATGTCCTCGAGCATTTCGCAAAGGATGTGCTTGGTGATGATTATGAGGCGGTGTATGCAGTCCATACTGACAGGGAGCATATGCATGGGCATCTGATCTGGAACAGTGTCAGCATGACAACCGGCAAGAAATACAATTCACCGAAAAGCAACTGGAAGAATCATCTCCAGCCTATCACAAATAAATATTGTGATGAACTTGGACTTTCCATTATGCCGGCAGAGTACAGCAGGAATCCCAAAAATATCAGCAGGGACAAGTGGGAAAAGGAAATGTCAATGAAAGAGATAATTCTAAGGGATGCCAAGATGTGTGCATATGCAGCCGGGAATGTGGAGCATTTTAAATATCTGATGAAAAGACTTGGATATGTATTTAAGAAAGACGCGTGGATGGAGGTACAGGCACCGGGATTTCGATATTATCATAAGCTTGCAAAAATGGACGAGATGTTTTCAGAAGATATGTTACGGCATCATGTGGATATGCCTTGGATGGCAAAGCCTTACTTTTATTCGTCGGATATCAGGGGATTGCACAGGGCGAAGCTGTCACCATTCCAGAAGAAGTTTTATGCAAAGCTATACAGATTAAGGGTTGTAGAACAGAAGCGTTTTGTAGTCGGTGGAGCAAAGTATGCAGAGGATTTGAAGAGGTTTCATCAGTTACAGGATGAATATCTGCTGCTTGTGAATAATGACATCAAAAGTATTGTGGAGCTTGTGGATTTCATAAGTGAGAAAGAAGATAGGATTCAGCAGATTGAGGACAGGCAGAAGGAGATATACAGAGAAAGTTCTAGTCGGAAACGCAGTATAAAGAATGAAGAGCAGTACCGAGAATATCAGATATGGCACATGGAAGTGCAGGAAGAACTGGATGAGCTGAAGCAGGAGAAGAGAAATGTTAAGAGGCAGATACAGCTTGCTGATGACATTATAAAAGAAGATTTGTATACGGCTTATTATGCGGTGTCGGGGAAAGAGGAGATTGTTGCTGACAGGGATGTTGAGATACCGGGGATGGAAGAGAATACTGAGGTTGAGAAAGTGGCGTCATGGTCGGAAGAAGTTGTTAAGGCTGATGCAAATGTTGAGGTAATGAATCTTAATAATAATCAGAATGAAATAGGCAGACAGAAAGAGCAAACAGATAGTGCGAGAAAACAACAGACTGGTTTAGAGGGTATAGGAATACCAGAGGTTCATAATTCGTCTGATGTGAATGTGGCAAGAATGGACGAAAGTACAACTGATGTAACAGGTAAAAGTGAATTTGTGGAAACTAAAGAAACTGAGCCTGTGGACAAAGTTGGTTGGATTGTCAGGAGAATATCAGAGCTTGGCGGTTATGAAAATATCAGTGATTCAGTTAAGGCAGATGTATTCGGATTCGATATTGCTGATGTGAGTGGAAGCATAAGGTTGTTCTCAGATGTAATGAAAAGGCTGGGGATAAAAAAGGATGGAGATGAAATGTATGAGGAGTTTCAGAAAATTTATGATGAGAGTGTTGGCAGAGATACTGATAAGAAAAAAGTGGAAGATAGGACGCAAAACAGGGGCTGAGAAGAGGAAATGGTTAGGTTTTAAATAAGGATTTTTTTAATAAGAATATGTTAAACCTGTATGAAAAGTGGTAAATTTAATATCTTTGAAACGAAAAGTGTGATATTATAATTTCAGAAAACATGACAATTAGCCTGTTTTGTTAATATATATTATAATGCCAAATATTTTCAAAGGGAGGTGCATACTTGTATGGGTGCAAAAAAATATGCATATGTAAATTATAAAATGCTTGTATGGGCACGTTCTGAAACACCATTTGGCACAACAAGTGATGTTGCTAATCATATTTCTGGGTTTAGGTCAGAAGTAATTGATAAATGGGAAAGAGGCGAAGAGTTGCCTTCAATTACAGAAGCAAAGAAACTTGCTAATTTATACAAAGTTCCATTTGCAACATTTTATTTATCTAATCCACCTGAGAAAAAAACAAAAGCTTATACCGATCGTAGGACATACAATGATACTGTTTATAGAGAAACAAGTTATGAATTGTGGTCTGAAATTGGTAGAATAACTGGTAATAGGCAAATTATAGTTAATCTATCTGATGATACGGAATATAGGAGCTTGCCCAGCGTTGGCCCGAAATTAAGCGAAAAACAGATAGCAGATGTAATAAGAAAGTATTTTGAATTAGATTTGCCATTTAAGAATAAATCAGCATATAGAAATAATGGATTTAATTATTATAGAGCCCTTTTAGAACATTATGGGATAATGGTTGCTCAGATAACTGGAGTATCATTGTCTGAGATGCGAGGCATTTCTATGTATTATGATACATTTCCTATCATTGCAATTAATAATAAAGATTTTGAGAGAGCTAAAGTTTTTTCATTATTTCATGAAGTTGCACATTTGGTTAGAAGGTCTTCATCATTATGCTTAATAGATTTTGATGAGCGTAATGATGAAGAAGAAAAAATATGTGATAGAATTGCTGCAGAAGTATTAATGCCAGAAGAAAGTTTTAGATATGTGTCATCAAATGCGCTTAATTTATATGGTGATTGGTCAGATTTATGTTTAATATCTATTGCGGATAAGTATGCAGTAAGCACATTTTCGGTAGTAAGAAGGTTAAGAGAATTAGATATTATTAATGGGTCAGATTATTATTCTATATACAAGAGGATTAGTGACTCATTTAAAGAAGAACAGGATTCTATTATTCAGAATAAGAAAGATAGAGAATTCAAAGTAAAATATTATATTACCTACTTGAGTAAAGAAGGCTATTTGTTTCCAAAGAAAGTGTTATCTGCTTATAGCAGAGGCGATATATCATATGGTGAGATGTGTAGTACACTTAGTATAAAAGGTAAACACATAAGTAATATAGAACGGGCGGTGATGTTCATATGAGTAAAAAGTATGTAATAGATGCCTGTGCACTTATTAATGCATCAAAGAACTATAATATGACTAAGAAAGCATTTTCACATATATGGCAGGCTTTTAATGAACTTGTAGAAAATGGACAACTTATTTCAAGTTCGGAAATATTTGAAGAATTAAAAGATGATGATATTGTAAAATGGGCAAAGGAACACAAAGATGCTTTTTTGCCTTTATCAAAAGAAGTACAGTTAAAGACTACAGAAATATTACAACAATTTCCACAAATAATAAAAATTCAAACAAAGGGAAGCTCAAATGGAGATCCATTTTTGATTGCAACAGCTATTTTAGAAGATGGGATTATAGTAACTGATGAAGGAAACAAGAATAATGGAATTCCAATGGTATGTGAATCATTAGGTGTAGAGTATATGAAACTTAATGATATGTTAGATGAGGTATTGGAGTAATGAATTAGAGGGGGAGAAATCCTTCTCTTTTTTGTTTGTATTATTCCGATAAACGATGTATAATCAAACTAGTTTTATGTTTCTGCTTATGTATGATTTTGAAGAGGTAAGATTATGGAGTATTTAACGACTGTGGAATTATCAGAAAGATGGAATATCACTTCACGTCGAATAGGTGTTTTATGTGCAGAAGGAAGAATTGAAGGTGCAATAAAAAAAGGAAAAACATGGTTAATTCCTTCAGATGCAATAAAGCCTGCTGATGGACGATACAAGAAAAATCAGAAAAGTAAGATGTAATACGAAACAGGATTTATAAATATATGAGAATATATAATTAAATGCAGAGGGGGTACTGATATGGCATTTGATTTTGGAAACGCAAATGAAGCACAGAGAAGTGCTATTTCTACAACAGATGGTCCGTTGTTAATTATTGCAGGCCCTGGTACAGGAAAAACATATACATTAGTAAAGAGAATTGTTTATCTTATAACTGAAAAAGATGTGCTTCCTGAGGAAATAATGATTGCTACATTTACAGAAAAGGCTGCGAAAGAACTGATTACACGTATCACAAATGAATTGTATGCAATAGGAGTATCCGTAAATCTGAATGAAATGTATATTGGTACTTTTCATTCAATTTGTTTGAGAATTCTTAAAGATCATCTTGAATATACAAGGATTAAGAAAAATTATAGGATGCTAGATAATTTTGATCAGCAGTATATGGTGTTTCAAAAGATTAATAGATTTAGGAACTTGCCTTATTTTGATGTTATATTTGATAAAAAGCAAGGAGCTTGGAGACAAGCCGGAGAAATAGTTAAGTATGTTAATAATCTTGCTGAAGAATTGGTCGATATTGATGAAATGCAGGAAGACTCGGATGAACATATTGTGGCTGTTGCAAATATTATGAAACAGTACAATATCCTGATGGAAGATGAGAATTTAATTGATTTTTCAAGTATTCAAACAGAAGCATATAAATTATTGATCGAGGAACCAAGCATATTGGAAGAAATACAGCAGAAAATTAAATATGTGATGGTGGATGAATATCAGGATACAAATTACATACAGGAATTACTTGTGTTTTTGATTGCCGGAAAAAATAGAAATATATGTGTTGTGGGAGACGATGACCAAGGTTTGTATCGTTTTCGAGGAGCAACAATAAGAAATATATTGGAATTTCCAGGCCATTTTGCAGAAGGAGAATGTAAGCAGGTTAAACTTGTTACAAATTATCGTTCAGAGAGACAAATTATTGATTTTTACAATAAATGGATGAGCACAACAGATGGTAGGGCATATGATTTTATGTGGAAGAATTTTAGGTTTGAGAAGAAGATTGTTCCGCCGGAAGGGAAAAAGGATGCTAAAGTAGGTGTTATTAAATGTTCAGGAAAAGATTTGTTAGATGATTGGTATGAACAAGTGTATTCATTTATTACACAATTAAAAAGTAGTGGTGTACTAACTGATTACAATCAGATTGCAGTTCTTTGCAAGTCTGTAAAAGGGGATAAAATCATAGGTATGGTTGAATATCTTGAGGAACATGGTATTAAAGTTTATTCACCTCGTTCGGAAATGTTCTTTGAAAGAAAAGAGATAAAGCAGGTAATAGGGTGTATGATCTTATGTTTCCCAGAGTATGTTCGTAAGTTACAACAAAGAGATTTTTCGTATGATTTTGAAAATCTCTATAATTATTACGATACTCAATGTATAGCTGCTGCAAGAGAGCTTATTTTACAGTATAGAGATACATTGGGTAAATGGATTGCAGAGAAGATGCAGAAGCATGCTAATCTAAGAAAGGATAATGCAGATTACGCATTTACAGGATTACTGTATCAGTTATTACAGTTTGAACCATTTAGTACATACTTAGGGATAGATATGAAATCAGGGGTGATAGATGAAAGACATGCAAGAAACTTATCAATTTTATCTTCAATTTTGGGAAAGTACGAATATCTACATAGGATAGATGTCTTCA
>ENA-OPYH01001918-OPYH01001918.1-human-gut-metagenome-genome-assembly--contig:-NODE-1918-length-10919-cov-3.014083_pt1 | contig 10919 bp, 9 predicted proteins | sample MGYA00241254_ERZ501488 | MGnify/ENA primary metagenome ERZ501488 (study PRJEB25962, sample SAMEA2042660) | human gut metagenome | biome: human gut; feature: human-associated habitat; material: faeces...
CAGCGGCAAACCGCCGAAGAAAAAGAATCACTTCTGGATGAAAGCGGTTGCATTTGTTGCAGCGATGGCAATTGTTTCTGTTGGTTCGATTGGCATTTATAACGGCGTTCATAATTCCAACAAGCTGGTAGCAGCTGAAAGCAGTACTTCTGCTTCGGATTCCACCGATACCACAGCCAATACCACAGCACAGGATAGCAGCAGTAAAGCACAGAGCACAACCGTAAAGGGTGATGCTGCAAAGAGCTGGATTGAATTGGCATCTGGTACAAATGCAATGTCCATCAGCGACATCGTTAAGAAAGTAGCACCATCGGTTGTCGGTGTTCAGGCAACTTTTAAGATGCCGAACAACTACAATAGTTATAATTATGGTTGTGGAATGTTCGGAAATGGCAACAGCGGAAATGGTGATAATTCCGGTTCAATGACCGGTGTCGGAACCGGCATCATCATGCGGGAAGATGGCTACATTGTCACAAACGCCCATGTTATTTATGATTCGGAATATGGCTGCGGCGAAGCAACTGCCGTAGAAATCCGGATGTCCGATGAAGAAACCACTTATGATGCAAAGGTCGTTGCATATGATATTGAAACCGACCTTGCTGTTTTAAAGGTAGATCAGACTGGTTTGACTGCTGCGGAATTTGGTGACAGCGATCAGTGTCAGGTTGGCGATGCAGTTGTTGCAATCGGTAACCCGTTGGGTCTGGAACTTCAGAACACGGTTACTTGCGGGATTATTTCCGCACTGAACCGGAAAGTTACCATCAACGATAAGACCATGACGCTGATTCAAACCGATACCGCTATTAATAATGGTAACTCTGGTGGCCCGTTGATCAATAGTTCTGGTCAGGTTGTCGGCATCAACTCTGCGAAGATGTCCTCTAGCGTTTCTTCCAGCGGTGCAACCATTGAAGGTATCGGCTTTGCAATCCCGATGACAGAAGCACGGGAAATTGTAGACGATTTGATTAACTATGGTTATGTTACCGGCAGACCGCAACTTGGCATCAGCTGTCAGGATGTTTCCGAAGCCGTTTCTCAGGCATATAACTTGCCAATCGGTGCATATGTTATCAGTGTAACCGATGGAGGTGCAGCAGCAGAAGCTGGTTTACAGGTTGGCGATGTCATTACTGCCATCAATGATAACAAGATTGAAACCACAGAAGAGCTGAATAACTATAAGAATGAATATAATGCTGGTGACACGGTCACCCTGACCATTGTCCGCAACGGACAGGAACAAAAAGTTTCTGTTGTTCTTCAGGAAGTACAGCAGAAAAAACAATCCTGATGAAGTATCACGGACAGTGAAATGTTTCCCGTCAATGCTAAAAGTTGGGCATCTGGTCGGAAATTTTCAAATGCTTTCTTCATACATTCTCCTTATTATTTTTCCAACACAGGCAGCCTGCAAAGTCTTTTTGCAGGCTGTTTGTGTTTTTTGTGAAAAATGACGGAAACAGCCGTTTCTGAAAACACGACTTTCACAAGGTGCACACAAAACTTCAGTTGAAAGCCTGTTGAAAGCTGTTGAAAACGGTGGAAAATTGTGTAAAAGCTACAAATACGGGCGGAATTTCCACCTAATAATTTTAAAAAAAATAAAGGCAGAGGCTTGACATTCCCGACAGAATGTGTTAGAATACTTTATGTAAATCGTTTACGGCGGTTTATGCACCCATGCCGTAAAGGATCACGTGAGTCCAGGCATTCATGGAACATCCGGTTATTTCAGTTCTGCGAAATCCGGCTACATGGAAACAGAAACAGGGCAGTTTAATAGTGAGGGGAAATGAGACTGCACAAATGCAATCACGTCTGTGCGTCAGCTTGGATGGTCACAAAAAAATTGAATGAAGAGAGGGAAATGTGCAATGAAGAAGGTATTCAATAAAGTCATTGCCGTTGCTGCAACAATGGAGGTCACAAGCTCTGGAAGACTTGTTCCTAGTGCAACTATTGTAAGTCCGATAAGATTCTGGCTTATACCAAATCCAGTTGCAATTGTGGAAGCTCCATCAACAACAAAATCACCACCGAACTTAATAGCTACTGCTCCACCAATAATGTATACAATACACTGCCATACTGGAAGAATTTTTATCTCTTCATCAACCTCTTCTTCAAGTTCTTTATTAAGTGCCTCGTTACGTGCATTTTTAGCTGATACAATCATCAAGCAAAGGTAAACTGCGAATATTACAAGAAATACTATTCCGTCAATTCTTCCAAGTGTCATTCCAACAGCACCAAGTGCCGCAAGAAGAATGGCACATATGATAGAAAATGGAAATTCTTTCTTTAAAGTATCTTTTGATACCGCCAATGGTGTAAATAATGCACATACACCACACACAACCATAAGGTTAAATATATTAGAACCTATTACATTACTTACAGCTAAAGCATTATTATTGTTAAGTGAAGCTGTAACACTAACTGCACATTCTGGCAGACTTGTACCCATAGCTACAATTGTAAGTCCGATTATCATTGAAGGTACTTTTAATCTTTTCGCAACTGACGAACTTCCGTCAACAAAGAAATCTGCTCCCTTTATAAGAAGCACAAAACCTATAATAAGCAGTAATAATGCCAATAACATTTCTTTCATATATTAATCCTCATTTCTTACTTAATTATAATATTATAACTAAAGTATTCCCAAACCGTCAAGTAATATCTTAATTCCTATAAGAATAAGAATAATCCCTCCACAAAGTTCTGCTTTAGACTGATATTTATCACCAAATATACTTCCAATTTTAACACCTGCCGCTGAACAGACAAATGTAATACAGCCTATAAATAATACCGCTGGAAGAATGGCAACCTTAAGGAATGCTAATGACACGCCTACTGCAAGTGCATCAATACTTGTTGCAATTGCAAGTAATAACATACTCTTAAATCCCATATCATTGCTGACATTTTCTTCTTCCCCTAATGACTCCTTAATCATATTACCACCAATTGCAAGAAGAAGTGCAAATGCAACCCAGTGTGAATATCTGGTAACCATATCGGCAAACAGACTTCCGAGATAATAGCCAATAAGCGGCATCAATGCCTGAAATCCACCAAACCACGCACCGGCAATGCACATATGCTTAGGCTTTATCTTTCCAAGCGACAAGCCCTTACATATAGATACAGCAAAAGCATCCATTGAAAGTCCTACTGCCAGTATAAATAATTCAACAATACTCATTTCTTAATTGTCCTCATTTCTATATTTTATCTGTTGCTCCAAGAAAGATTATAACCAATTGTCATATCATATATAATAATTGATGTTTTAACGAAAACGAATTCCAGTTATATAAAAAAGACCCGCAGACAGTACTGATACTGTCCACGAGTCTCATCATTTAAAGTAATACCGGGCTTATAAGCCATTATGTCGATATAACTGCATATATAAATATGCCGATTACTCCCTCTAGGAATTAGCTTATTGATAATTTATCATCAATAGTCTGATTTTGCAATGTTTTTTTTCGCATACATATTTATCAGAGTTATAAAATTCCAGCAATAATATATGTAATTAATGCCGCAATCCATGCTACAACACACTGAATAACTACAACATATGCTGCCCATTTACCTCCAAGTTCTTTTTTAACTGAGGCAATTGCCGCAACACAAGGTGTATACAAAAGACAGAACACAAGAAATGACATTGCACCCGCAGCTGATATAACAGATACCATCTCTATCGTACTTCCAAATAGAATTGATATCGTAGATACTACACTTTCCTTTGCCATTACGCCTGTAAGTATAGCTGTTACAAGTCTCCAGTCTCCAAATCCTAATGGTTTAAACAACGGAGTAATCATACCTGCTAATACAGCAAGTATACTCTGTCTTGAATCTGCCACAACGTTAAGCCTTATATCAAAATTCTGCATAAACCATATAAGTATTGTTGCAATAAATATAATAGAAAATGCTTTCTGTAAGAAATCCTTTGCCTTTTCCCATAACAAATGTACCACATTCTTAGCACCAGGCATTCTGTAATTAGGAAGCTCCATAACAAATGGAACTGGTTCTCCCTTAAATAATGTCTTTTTAAATATAAACGCCATAATTATTCCAACAATAATTCCTATAAAATACATACCTATCATAACAAGCGCTGCATAATGTGGGAAAAATGCTGCTGAGAAAAAGGCATATATAGGTACTTTTGCTGAACAACTCATAAATGGTGTTAAAAGAACTGTCATCCTACGGTCTCTTTCAGATGAAAGTGTACGGCTTGCCATAACTCCTGGAACACTACATCCAAAACCAATTAACATAGGCACTATACTTCTTCCTGATAATCCAAGTTTACGTAAGAGCTTATCCATAATAAATGCGACTCTTGCCATATAACCGCTATCTTCAAGAATTGATAAAAAGAAGAATAATGTTACGATTATCGGAAGAAAGCTTAATACACTACCAACCCCATTGAATATTCCATCTATGATAAGTGCATGCAATACCGAATTAACATTCATTGCTGTCAGAAGATTATCAACCCCATTTGTAACAAATGTAATTAAAATATCAAGTACATTGGAGAGTGCCGCACCTATAACATTAAATGTAAGATAAAACACAAGTCCCATAATTGCTATAAACATTGGGATACCTGTATATTTACCAGTAAGAAGCTTATCAATCTTCTGGCTTCGTATTCTTTCCTTACTTTCTCTTGGCTTTACAACCGTATTCTTACAGACATCTTCAATATAAGCAAATCTCATATCTGCTATAGCTGAGGCTCTATCCATTCCACATTCTTCTTCCATCTGTACTATAATGTGTTCAATCATTTCTTTTTCATTCTGCTCAAGTTCAAGATGCTTAAGTACAAGTGAATCCCCCTCAACAACCTTGGAGGCTGCAAATCTTTCAGGGTATCCTGCTTTGTCTGCATGGTCACTTATAAGCGACATAATGCCATGTATACATCTATGAACCGCACTGTCCTTGGAACAAAAATCTGATATCTGTGGTTTTTCCTGATATTTTGCAACGTGAATGGCATGACTTACCAGTTCTTCTATGCCCTCACCTTTAGCCGCTGATATTGGTATAACCGGAACTCCAAGCAATTCCTCAATTGCGTTAATTCTTACAGAACCTCCATTGACTCTTACCTCATCCATCATATTAAGTGCAATTACCATAGGAATTCCTAATTCCATAAGCTGCATTGACAGATAAAGGTTTCTTTCAATATTAGTAGCATCTAATATATTAATAATACCTTTAGGTTTGTCCATAAGCAGAAATTCCCTTGTTACTATTTCTTCACTGCTATATGGTGACATTGAATATATTCCTGGCAAATCTGTTATAAGTGTATCAGGATAACCTTTTATAACTCCGTCTTTTCTATCAACTGTAACACCTGGAAAATTACCTATATGCTGATTGGAGCCTGTTAATACATTAAAAAGGGTTGTTTTTCCACAATTCTGGTTGCCTACAAGTGCAAATGTCAGCTTTTCATCATCTGGAAGAGGATTTTCATTTTCCTTATCGTGATACCTGCCTCCTTCACCAAATCCCGGATGTTCCTTTACTATACTATTCATTTTAACATTTTCCACAGCTTTATTATCAATACAATAAGGCTCACTTACCTCTATCTGTTCTGCATCTGAAAGTCTTATGGTAAGCTCATAGCTATGAATTCTTAATTCAACAGGGTCACCCATAGGAGCATATTTTATAACTGTAACTTCTGCACCCTGAATAAGTCCCATATCCAGAAAATGTTGTCTTAATGCACCATCTCCACCTACTTTTAATATTGTAGCACTTTTACCTGCTGGCAAATCTTTTATTGTCACAATCGTACCTCCTGTTATATATTCGAAATGTATCTTATTCGGCTAAATATTATCTTTAACTTGTTAAATTTGTATTATCCTGTCTGCTTATTATGTCACTTCTATGCGTAATTCCTGTTATTCTGTCATATAGCATATTTCTTGTGCTGCTAAACAGACACAATAATAAATCAAATGCCATATATATTGTAATTAAAATACATATCACACATCCTGCTGTAACTGCCCATAATTTTACCCCTTCAAGTTCAATCGCCATACGATAAAAGTTATACGCATATAGTAATGAGGGTACACTTATTGTATATATTATAAAATATCTTATAAACAGCTTATACATTTTTATATGTGGAACTTTATTAATAACCATATCTTTGCAGTCTATAAGACGTATATTAACCAGTGACTTGCCTATTGTCCGCCCTCTTGTAAGCTTTGTCGTAAGTGTGAACACAATAACGATATACAGCGATAAAATAACTACATATCTCACATCATATACCGAACCCAGCACCATTTTCCTGGTAATTATATGCTCGTGCCAAAGCAACAGGCAAAATAAAAGCACGCAGGCTTAAGCATAGCCGCCAGCACTGGAATCATTATAATTACCATATCAATTATCCACGCAACACCTCTCCTGAATTCAGATACAATCTGCCCTCTCTTATATGCAGCCTCATCAAGTCTATCCCTTTTCGGAAGCATAAACACTATAAGCGGTGTGCATACATAACCTAATACTCCACCTAATGTATTACATATAAGGTCATCAACCTCAAAATACCTATATGGATATCTGTATATTCCATACAGTCCTGAAATCTGTGTCAATTCAAAGAACAGGCTGTACCCAAATGAAAATATAAGCACCTGCCACCAGGGTCTTTTAAAATAATATCTAAGATATACTCCAAACGGAAATAACAGCAGTATATTAAATGCAGCCTGCCAGAAATCAAAACATTTAAACAGGTTAACATATGTAGATGGCTGTGACAAAGTGACATTAGCTGTAGTTATAATTCTCCTTATTGCATCAAACGGAACACTTGAACCTCGGAAGCGATCATCTCATCGATCTTCTGCAAATACAGCAGCTCATCATCCGGAGAAACCACTTCGATCACAGCTTCGATTCCATGCTGCTGTGCATAGGCGACACCGTCTTCTATGCCCTGCTTGATCTGTTCTTGAAAGTCCGGTTCACGCGCTGATAGAAAGATCCCGATCCGGTTTCTCTTTTTCGCTATTGAAAAAGCTCGGCCCAATGTGTTCGGCTGAAAATCCAACTCGCGCATGGCCTGTCGAACTCTCTCGGCAGTTTCGCTCTTGACCTCTCCCCGATGGTGGAGAACGCGGTCAACGGTTCCACGCGACACACCGGCCATCTTTGCCACCATTTCAACGGTTACCATTACACTGACCTCACGTATCGTATCTCATTGCCATTTCCGTGTTCGTGCACGAAACACAGCCAAAACGAGAAAGGACGACAATCATGGAAGAAAAAAGAATCGTAAAGCCCTGGCAGGCAGGGCTGATGCTGCTCGTCGGCATCGCCGTTATCATCGTGGGCCTTCTTGTGATGAAGCTCAACAACCGCATCGTGCTGGCGCTCGACGGCGTTATCATGTGCCTGATGGCGTGGTGCTTCGGCATCCCGTATGCAGAGCTGCAGCAGGGCATCAAGGAGACGGTCTCGTCAATGATCGTGGCCATTTTGATCCTGCTGGCCGTCGGCGTGCTCGTCGGCACGTGGATGGCGAGCGGCACGGTGCCGGTCATGATCTACTACGGCATGAAGGTGTTGACGCCGGGGCTGTTTCTGCCGGTCGTCTGCATCCTCTGCACGCTGATGTCCACCATGGCGGGCACGTCGTGGGGCACGCTCGCGACGGTCGGCGTCGCCTGCATGGGCGTTGCACAGGGTCTCGGTGTGCTGCTGCCCGCGGCCGCGGGCGCGGTCTGCACCGGCGCGTTCTTCGGTGACAAGGTCTCGCCGCTGCCTGACTCGCCCGTCATCACCGCCACGGTGTGCGAGGTGCCGCTGATGGACGGCATTCGCCACGCGCTCATTTCCACGGGGCCTGCGTATCTCATTTCGCTCGTTTTCTACTTTGTTTACGGCCTGCGCTATTCCGGCGGCAGCGTCGGCGGGGAAGTGTATGAGGATATCCTTTCCACCGTTTCCGCCGAGTTCTGGCTCAGCCCCGTGCTGCTTCTGCCCGTGCTGGTCGTGGTCGTGCTGATTTTGATGAAAAAGCCGACGATCCCGACTTTTATCGCCGGCATCGCCGCGGGCGCGGTGATGGCGATGCTCTGCCAGGGTGTCAGCCTGCACGATATTCTGGCGGTCATGTACTCCGGTTTTTCTGCCGATACCGGCTCAGACGTCGTGAATTCGATGCTCAACCGCGGCGGCTTTACCTCGATGCTCTCGACCATCGGTCTTCTGATCGCGGCGGGCATCTTCGGCGCGCCGCTCCGCACAGCGGGCGTTGTGGACGTGCTGCTCGCCTTTGTGGAGCGTATCGCGAAGACCTCTCGTTCGATGTCGCTCGGTGTGCTGATCCTGCACGCGGTGTTTTTCACGATTACGGGCGCTTATTATGTGTCCTATCCTGTCGTCGGCGGTATGGTGAAGGACCTGTATCCGGAATATCATCTCGACCGCAAGAATCTGATGCGCACGATGCTCGACACCGGCACGGGCCTTGCCCCCATGGTGTCGTGGTCGACTACGGGCTCTTACACCGCCACGACGCTTGGCGTTTCCAATCTGGCATTCGCGCCGTTTGCGCCGATGCTGTGGCTGTCGATCGTGTTTTCTGTCATTTACGCCGTGACCGGCATCGGCACGGCCAAGGCGAAGGAGGACTAAGGTATGGAACGGATTTTACAGCGCTGGTACGATATGATCTCCATCCGTTCGGTCAACGGACACGAGGCACAGATGGCGGATTACGTGGCGAATGTCCTGCGTGAGCTCGGCATGGAAGCGCATTACAGCTATTTTGAAGAGGACACCGCGCGCGAGCGCCCGTCGGTCTGGTCGGTGCTCGACAGCGGCCGGCCGGGAAAGACCGTGCTGCTCATCGGACACCTCGACACCGTCGATGTGTCCGACCGCTGGAAGACCGACCCGTTTACCCCCACGGAGATCGACGGCAAGGTCTATGGCCGCGGCGCGATGGACATGAAGGGCGGCCTCGCCGCGATCCTGGAGACGCTGACCTATTACGCCGCCCATCTCGACGAGATCAACGGCAAAATTTTGGCCTGCTTCGTCGCCGACGAGGAGGGCCTGAGCAAGGGCACCTATCAGCTTGTGGCGGAGGACGTCATCCACGCCGACTACGCCATCATGGGCGAGTGCCGCTACGACAATGTGGCTGTCGGCTTCCGCGGCCGCTACAGCTTTAAGGTGACCGTCCACGGACAGACCGCGCACGCCAGCCACTATCCCGAGGTCGGTGAAAACGCTCTCATCTCCGGCGGACGCCTGGCCGCGGCCATCGAGGCGCTGCCGACGCTCCAGCACCCGCACCTCAAGCACGGCACGTGGTGCGTGCGCTATATGGAGGGCGGCAATCCCGGCACGCTCGTTGTGCCGGAGAAGTGCTACCTCTTCGTTGACCGCTACGTCGTTCCGGGCGAGACGGACGAGATCTGCATTGCGCAGATCATGAAGGCGGCGGAGCAGCTCGGCCTTTCCGGCAAGGTCGGCGTGCGCCTCAAGCCGAGAAAATCGCCCTATATGCAGTCGTTCGCGGTGGAGGAGGATCATCCGCTCGTCAAAATTTTGCAGGAGGAGTTTTACTCCGTCACGGGCAAGGACCTTCCGTGCGCATACGACGCCTCGGTCTGCGATTCGAATATTTTAGCCGTTTCGCTCGGCATTCCGGTCGTGACGTTCGGCCCCTCGGGCGGCAACATGCACGGTGACAACGAGTACGGCTATGCATGGCAGGTGAAAAACTGCGGCGAGGTCTACCGCCGCACCGTCGCGCGCCTTTTAAGCGGCGAAGTATAAAGAGAAAAAAGAGGCAGCCTCGGCTGTCTCTTTTCCTTCTGCATTTCACGCAGATTTTACATTTCTTTGCTGGTTTTTGACAAATCCCTCTGCTATACTGTATTCGATGAAATTTGGAGAGAAGAGAGGAGAAGTGATACGGATGGATACTTACAATATGATCGATTTTAACGAAAAGAAGGGCTTCATCTGCGATATGGACGGCGTCATCTACCATGGCAACCGCGTGCTGCCGGGCGTGGCGGAGTTCATCCAGTGGCTGCACGATGAAAACAAGGAATACTTGTTTCTGACAAACAACAGCGGCTACACGCCGCGCGAGCTGAGCCAGAAGCTTGCGCGCATGGGCCTCGACGTGACGGAGGAGCACTTTTATACGAGCGCGCTCGCGACAGCGGCGTTCCTGCGCGATCAGGCGCCCGGCTGCTCGGTCTTTGCCATCGGCGAGGCAGGCCTTTTGAACGCGCTCTACGACGCAGGCATCACGATGAACGATGTGAACCCCGACTATGTCGTCGTGGGCGAGGGCCGGTCCTATTCGCTCGACACGCTGACGAAGGCGACGAACCTCGTCTGGAAGGGCGCAAAGCTCATCGGCGCGAATTCCGACGTTTCCGGCCCCATCGAAAACGGCATCGTGCCTGCCTGCCGCGCGCTCGTCGCGCCCATCGAGATGGCGACCGGCACGCAGGCGTACTTCTGCGGCAAGCCGAACCCGCTGATGATGCGCACGGGCCTCAAGATGCTGCACTGCCACTCGGCTGAGGCCGTCATGGTCGGCGACCGCATGGACACCGACGTGATCTCCGGCATGGAGAGCGGTATGTCGACGGTGCTGGTGCTCTCGGGCGTTTCGACGCGCGAGACCATCAAGACCTACGCCTATCGCCCGAGCATGGTCCTAAACGGCGTGGGCGACATCGTGAGCTTCGCCCGCGGGGAAAAGACGGAAGATTGAAAATTAAAAAGGGAAGCGCCGCGGCGTGAGCAGCGCCGCTTTGTTGTAT
>ENA-OPYH01001921-OPYH01001921.1-human-gut-metagenome-genome-assembly--contig:-NODE-1921-length-10906-cov-3.349645_pt1 | contig 10906 bp, 6 predicted proteins | sample MGYA00241254_ERZ501488 | MGnify/ENA primary metagenome ERZ501488 (study PRJEB25962, sample SAMEA2042660) | human gut metagenome | biome: human gut; feature: human-associated habitat; material: faeces...
CACTGGTAGGTGCAGAAAAAATGCGGCAGTATCGGAGAGTGTTGATGGTCGCAAAAATAAGAGATGAGGATAATTAAATATTATTTTTGCATCAGGTATCTATACCTGTTAGGCATAATGCGTGGACTGAATTAAAAAAATATAGTATAATCTGTATTAGAAATAATGTCGTGAAATCGGAATTTTACGGAGTGGACAGAAATGAACTTAGAACTTATTCTAATGTCCGAAAATGACATTGCTGAATTTAAGAAAAATGTACAGTGTGCATTTCAAAAAGGATTTGAAGATGTGTTTGGTAAATGTGAAGAAACGATTCTTCCAGAAAAGGACATAGACCAATCCTTAAATGGTAAAGGTTCAGTAGTATATAAAGCTGTGTTGGATGGAGAAACTGTTGGTGGTGTGATTGTTGCAATCGACACCGAAACGCAACATAATCATCTTGACTTATTATATGTAAAAAGTGGTGTACAAGGAAAAGGTATTGGAAAGTCTATTTGGTATGCGATTGAAAAGTTATATCCTGATACAAAGGTATGGGAAACTTGTACTCCATATTTTGAAAAACGCAACATCCACTTTTATGTGAATATTTGTGGATTTCACATCACAGAGTTTTTCAATGAGAAACATCCTATGCTAGATACACCAGATGATTTTATTGGGGATGGCAATGAGGGAATGTTTGTATTTCAGAAAGAAATGTAAGATTTGAAGTTGCAGAATTGATAAATTTACCTTTCGAAGAAAAAACAGTAATCTTGTATAAGAATAAAAAAACAAGCATTATCCATCAATTCAAATATAAGGTAAAAAAGAGTATCAACCGACGAGGAGAAAAATAGACGAATATTACAAGTCTTGAAATTGCACAGGCAACAATGGATATGTTCTTTTGTTTGTTCTGTCTAATAATATTTGTTTCAATTAAAGCAAATAATCCAAAACAGAAGAGTATGAGGATGTTCGCTCAATTATTTCTTATTGCTACAGTTCTGTTTTTTGGAGAGACTTTGGCATATATTTTTAGAGGTAACCTTGGTCTTTTTAATATTTTAGTAACTAGAATTGCTAATCTTATGGTATTTGCTATGAACATAGCAATGGCAAATACCTATGTTAGGTTTGTTAGTTCTGTTTTTGTTGAAAAAGGTGCTGAAGTAAGTGGCAATAGTGTTAAAATTGCCAATATCTTTTCGTGCATTAATATTTTCATTGTTGTGGTTAATTTGTTTTATCCATGGATGTATTATTTCGATGAGGCAAATTATTATCACAGGAATAATTCCTGGTATGTATATACACTAATATCACTTGTCGTCATATTTATAGGAGCAGGTATGGCGATTAAGTATAGAAAGTATTTGAAAAAACGAAGCTTCATTTCAATGATTCTGTTTTCGTTTATTCCAATAATTGCAACAGTTGTACAGTCCTTTATTTATGGATTTTCTATAACCAATTTAGGACTGGGAATAGGTTCAGTCGTAATGTTTGCTGCATATATGTATGATTGGTCTCATAATGGGGATGAACATACGAATATGATTAATGACAGCAGATTTGGTGCTGTTATTATGTTTATCATAATGCTACTTAGCATGAGTGTTTCCATCATAGCATGTGTGAATGTGATCCAGCAGGTAACTAAGGAAAACTCTGAAATACAGAGCAGAACAATTGCGCAGATGGTTTCAGCAAAGATTGAGAATGAATTTATTAAGCCAATTACTGTTTCTCAGACGATTAGCAGTGATATTGATATAAGAACCTACATAGAGGGGAAAACCAGAGAAGAGGCGGAGAGTGTCAAAGACGATATAACTAATCGTCTGGTATCCATTGGTAATGAATTTGATTATAAAATGGTATTTGTTGTTTCGGATAAAACAAGAGCATATTATACATATAATGGAATAAGTAGGTATCTTGATGTTGAAAATGACAGCCATGATATATGGTATAAGGATTACTTGGATTCAGGGAAAAGATATATAGTTAATGTTGATACTGATGAAGATAATAACGGGAGTCTTTCGGTGTTTATTAATTACGGTATTATTGACACGAATGGAGACATTTTGGGAGCATGTGGTGTCGGAGTTGATATGAATGACCTTGTAGACATACTTGCCAGGTTCGAGGAAGAATACAATATCAAAGTATATTTAGTTAATCATGATGGACTTATACAGGTTGATACGGATGTAAGTTCTATAGAAACAGGCTACTTGGATAATTCATATTTTGGCAATATATCAGATGATGATTTTTATTATCAGTTATCGGAGAATGGCTGTTATATGACCAAGTATCTCGAAGGATTTGATTGGTATATAGTAATAAGAGATAATAATCCTGTTAAATTGGATGAAAATAAAATTATACTTCCAATTGTTTTAATCTTTATTGCAAGCGTATTAATAATGGCAACTTCATTTGTTATTATTAGTATGAGAGAGAAGAAGGCAAAGAATGCATACAACAGAAGATATGAAGCATCTATAAAGGACGAGCTTACAGGCTTATATAATAGACGAGGGTTTGAAGTTGACTGTGAAATAATCAAGAAAAATAATAACTTAATAGAATACGTTCTTATTATGATGGATTTGAACGGTTTAAAAGCAGCTAATGATAATATTGGTCATGAAGCAGGGGATGAGTTAATTATTGGCGCTTCGAAGTGTATGGATAATGCATTCTCAGGTCTTGGAAGGACGTATCGTGTAGGTGGCGATGAGTTTGCTGCATTACTGAGAGGAACGAGAGAAGAAGCACAGGATGCAGTTAAGACATTTGATTATTTAACTGAAAACTTCCAGGGAAATCTTATTTCTGAACTTAGTGTGTCTAAGGGAGTAGTTGTTTGTTCAGAACATATAGAACTTAATTTTGAAGAAATTAAGGCAATGGCTGATAAGTTGATGTATGCAGATAAGGATGAATATTATAGACGAACAGGAAAAGATAGAAGACGAGTTTGATTTATAATTGGAAATGTGCAATATATGATTACGAGGTAACGTATGAAATTATTAGTAACCGGAAACATTGGATATATTACAGCAGAGTTTATTGAAGAAGCATTCCCTGAGTGTCAGATCCTTCTTCTTGGAGAGACGGAACAAAAGTCAAATCGCAGGAAGGGCTTATCGGTACACCCGATGCCGAAGACGGAGGAAGAATTCAAAGACATTTTCAAAACGTATGAATTTGAGGGAGTGATTTATTTTTCTAATTATCTTACATTTCATGGGACGATGGAGGGTGAGATTGAGACTTTACGCAAGCTATTACATTACTATAAGGTGAATCTGAAACCGCAAAGGACAGGAGATCTTTGCTTGCAATGAGAACAAGGCTGGTGCCAACTACCGCGATGCGACTAGCAGCCGAGTCTATTATTGGTACCAACACCCGCAAGACTGCGGCCGTTGCATGGCCGGAAAGTTTACCGAAGAGTTCATGGGCAGCCAGATGGCAGCCGGAAGGTCCGGCACCGTCAGTTCGGTAATAGACGAAGCCCTCCCCAATGCCACAGGCCTCTTAGGTGCCAGTTTCCGCATCTATTGGGACGGGGATTTATGCAGTGAATCTCTGGACGATGTCAACATCACATTCTACAACGGCACCATCACCAAACTTGAAGGCATCCATTCCAACAATGGAACGAAAGGCACACCGTCCCTTCAGGCCGACATCTTCGGAGACTGGCGCGAAGAAATCATCAGCCCGTCTACCGACGACCAATCGCTGATTATCTATACCACAACCTTCCCAACATCTTGGCGCAACTATACCCTGCTGCACGACATGCAATACCGGCAGGCCATCTGTTGGCAGATGTGCGGTTACAACCAACCGCCCCACGTCAGTTACTTCATGGGAGAGACGGAAGGATATACCACCACCCCTCCCCCTTTGATGACCAACGGGCGCACGGAAGTGAAAGATGCCATTACAACCGCCCAGAACGGACAGCACGTGTTATTGGCCGATCCCGAGGGCGGAGAAGTGACAGTCGCCGAAGGCGCATCGCCTTACATCCTCACCGTCAACGCCTTCTCCCATACGGAAGGACATGACAACAACGACAACATCACCACTTCCTACTCCACCTATACGCTCAAAGGCGGTACGTTTGGTGGAGACATGCGCTTGGTGAAACAAGGCGAAGGCATCCTGAACCTGAGCGGCGAACAGACCTATTCCGGCCCGACGGACCTTTGGGGCGGCATCGTGAACTTCACAGGAAAACTCCCCAACAGCCGCGTATGGATGAACCGCTTTGCCGAATTAAACGCCAAGGCTGACTTCGGAAAGGATATCAAGATGGAATACGCCTCCGTGCTCCGCGTAGGAGGAACGGGAGAAGCCGCCACCATCCACGCTGACAGTGTGACCATGCGGTACGGTGCCGTGATGGAATTCGACCTCTATTCCGAGAACACTCAGGCCGACCGCATCGTACTGACCAAAGGCCTTTCCCTGGAAACCCTCAACCGAAGCGACGGTCCCGAGTTCCAAGCACCGATATTCCGCTTTACTCCTCACTATCAAAACGGGAAAAACGTGATGGCAGCCGGAAGATACCTCATCGCCGAAGTGAAAAAGATCGACGGCAACGTAGATGACATCCTCCTTCAGGGACTGGAAACTCAAAAATGCCACTTGGAATACGAAAACGGCCAAATATTCCTCGTCATAAAGGAAACGAGAGATGCCACACAAGTGTATTGGGACGGTACCCACACGCTCAATGAATGGAACCTGAATGAAAACGAAAACTTCAACAATGCGGGAGAAGCCGACATCTTCGTTTCCGGCGACGACGTGATATTCGACGATGCGGCCACTGACGCCTCCGTCCGCATCAACGAGAACCTCTACCCCAAAACGGTGACATTCGACAATGACACGAAAACCTACAGCCTAAGCGGCAACGGCGGTATCAGCGGAGAAACGGGACTGACCAAGAAAGGAAACGGAACATTGGTCATCACGAGCACGAACACCTACACGGGAAAAACAACGTTAGAAGGAGGCGTCACTGCCGTCTCGGCTTTGGCCGACTCCATCGTCCGCAAAGGAGCTTTGGGGTGCTATACCAAAGAAATAGGGAACTTTGAAATCAAGAACGGCGCCACCTTGCGCAACACAGTAGCCATTAAAAACGGAGTGCCCATCACCATCGGTGAAGGGGGAGCCGTCTTCCAGACCGACGGCGAACTGACCTTGAACAAGCCTCTATATGGCAATGGCAACACTTTAACCAAAACCGGTGCGTCCAACCTGATACTGTTTGCTGCCGACAACCTGAAAAAGACCTATCTGAAAGAAGGTACGCTACAGGCCAAAGGAGAAGGCGTGCTCTTCGGCGATACACTGATTTTCATCGGTAATGCCACTTATCAGGACTTTGACGACGGCAACACCTACAGCCTGAACCTCAATAATCTCAAAGTGGAAGAGGGCGTGACGGGCACGATGCGATGCGACAGCCGCTGCGAGAACCGCATCAAACTTTTCGGAAAAGGTACGCTGAAAATATACGTGCCGTGGATTCGTTCGGATTTCACAGGCGACTGGTCAGCTTTCGAAGGTACGGTAGAACCTTCCAATCCCGACAACTGGTTCGCCTTGAACAACAGCTACGGCATGCCCAAGGGGACGCTAAACATCCCGGAACGTACCACTGTAAGCAATACGGCCAAACCTTACACCCTCGGCAAAGTGACCGGAAAAGGAACCTTAACCGGCGACAACAACACTTGGCGTATCGGTTCGTTGAACGAAGATTTCTCTTTCCAAGGCAAGATAGAAGGCACCGGCACGCAACTGATTAAAGTAGGGACAGGCAAGATGAGCCTTACAAATATCCACAGTTTCACCGGAGACTGCACGGTGCAAGAAGGTACGCTCCTCGTCAATAACGCATCGGCAACCGAAGGCATGCTGGGCACAGGAAGCGTCACAGTTAAAGCCAACGGAACCTTCTGCGGTCGCGGCAAACTAGATAACGGCGCGTTCACGGTGGAAAAAGACGGGCTGCTGTACCCCGGCGTTTCAGAAACCGCGACTACCGGTACGATAGACTTTTCGGAAAACTCCGTTACTATAGACAAGGACGGCATCCTCTCGCTGAACATCGCCAGCAAGACACGTTGCACCAATCTGACCGGTGTCAAAATACTGAATCTGTATGGCATACTCAGACTACATGTCCGCGAAAGTCTTTCGTTGGAAGCAGGCGACGAGTTCCGTTTGTGGGAGACCAACCGCACGCGTACCCGTACCACTACAACATTTGAACTGGACAGCCCGGGCGAAGGACTGGAATGGGATACTACCGACATTGAAGATGGTATCGTCCGCGTGAAGCTAAGCACCTCTGTCGACGACATCCGTGCCGACGAGGAAGTCACTTGCGAAGTCTTCACCATCGGAGGCGCACAAGTGGGCCGTTTCACCTGCGCCCGCAAGGACATCCGCCGTACATTGAAACAAAGCGGAGCGGCTCCGGGCACCTACATGGTGAAAACCATTCAGGACAGTTCAACCACCACAGAGAAAATCAGCATCGATTATTAAACTCCATTCGTGCAGGGGAAAGATTTCCCCTGCCGATATAAAAACCAAACTTTATCCATTTAAAAACAAACATTATGAAAAACAGTTTACTGACGGCCATAGCTCTTTGCTGCGCCACATCTTCTACCATGCCTTTGTGGGCATCCGCGTACGAAAATCCGAAGTTGGAAACCGTAGAGCCGAACTTGGCTACCGACGGAACCGGCGGTGGAGTGTACTACGTCTACCATGTAGCCACAAACAAATTCCTCACGAACGGCAATGATTACAACACGAGACTCAGCGTAGGCGACACGGGCCAGGAAGTCACACTGTCTTACGGTGAGGAACGCGCTCCCCTGATGGGCAAAGAACCGGTAGTGCCCGGACAAGGATGGACTTTCAATATGTTGAAAGCGCAAAGCAACTCCGGTTTCCACGAAGTCTACGCAGGCAGCGAGACAGGAGCATGGGTGGACTGCAATGAACAAGGACACACCCTATGGCAAATCCTGCCGCAAGGCAACGGCTATTACCGTATCAAGATTGTAGACCAGGATGCCCAATACGGATTAAGCTCCGCCAACGCTTTGACGATGAACGGTATGTGGGGTACAGACGGTGTGGAATCGACCATCGTATATCCTTTCATCGACCCTTCTCAAGAGGGATACCAGAACGCAGAAACAGACTGGCAGTTCGTGGAGCCGGAAGCATACGAAATTTATCAGGCCAAGAAACTCCTCCTACAGCAACTGGAAACCGTCAGCGAAACAGGCTACACCGACGTGTCGGCTTACGAAACCGTATACAACGACGATAATGCGACGACAAAACAGGTGCAAGAAGCTGCCGAACAACTGCAACAAGCCATCGCAGATTACCAACTGTCCATCGTGGACGAAGAACATCCGGCTGATTTCACCGGAAGAATCCAAAACAACGCATTCGAGTCCAACACCGATCACTGGGACATAAACGGTGAAAGCGTAGGTTACCAAGCTACGATCTACGCCACCCAAGACCGCCAATACGAGATGAAGAACTTCGTGGAAAGATGGGTTAGAGGAGGCGGCAACCTGGGTAACTCGATGGACGTTTCGCAAACCCTGACTGATCTGCCGGCCGGAAAATACCGTCTCTCGGCCAATACCATCGGTTACCAGCAAGGCGACATGGCTCTTACGCCGGAAGGAGTCTACATTTATGCCCGCGTACAAGGGGCTGAATACAAAGGCGAGGCACACACACTGGAATTCGGTGCCATCAGGGGTAACGACGGCTACGTTACCGACGCACCGACCCCACGGTTGGCTACTTTGGAATTCTTCTTGGCGGGCGGAAACCTCACCGTCGGTTTCAAAACCGAAAACACGAATTGCAACTGGGTTTGCGTAGATAATTTCAAACTGGAATACTTAGGACTGGAAAAAGGTGGATTAGCCCGACAACTGGCTCAGACCATCACCGATGCCCAAACATTAAAAAAAGGATACGACGATGCCCAAATCAAATATTCGATAACCAACGGAGAGAAATTCGACCAAGCACTCAGTCTGGCCCAGCAAACTTCAGGAACAGCCGGTGTGGACGAAGCGACTTTAGGCGAAGTCCTTAACGGCCTGATGCTCGCCATGGACACGCTGAACCTCGACGTGGCCGCATACGAGAAACTGGAAGAGCTGACCGGAGAGCTGAATGAAGCTTACGACGCCAGCCCTTACTCCGAAAATGGCCTGATTTCATACGAGGATTTCTTGTATGAACTGGAAGAAATACACGACAACCGGACTTTCAACCCCTTGGAAATAGACAGCATCCAACCACGCGCCGACCGCATGTTCAAAGCCTGTGTATGCGAAGCCCTTATCGCAGGCGACACCCAGAATGCCGACGGGATGGCCTCTAATTTAGACTTCACCGGAAACAATTCGGGATGGACCAAAACCGGTGACGGAGATTTCAAATACGGCAACAACGTGGCCGAGGTATGGCAAGGCTCCTCTTTCGAAGTATACCAGGAGCTCACCGGCCTACCCAAAGGTTCTTACACGATTTCCGTGCAAGCTTATAACCGACAGGGCGCAAATGCAGACATCGCTGCCGGATGGAACCAGTCTGACCCGCAAAAAGACGTGCTGTCCTACCTGTTCGGCAACGATGCAAAAGAAAAAGTACGCCACTTGTACGAATTCCATTACGCATCAAACGAAGACTTGGCCAATAACGGTTCACAAATTTCCGGAACGGGAACAGCCATCGACGGACAATGGGTTCCAAACGGCGTAGCCGGAGGAGAGGCCGCCTTTGCTTTCAACGACCGTACCGACTATACGACCACTATTACATGCTATGTGGGCGAGGACGGTAAACTCCGTTTCGGTATCACCATGCCCACCGGACCGAATTCCAACAACTGGACGCTGTTCGACAATTTCCACATCCAATATCTCGGCGCGACCGACATGACGGGCGCCGTGAGCGCACTCAATGCCAAAATAGCAGAAGCCAACGCCGCACTGGCAGACAAAGCCATTACGACGGAAGAGGCTTATCACACACTGGAACAAGCTATCCAAGATGCCCGGAAAGCTTTGGAAAGCGACCTGACCGAGGAAATCTACACCGCACAGATTAAGGCTCTGGACGAGGCCATCATTCTGAACCGGAGCTCAGTGGAAAAGGTAGAGACGTTGCACCAAACGGCCCTTATGTATGACGAACAAATCAACAGCGGAGCTTTTGCCGATTACGACGAGGGCATATTGGCCAACGTGGTTTACGAAGTCTTGGATGTCTTCACCCAAAACGGGAAGTTCAAAGACATCCCACAGACCGAACAATACATCATCGAGATGAACGAGGCTTATAATCAAATGGTGTACGAAGGCATCGACGTGGGAACAGCTTCCAAAGACACCCCGACCGATGTGACGGATATGCTCATCAACCCCGACTTCCAACAAGTATTTGAGGAGAAGGACTCCGTTGCATTCACCGATGCCGGCTGGACAACGGAATTTACGAACGGCATAAAGGAAGCGAACGACTCCGTATTCGAATTCTACAATACCGACACGTGCCACATCTACCAAAAGGTGTACCGTCTCCATCCGGGATATTACAAAGTGACGCTCTACGGATTCTACCGCGCAGGCGAGGCCGACGTGGCCGCACTGGCCCGCCGGGAAGGCGAAGAACAGCAGAACGCCAAGATATATGCCGAAACGGAAAGCGCCAACTACTCGAAACCCTTGCCTTCGTTCTTCGAATGCGTACAGAACGGCAAATTCACAGCGACCGACATCGTGCTGCCGGACAGTCTCTTCCCCAACTCGGGACGAGTGTACAATTGCGTCATCAACGACCGGAAAGGCGCCCGTACGGCCATGAACCAGGGATATTATGAAATGGAATCGTATTTCCATGTCAAAGAAGGTGAAACGGTTCGTCTCGGCGTGCAAAAAACCGACACGCTCGTCAACGACTGGGTACTCATCGACGATTTCCACTTGTATTACCTTGGCGATGGAGAGGCAAACAGACCCGAAGGTTTAGACGACGTAGACATCAGTGACGGCATCAGCGACAACGTAGCCGATGAAAAGAGCACCGTGGTCGATACCGCATGGTACAACCTGAACGGCATGCGCATATCTCGTCCGACACAACGGGGCATCTACATCCGTGAGGATAAGATGAGCGACGGCACAAAGAGGACTTTAAAAGTGCTCATCAAATAACCAGATAGTATGGTTTTTCATTATTGAAATTAGGATTAAGTTAATGATTGAACAGGGGCCGAAGTGATTCGTTCCCTGTTTTTTTATTTACATCTTTCCGTCCGGTAGAGAACGTCGAACCGATAAGAGCAGAACGGTAAATCAATCTCAGGCGAATGAAAAATCAATCTCAGCCAAACGATTTTTCATTTGGCGTAGAATGATTCAGCACTTGCAACATACTATTTTACAACAACTTACCACTTCTTTATTTGCGATATGGCAATCGAAACTTATTCTTTACAAAAGGGATGAAGCAAACTCTTGTAAGCTGCATCCCGCCCTCCTGATCTTAACGCTCCCCGCTTACATACCGGTATACAGCCTCCGAAACATCGGCTATAATCCGGGCTGTGGCCTGTTCGCTTTCTTCCGAATCGCGGACCAACACGGCAATACTGTAACGACGCCCGTCCGGAAGAAAAACAAAACCGATATCGTTTGTCCCGATAATCTGTCCCTTTCCGTTACGGTCGCCCGTACCTGTCTTGTGCCCGATGACTGCCTTCGTAACGGTAAGCGGTGCCGGCAACAAATTTGTTTAAAAG
>ENA-OPYH01001931-OPYH01001931.1-human-gut-metagenome-genome-assembly--contig:-NODE-1931-length-10877-cov-4.478008_pt1 | contig 10877 bp, 6 predicted proteins | sample MGYA00241254_ERZ501488 | MGnify/ENA primary metagenome ERZ501488 (study PRJEB25962, sample SAMEA2042660) | human gut metagenome | biome: human gut; feature: human-associated habitat; material: faeces...
CTCTTCAGACAGAGGAACATAAATTTCGGTACTGGCAGCCCACAATACAGCGATACGGTCGCAATTATTGGCAGCCTTGAAGTTACGTATATCCTCACGCAATTGTTCTACCATGTCCCAGCGTGTAGCGGCATTTTTGATGTGCGTACCATTCAGACGTTTTGCAAAATTATGGTCAAAAGCGGCAGGCATAGGCTTGATGGCTTTTAACTCATCTTTCACGAGGTTCAAGTCTTTTTCTTTCAGAACTTCCGCATACATTGCAGCTTCATACGCATCATCAGCGAAAATGTCCCAACCGCCAAAAACGATATCGTTCAAGTCAACCAAAGGCACTACGTCTTTAATAAGATGTTCTTTGCCATCCTGCATGCGCATAGTAGCCATTTGTGCGATTGAACCTATAGCTTTTGCTAAACCCTTACGGGCAGCCAATGTACCTGTAATCATAGTGGTTGCAACCGCACCACCTACTCCGACTACCAACACGCCTAAACGACCGGTTGCCGGCTTAATGTTTTCTTTCATTGCCATTGAATTATTTTATAGTTTAAAAAATTGCTCAAATTTAGGGTATTTTACCCAATTGGGATTAGTCTTTTTGTCCGATTTAATACTCTATTAGTAAGATTTAAGTTAAAATGTCATGTGCAAGCTGATTCTAAGACCGGATTTATCAATATTCGGTAAATTCCGGTACGTTAAACGCCACACATAATCCACCCGAAGCACTTTCAATATATTCTCAATTCCCACCCCGGCTTCCACATACGGAGTACGCTCCATAGTGGTGCTTCCTGCTGGAAAAGCGAATAATCCTTCGCTGAATTCCGGATTATTTTTGTCATTCAAACTTCCATAGATTCCCCGACAGGACAAGACCTCACGCCACTTCAGTTTTTTCAACAACGGAATACGGTTAAAGAGAAAGCCATTCAAAAAATAAGTCACGTCCCACGAAGCATATTCATCATTCATAAATTCCATCGCATTCATCAGCGAATAAGACTCCGGCTGGATTGTGTAAGACAAGTTGGCGTTGGGAATGATAAGCAGAGGAAAAGGAACTTTGTTCCACACTTTACCGGCCTTCAGTATCACATCCGTATAGCCAAAGGCCGAGAACCAAAAGCGCTTCTGAAAACCGGCTTCCGTATAATGATAGGTATAATCTCCTCCTAGAACTCCTTTGGCCGCCATTGTATGTGTCAATGTAAAAACCGGAGCGTCCAAAGACACCGGAAAACGGTTCCATTGAGTCTGAAAAAACTTTTCATTCGGGGCATAACGCAGTTTCAGCTCCAGCTCGCTGGTAGAAATACTTTTGACAAACGACTTGTCATCATCTTGCTTGACGAAAGGAATGAGATGTGAAGATTCATCTTTTCGCAAACGTGTGGTCAGCTGAAAGGAGAAACCCGAATGAAACTCATTCGTATACGTCAATTCAGCTTTACGCTGATAGCCTATACGGTCGTCTTTTTGACGCTTCAAAGCAAGGAAAACATTATCCTGACTGGTATAAAGATAATGTTGTCCGTACTGATTAACGTCGGACAGGTAACGCAGTTTCAAAGAATGAATCGGGAACTCGTTGGCATACTCCTTTTTCCGGTGGAAAGAGTATTCCAGTTCCGCCAGCCCTTTCACACGTTCATCACGAAAGCCGTATGCCACATACCCCCTTCCAAACAGATGGGGATTAAGCCAAGCCGTTGTCATACCCCCAGCACGCACACGCACACCTTCCAGCGCATTACCGCTAATCGTGGTGTTCATCATACCTATATAGAATAAAGGCGCTTTCTCTTTGGGAGCGGGAATATACCCTGTAAACAACACTTTCAGCACCTTCTCTGTCCAATAGTATACCGGGTAACTGCGCAGCTGCGCCATCATCTTATCTACGGATGTCTCCTTTTTGCTCACCTCTGCAAGCCGATTGGCATCCCAATAAGCATCGGAATGGGTGGAAGAATCCATACCCTCAATTACTTTCTCCGGCCTACGAAACGCCTGCAAAGCATCATCATCAGGTTCGTAAATATAATTCCGGTAATAGACATCACGCTTCGCATAAATGCCATCGCTGTTATCCACCAGTTTAAATTCCGTAGTGATACTCTCATTTATGAGCTGCCTTGTGCCGTCTTCCGCACGATCGAAATTCTGTTCAATCTTCATGTAGTCCACAAAGTTCAGATTGATTTTCTGAGGAAAATTCATCACCACGCGGCGCACGAAATATGTGCTGTCCAACATGACGTACAGATGTCCTGTAAAACCAAACGATTCGGAATTGAAAGGCACGAAAGTCAAGTCCACACAAGACTTCCCGGCAACAGTCAGAGTGTCCATAAGATAATACTTATAGAATGAAGGTCCCAAGGAAGAAAGCGGACTGACAAACTTATTGGTGAATAACGTTATGTTATTTTGGTAAATATCCACGTCCGTCATAGTGACACTAATAGCCTGCTCCATGCCCTGTTGGGACAACATCTCGTCTACACCTGCCTGGCGACGCGCCTTCACCCGTTGCTTTTCGCTATGGGGCGATTTACGGTAATAATCCGTAGCCAGCAACTCGCGGTTGGACACAGCCAATACCGGTTTACCCGTAACAGCGGAAGTGTCCACGTAGTCGGTCAAGAACTTGAACTTGCGATACAGCCATTTCTGCTGCTTCAGGCTATCGAAATTATTAATGGCAAACGTCATTTTCTCATAACGTTCCCGTTGCCAAAAATCACGTTCATCCGGCGAATAATCATCCCGATGTTCTATCATTTTCCGCACGAACTCCACTGCCGGATTATCCTTCTTCCTGTAACGCTCGCGCTTGGGCTTAACCACCACCTCGTCCAACGCATAAGTAGTAGGAGCAAGCGTAACCATTATACGTCCTCCGCGTGCCGGGTGAATCAACCGGGTGTATTCATGATAGCCCACAGCCGAAATCACCAGCCGGGCCTCAGGACGATAGGTTTTAAATGAAAAAACACCCTTGTCATCGGTCATTCCTCCCTCTGTGGTTCCCTTTAGATAGACCGAGGTATATGGCAATGGTTCCCTTGTCAGCGAATCAGTGACAACACCTTGCACTATGTATTGCGCTTTCAAAGGAGCAACAATTATCTGCATCAGCAGAAACAGCCTTATAAACAACCTCATACCTAACCTATCTATCATTCAGTGCGCAAAGGTACGGAAGAAAACTTTCCCTAAAAGTTCGGTTTCGCGGAATAAATGTTCTAAAAAACCACTTTTATTCCAAACACTTCCCGTTAAAACCCGTTGTATAGCGAGAACGACTTACAAAAGACGTACAAACCGACCTAAAAACTTAATTATGGAATGGATTTTCAATCAACTCAGGGAACGTCCCGAATTAGCCATTTTCCTCACTATTTTCCTGGGGTTCTGGCTGGGTAAGCTGCGCATCGGCAAGTTTTCTTTAGGAACAGTTACCAGCGTACTATTGGTGGGCGTAATGGTAGGACAACTGAATATTGCCGTACCCGGTCCTATCAAGTCAGTATTTTTCCTACTGTTCCTATTTGCCGTAGGCTATAAAGTGGGTCCGCAATTTTTCCGCGGACTGAAAAAAGACGGATTACCACAAGTAGCCTTCGCTGTGCTGATGTGCATATCTGTCTTGGGAGTGACCTGGTTACTTGCCTTGCTCATGGGATACAATATGGGAGAAGCGGCAGGGCTGCTTGCCGGCTCGCAGACCATATCCGCCGTCATCGGAGTGGCAGAAGATACAATGGCAAATATGGGTCTGGACGAAGCGCAGCGGCAAAGCTACACCAATATCATCCCGGTGTCTTATGCCGTAACCTACATCTTCGGAACAGCCGGATCCGCGTGGGTATTGTCGTCCATAGGTCCGAAAATGCTGGGCGGACTGGATAAGGTAAAAGCCGCATGCAAAGACATGGAAGCCCGGATGGGCAATTCGCAGGCAGATGAACCGGGCTTCATACATGCCGCACGCCCCGTCACATTCCGCGCTTACCGCATTGAAAACGAATGGTTCAAGAATGGAAAAAGAGTAATAGACCTTGAAGTATACTTCCAGCAACAGGACAAACGCCTGTTCGTAGAACGGATACGCAAGGCAGGGACAATCCGGGAAGTAAGCCCGAATGTCCAACTGGAAATCGGAGACGAAGTCGTACTAAGCGGACGCCGGGAATACGTCATCGGTGAAGAAGACTGGATAGGGCCTGAGATTCTGGACCAGCAATTACTCGACTTTCCGGCAGAGAAACTTCCGGTTATGATAACCAAAAAGACTTTTGCAGGAAAGACAGTATCTGCAATCCGCAACGAAAAATTCATGCATGGTGTCAGCATCCGCAACATCAAACGTGCAGGAATTGACATTCCGGTCATGGCGCAAACCATAGTAGATGCCGGTGATGTAGTGGAAATAGTAGGAACCAAACAGGAAGTGGAGGCAGCCGCCCGACGCCTGGGTTACATAGACCGTCCCACCAACCAGACAGATATGATCTTCGTAGGACTCGGCATACTTGCAGGCGGGCTGTTCGGAGCATTGTCCGTCCACATCGGCGGCGTACCAATCAGCTTGAGTACCAGTGGCGGTGCATTGATAGCAGGATTGGTATTCGGCTGGTTGCGCAGCAAGCATCCCACATTCGGTCGTATTCCCGAACCATCACAATGGGTACTGAATAATGTCGGACTGAATATGTTTATTGCCGTAGTAGGTATCTCGGCGGGCCCCAGTTTCGTACAAGGCTTCCATGATGTCGGTGTCAGCCTATTTCTGATAGGTGCGATTGCCACCACCCTCCCGTTGATTATCGGACTGCTGCTAGCAAGATATCTGTTCAAGTTTCATCCTGCCATTGCGCTGGGATGCTGTGCGGGTGCAAGAACAACAACAGCAGCCCTCGGAGCCATACAAGATGCCGTAGAGAGTGAAACACCCGCACTGGGCTATACAGTGACGTATGCCGTAGGCAATACCCTGCTGATTATATGGGGAGTGGTGATTGTCCTGCTGATTTAACAGCCTAAAGGCTCTGAAAAAACAACCGATAAGTAACAAACTATTTCAGTATGTACGAAATCGGTTTATACAGTCTGCCATTCAAAATATGCCGAAGCATCCGCCAAAATCATAACGCTTATTAAAAAACTAAACATCAGATTATATGGATACAAAACTTTTAGAAAAGAAAATGGAGAACATCAGCCCTTTCGAGCTGAAAAACCGTCTCATTGATATGGCAGACGAAAGTCTGAAAAAAACAGCCCGTACCATGTTGAACGCCGGGCGCGGTAATCCCAACTGGATTGCAACCACCCCACGCGAAGCATTCTTCCTTTTGGGAAAATTCGGACTGGAAGAATGTCGTCACGTCATGTTCCTTCCCGAAGGAATTGCCGGAATACCCGAAAAGCAAGGCATTGCCTCCCGCTTTGAACAATTTCTCAAGAGCAACACCTACCAGCCCGGAGCCAAATTACTGGAACAAACCTATAACTATATGTTGATGCAGCATGCCGTCGATCCCGACAGCCTTGTGCACGAATGGGCAGAAAGCGTCATCGGAGACCAATATCCTGTGCCCGACCGTATTCTACAATTCACAGAAATGCTGGTACGCGACTATCTCCATCAGGAAATGTGCGACAATCGTCCGCCTCGCGGAGCTTTCGATTTGTTTGCCACCGAGGGTGGGACAGCAGCTATGTGCTACATCTTCGACTCTTTGCAGGAAAATTTCCTACTGAACAAAGGTGACAGCATAGTCCTCATGGTTCCTGCTTTCACTCCCTACATAGAGATACCCCGGCTAAACCGTTACCGGTTCAAGGTCACCGAACTGCATGCCAACCGCATGAGTAAAGACGGTCTGCATCTTTGGCAATACAGTGACGAAGATATCAACAGATTGAAAAACCCGGCGATAAAGGCTCTATTCGTCACCAATCCCAGCAATCCTCCCAGTTATACGCTAAGTCCTGAAACGATGGAGCGCATCGTAACTATCGTCAAGGAAGATAACCCCAATCTGATGATCATCACAGATGATGTGTACGGCACTTTCAGCCCGCACTTCCGTTCGTTCATGGCAGAAATTCCATATAACACGCTATGCGTATATTCTTTCTCCAAATATTTCGGAGCTACCGGCTGGCGCAACGCCGTCATTGCCTTGCATGAATACAACGTATTCGACAGGCAAATATCCCGCTTGCCAAAAGAGAAACGCGAAATCCTCAACCGTCGCTATGCTACGTTGACCCTGCATCCTGAGAAATTGAAGTTCATAGACCGAATGGTAGCGGACAGTCGCCAAGTAGCATTGAACCACACCGCCGGACTATCATTACCTCAACAGATGCAAATGAGCCTATTCGCCGCTTTTTCCCTGTTGGACAAGGGAAACAGCTACAAACAGAAAATGCAGGAAATCATCCGACGCCGCCTGAAAACTCTTTGGGATAATACCGGATTTACATTAGTGGAAGACCCTTTAAGGGTAGGATATTATACGGAAATTGATATGCTGGTCTGGGCTGAAAAGTTCTATGGAGACAAGTTTGTGGAATACCTCAAAAAGACGTACAGTCCGCTGGATGTAGTGTTCCGCCTTGCCAAAGAAACCTCCTTAGTGCTTCTGAACGGCGGCGGCTTTGACGGACCGGAATGGAGCGTACGTGCTTCTCTTGCCAACCTGAATGAAAATGATTATGCTACAATCGGTCAGGGGCTCAAACGGATATTGGATGAGTATGCAGAAGAATGGAAGAAAATCAAGAATTAAACAAGATCCGGAAGCGGGTCAGTCCATCATTGTATGTACGCAGAGAAAAGGTACAACCATGACGGCTTAGCACTTCCCTGATAAATACCAAACCGATTCCCTGCCCGTTCGGCTTGGTGGAGAAGAAGGGACTGAAGAGTTTAGCTTCAGTCTCTTTGCTGATTCCGGGACCATTGTCAACGATTTCTATGGAAGCGGGGGCAATGGTCCTCACCGTTATTTCGCCTTGTCTATCTGCCGCTTCACCGGATTCCTCTATGCTCTCGGCAGCATTCTTTATGATATTCACCAGAACTTGTTCGAATAATGAAGCATCCAGCCTAACCTGTCCCACTTCCGGATCACACTCCAAACGGAGAATGATGTTACGGTCATTGCACATACCCTCCATGAACCGTTTGCACATGCACACCAGTTCATTCAACCGGACAGCAGCCACCGTAGGCTCAGGAATCTTCACCACATCCGCAAAACGGGTAATGAAACGGCTCATGGAGAAACAACGTTCCATACAGACACGCATCACATCGCAAATATCTTCCATGCCCTCTTCGGTGGAAAGAGCCTGTTCCACCGTATCCAATGTAGACGTAATTCCGGCAGTGGTATTGTTCACTTCGTGGGCTATCATGCGGATTACCTTTTCATAAGCACGCTTTTCAGCTTTCATCACCTCGTCCGTCATACGCTCTATCAGAAAGAAAGGATGTTTGAACCCTCTGTCTATAAACGAAGAATGGGTACACTTATAAATATTCGCATCGTTCAGCCGCACCACCGAAGTTACGTCTTTCGGAATGGATGCCAGTTCTTCCGCCAAAGGAGAGTCAATATCCGCAAGTTTCTTATTCTGGGCTTCTTCCCTACGGACTCCCAGCATCTTCACAGCCATAGGATTTAGTTGTGACACCTCACCGTCCAATGTCATAATAACAACTCCCATAGGCGATGCCTGAATCAACAAATCAAGAAAATGGTTTTGCTCACGCATGTGCAGACGCTCGTTCTTGAGCTGCTCCATCATACGATTAAAGATGTTCACAATGCGGTCTGCTTCGTACTGTCCTACCCTACTGAGCCTACTGCTGAAATCCTGCTCGCGCAATAACTCCATACCGCTTCCAATCGTACTCATCGGCTTGACAATCTTGCGATAGAATACCCCCAGGTAAATTAGTATAAATGCAATAATAGCTTCTGCAATATATAAATGCATAGCTTGCATTTTGCCAACCAGATATACCAATGCTATACCCAGTCCGAACAAAAACAATACAAGGATAAAAAAGTAAAACTTAATACGCACGTAAGTTAGTGATTAGGGATTAGCAATTAGGGATTAGGGGTTAGCAGTCAACGATTAACTGTTAGGATTTAAACGGATAAATACTAATCGCTAATCCCTATTTTATATTTTTCCAACCGTCTGTACAGAGCCGCCCTGCTGATGCCCAGCGCCAGCGCAACCTGACTAAGGTTACCTTTATGCTGCTCCAATGTTTGCAGAATTGTCTGCCGTTCTATCTCATCAAGCGTCATGCCGGCAAAGGAGGTGCCTTCGGCTGCTTTGGCCGGTTCATCATGACGCTGATATTGCGATTCAAAGTCAGCAGCGTCCAATGTTTGTTTTCCACTGACTAGTATGGTACGTTCCACCAGATTCTTCAGTTCGCGAATATTACCCGAATAAGGCAAACGAGAAAGGAAATTCAGTGCATCCGCCGAAAACTCCGTACGGGGTAAACCGTTTGCGGAAGCCTGACGATCGGCAAAATGACGTGCCAGCAAAGGTATATCCTCACGACGCTCACGCAAGGCGGGCAACTTTACGGTTATCAGATTGATACGATAAAAAAGATCTTCACGAAATGTATGCTCGGAAACCATCTTGCGTAGGTCGGCATTGGTAGCAGAGACAACACGCACGTCCACCTTGCGCGGTCGGCTGTCGCCCAATACTTCAAAAGTCTGGTCTTGAAGCACACGCAACAGTTTCACCTGGCAGGATAAATCCAAATCGCCTATTTCGTCCAAGAAGATAGTGCCTTTATTGGCCAACTCAAAACGACCTATACGGTCGGCACTCGCATCGGTAAAAGCACCTTTCTTATGACCGAACATCTCACTTTCGAACAAACTCTGTGAAATACCACCGAGATTGACTTTCACAAAAGGCTGATTGATGCGCTGACTGTTGATGTGAACAGCTTCAGCAATCAGCTCCTTGCCCGTCCCGCTCTCACCGGTGATCAGTACGGAAGCATTGGTACGTGCAATGCGCGCTACAGTATTCAACACTTCCAACAATCCCTGCGATTTTCCTATGATATGGCTACGGTTCAAGCCTTCCGCCTGCTCCTGAGACGTTTCTTTCGGGGCAGCACTCAACTCCAAAGCAGTTTCGATGCGCCGCAAAAGAGCCGCATTATTCCAAGGCTTGGTGATGAAATCGAAAGCACCTGCCTGCATACCCTGTACAGCCAGTTGGATACTTCCCCATGCTGTCATCAATATGACGGGAACATCGGGACGGAACACTTTTACCTGCTTCAACAAAGTGAGCCCCTCCTCTCCGGTGGTGGAGAGCGTAAAGTTCATGTCCATTAATATCAGTGCGGGAGATTCTGCACGAACTACGTCCATTGCTTCACGAGGTCCCGAAGCTGTTTTTACTTCATAACCGGCACGCTTCAGCATAAAGCTAAGCGAAGAACGTACGGCGCTATCATCATCGACTATCAGTATCATAGGAATTGGTAGTTTATTGTTTGCAAAAATAACAAATTCACCACAGAGGACACAGAGTCTCACAGAGTTTTTTGCATTACAGCCACAAATTAAAAGGTATTTCTTCAACAGAAGCTTTTCGGCAAGAGCCCGGTGAGACTTTGCGCATCCTGCGGTGCAGTCTATCCTTTAATTATATCTTCAAAATCGGCTTCCAACTCCATATTCCGTTCAAAATCCCAAAGAGTCAGACTACGAAGCTGATAGAAATAGTACCAATAATAATAAAGTTCGGAGATATGTTTTTGCCGGGCTTCGTCTTTGGACTTCTGTGCGTCGTTCAGGTCGAGAGTGCTGATTTTACCAATCATAAAAGTCTCCACACTTGTCTTGTAACGTTTTTCAGCTATCAGGTCAGCTTCTTCTGCAATGTCCAGCTGCTGTGCCTGATTATTGAAGTTTGCCACCAGCAAGAAGATGTCCTGATTGAAATCCATTTGTTCCTGACGGATTTTGGAGAGCACCACTTCACGATTGCTCTTGGCTACCTTCACTTTGCCGCGACGCTTTCCCCAGTCGAGAATGGGGATTTTCACGCCTACCTTGACAATCTGGTTGTCCAGCAAATCCTGATAGGCAGAGGAGAACTCATGATTTTGTCCGGTATAGCCCACACTGGCAAACAGGTCGATGCTCCTCAAGTTTCCACGTGCAGCCGCCACTTCATAATCAGCTTCCAACTGGCGGCGGCGTATATTCTGTGCAAATGAATTACGCTCCAAAGCCTTGTTCAGAACGCGGTCGTAGTCCATCTTAATGCCGGAAACAGAAGCGGGTATAACAGGATTCAGCCCCTCACTTTCCGATACGCCGAGAAAAGAACGCAGCTGAAACATTTTGGCATTCAAAGTACTTTCAGCTTCAGTCACATCCGCTTTGCCTTGCAGGGAATTCAGTTTGAGCTGCAACAGGTCATTCTCTGAAATCTGTCCCATTTTACGTTTGGCAATAGCCACTTCATAAAGGCGGTCTGAATTCGCTTTGTTCTGTTGTGCTGTGGCGAGCGCTTCCCTGGCAAGCAATAGTTCAAAAAAATAGGTGATGGTTTTCATCGTCACTTCTTCCGTAGCCGAGATAAAGGCCGCTTTTGCTTCTGCATACCGAAACATTTGTTTCAATGGGAATTGATGAGTTGTCCGTGAGTCCGTCGATGGTTTTAAAAGTCAGAGAAGCAGTCAGAAATATTGAAGATTAAAGAGAAAAAAGCCAATAAAAAAGTGCACGTTTTATTGTACACCTGTCTATGATATCATCCTCTCATAAAATATGTGAGAGGAT
>ENA-OPYH01001943-OPYH01001943.1-human-gut-metagenome-genome-assembly--contig:-NODE-1943-length-10808-cov-4.024923_pt1 | contig 10808 bp, 7 predicted proteins | sample MGYA00241254_ERZ501488 | MGnify/ENA primary metagenome ERZ501488 (study PRJEB25962, sample SAMEA2042660) | human gut metagenome | biome: human gut; feature: human-associated habitat; material: faeces...
AGAATGCATAACATTTTCAATGTTGTAAAAGGCAGCTTGTGCTTCATCTAACTGATGAACATAGGCTGCTCTTTTTTCAGGCTTATATCCATCGCCATGTCCATTATATTCAGCATAATATACAGTTTCATGTGATTCAGGCTTATTCCAGTCATGAAAACCTGAGCCAGCAATCTGAGAGGAATATTCACAGTTTATTAATACGGTCTTTGCGTGTATTCTCCAAGGCCTGCTTAAATAACAAGTTCCATCTGGACAGTTGCCGGTGAAATTACAATTTTCAAATACATAGCCATATTTCTGGTCTTCATATGTAGAAGGTGCGGTATAATAACTGTTGATTTCCTTATTGCGGTTTAAGGCATATAATGTACAATTCTTAAAATATGCAGTAGCACTTCCGAAGATGAAATCAATCTCACCGCTTATAAAGCAGTCTTCATATAATTGTCTTGAGAGAATTCTTGGTGCGAATTCTGTAGGACCTGTAAATCCGCCCGGCTGTTTTTCTTTAAGAGGGAGAGGACCGGTAAAGAGAGTGTCCTGATGACCAAGTAGTTTGCAGTTCTTGAAAGTAATATTATCCCCTTCCGCATATACAGCGATAGCTTGTCCAACCTCAGTACCAAAGCCTGATGAATTCACGAAGGTAATATTATAGGCGTGGAAGTTATTGGCGTGTACAAAGAAAGTATAAGACCTGAAGGTACCACGTTTGGTGTTATCAGGCATAGTCATTAATGCGTAATAGTCTTTGGTTATAATTACGTTATCCATAGACTCACCAATAAGAGTTATATTATTGTGTGTAATCTCAACACGCTCGTTATAAGTACCATTTTTAATAAAAATTGTCTCTGATACTGTTGAGCTGCTTATAGCATCAACAGCTTCCTGAATAGATGTATAGTCACCTGTATTATCTTTTGAAACAGTAATCATATAAGCCTCCATAAATTTTATTAGGTTTACATCTGATGAAATATAGTAAATGCAAAACCTATGAGCTATTATATCATTTTTTTCTTAAGTTAAAATGCTTTTATAGACATAAATATAAAAAAATTGTATACTGATTGATAAAATAAAAAGGTGTATTAAAGGATAAGTGTAAAATGATTAGAATAGTTGAAGATGTAAAAGATGTAAATATATATTTGGGACTGCGTGATAAAGTGGGCTGGATAAAACTTACAAAAGCTCAGGCACAGGAAGCACTTAATAACAGCGTGAAAGTGTTTACTGTATTTGATGATGACAAGCCTATAGGAATGGGAAGGGTTGTTGGAGATAAGGCAGTTATAAGCTATATTCAGGATTTGATAGTGATACCGGAATATCAGGGGAAGCATATCGGAAGTGAACTTATAGAACATATTATAGCGTATGTTAAGTCTATAACAATGGAGGACTCAAGAATGATGTTATGTCTTATGTGTGCCAAGGGACGTGAGATATTCTATGAAAAGCATAATTTTATTGCAAGACCGACAGAGGCGTTAGGACCGGGAATGATTCAGTATATATATTCAGAACAATAAAGCTTGACAATACATAAAAACAATTGTAAACTAAACTGGAATTGAGGTTAACAATCAACCTTAAATCTTTTATGAGGAAGGTAAAGACAAGTGAAAGAGAAGAAGTTTACAGTTTATCAGTTATGTTTTATGGCACTTATGGCGGCAGTTACATGCATATTAGCACCATTATCAATACCTATAGGGCCTATTCCAATATCACTTACTAATCTTGTGGTATATTTTACAGTATATGTGATTGGCCTTAAAGCAGGAACATGCAGTTATTGTTTATATGTGTTATTAGGAGTTGTTGGTCTTCCTGTATTTTCAGGATATGTAGGAGGTCCAGCTAAGATTGCAGGACCAACAGGTGGATATATTGTTGGATTTGTGTTGATGGCACTTATAGGTGGATATGTAATTGAGAAGACTAATCGTAATATGGTTCTTGTTATAATTGCGTGGATAGTTGGAACAATGGTTGATTACGCATTAGTAACAGCATGGTTTGCCTATGTACAGCATTGTACAGTGGGTTACGCACTTAAGGTATGTGTGTATCCATTTATTGTATTTGATCTTATTAAGATAGTAGCAGCTACATTTCTCGGAAAGGCGGTGCGATATGCACTTGTTAAAGCAGGCCGGTGCAGATGCTTTTCCATCTTCCTCCGGAAATTCGTTATATCCATTAGATTTCAGCCACTTGTAATGTTCTCTTAATGAGTTTTCTTTTTGTCCTGTCTGAAATACCATGAAACGTTGGTCTCCCTTATCTGTTATAGATTCGGAGACAGTCTCTAAACTACGTGAATTGCTCTTTAAGTGGTCAAGAAAATCCTTATTTTCGAAGGATGTCACCCCATTTTTCATAACATCCTCTTTTCCTATTTCGATTTTCTGTATCCCTACAATTTTATTTTTCACGACCGTATCCGCTTGAACAGATATCATCCCGGTTCTCTGTATTTCCGTGATTTGAACATTCAGGTAATTGGCCGGCGCTTCATTGCTTACAATCCGGCCCATCCAGGATCCAGATGCCTGTCCTGCATTAAGATCCGTAATCACATTTTTTTCTATTTCCCGGAGACCATTAACCAATTCATCATACAGCGTCTGCTCTTCCATCTTACTTTCTCCCCCTTATCCTCTTTTTTTGCCAAAGAAAGATTTTTTCTTTTTTTCTTTCTTTACTGGTCCCAGATAATCTCGTAAAATTTCAAATCCTTCCGGGAAATGATCACAAGCAAGAGGATCCTCATTGTATTCCAGAAAATATATATTTTCCAAAGGCTCCATATGCTTAATAATTTCCTTCTGAAGTCTATTATTGGTGGTCCCCAAGAAGCAAAAATGGTACTTTTTCAATACCTCTTCTTCCTGTGACCGAAATACTTCCTCAAGATTTGCAAGTTCCCAGGGCTTACTGCCGGAAATAATGATCCTTACATCACATTTATTGAATAAGATCTGATCAGCGTCTGCATAATTGCCAAAATCCATTATTATATAGTCGTATAATCTCCCCGCTACTGCTGTAAGCCGTTCACGGTCGCATTCAGGGTAATAATCTACTCCCTTTAAGGAAAAATACCCTTCATTGTAAAATGAGGCTCCTGTGGCCTCACAGACGCTTTGCAGAGCAGGTCTCTGTGCGTATTCCAGCACCGCTGTCATCTGATTATTGGCTCTCAAAAAATTCCCAAGCACGATGCTATTATGTGTTGCGCCACTTCGGATTCCAGCACCGGCAATTCCAATCATCGTTTTCCGCGAAATAGCTGCTTCTTTCGGTTGGTCATTAATAGCAGCATCCCGATATTTTAGGGCATCCTTATAACGCATTCCCTCTGTAACACAAACTGCCAGCTGTTCGGATATCTCAAGGTATTGATCCGATATAATCAGATTATATATGCCGGCATAAAAGCACTCTTTAAGAAATGGATCTCCCTCTGCCTTATAGGGCATAACAAATATAAACCGGACCTTATAATCCATGATCCGTATGCTTTCTACAGCTTCCATGATTTCTGCATCCGTATCTGCTAAAGCAGTAAAGTCAACAATTATAATGTCGATTGACGCAATACTGGCCAGCTTATCCTTCATGGTCTTCTTTAAAAAAAGATCATTACCTACTATACTTTCTGCGATTACCTGATCTGTTTCTGTTAAAACCTTATTGATCAGCGGATTATATTTGGGACTTGCAAAATAAAAAACCATGTTCTCACCCCTTTTCAACATCTCCCTGTTGCAGCCACTTTTTTACGCATTCTGTACACATGGATTCCGGGATCTCTCGGCCAGAATCCATTAAATAACTACACCTATCATTTCCCTGACAATACGGTATTTCTCTTAGTCCCATTTCTAAATCAAAAATATATTTCGCCATTTCCTCTTCTGATAGCTGTCTGATTTTCTCAAAATTTGTCATTTTCCTGCCCTTCAGCCAACAACCAATCTCCACACCAACATAGCCGCCGCTATATACGGGATAAGTGCTTTTGGCTGTTTTAATTTTCCTTCTTTGATGTTAATATTATTGTTTTTAAGTTGGACGATCAGTTCCAGCCCGACGGCTAAAAGCATAAACAATAAATAATCTGTTAGATCCTTACCACATCCGGCCAAATACATGGCACACAATATATATGCCAGGCAATCAGATCCGCCGTATAAGCGCCGGAATATAAACATTTGTATAGCAACAAAGATAAGCAAATTTATTACAATATCCTCTCCGGGATTGGAATAAATAAGCCATACGATTCCACCGGCTAATCCGGGTACATAAACCATATCCGGAATAAGCTGTATGTAATGATCTATCCATGCTGCCAAAAGCAAAGATCCTATCATATATGCCTGTGTGATCTGCATTACATCTCTCTGCTCGCTCTGGCATATCTCTGCCCATCTAAATAACAGTAAATAAGCAAACACTATCAAATGCTGCCATTTACAACATTTACGTTGTAATGTATCACTCAATTTGGGATCAGGATCCTGTAGTTGCAACTGCCAGCCAATCTGATAGCTGCCATACGCCAACAGGATCCATAATATCGTAACCATCCTATCTCAGCCTTGTCCGAAACTCGTCTAACACAGTACCGGATACTCCGATTACGCTGATTGTCGGATGATCCTCCAGCTTCTTGTCTCCCTTATACGCACGTACCGTTATCTCCAGATTCTGATTCTCCGGCGTATAAAGCGGCACCATAAACTGTAAATGCTCCGTGATCATATATCCCGGACAGTCTGTATAGTCATATACTTTGTTCAGAGTCGGATCCAGTGCAGTCATGCTCTCCGGGAAAATAACTTCCACCCGGTCGGCATAGCCCCAGGTCGTAAACGTAAGTATTCCGCTTTCTCCACATTTGAATATAGGATCGTGCGGGGAAAGAATACGTTCTACGCTGCTTGCCAACGCAAATTCCGTCGTTCCATAGCTTAGACTATTTTCGTTTCCAACATTGTCCACAGCATACCCCAGCAGCGTGAAATCTCCGCTAAAAATAGGCTCGTCATTAGTAATTGTAATATTAATGTATCCATTCTCATCCGGTGTGTAGGTTTTCATCACAGCATTATCAGAATTGCTGATTACGATATAAAAATCCTTTACTCCGCTCAATTCATCTTCTGCGCTCGCCCGAATTGTAATTGATCCATCCCGCCGGTCAATCAGATCTCTGTCTTCCATTATTTCCAATCCGCGGATCACCGGCGCTTCTCCGTCCGCTATTAAAGTGATCTTATTCTTTTCATCCAGTTCATGCGCCGAGTACACTTTATCCGATTCTTTGTCTGCTTCCGCAACCGGAATAACCTGTATCGTCTGTCCAGACAGATCTCTGCTGATTGTAAATTTCTGTACTCCCATAAGGTCTCTGTTTTTGTTAGATCTCACTGTATAAGAGTATGAATATTGCTGCAGCGCCGTTGTGCCATCCGTCGAATAAGCCAATCCATTTGCATCAGTCCTGATGGATGTATCTGCTATCTCAGTGGATGCTGTGCGGATTATATTTCGGGCTACGCTGCTATCATCTGATACAGTCTCGTAGATAGTCTCGTTAAGCTGGTATCCCCGGCTTGCCGTACCGTCCATATAAGCCTCATTTTTTAAAGTAAATGGTGTAGTGCCATCGGCACGCACGTACCAGATCTTATCCGCTGCCGGATATACATTATCTACAGATTCATCGATGGACAGCTGCTTTGTGTAAATTTTCCATAGTACATCTTTGGCGTCAATAAGGATATGCGTTGTCTCACTGATATTTCCTGCAACATCGACCGCTGCAATATGCAAATACTGATTGTATGCTGCTGTTACCACATTTACATGCGGATCCTGTACATAATTTGCATTGCCGGTAACAACCGTATCCCCATTTTGGTCTACGAGATAGTAATATCCCATCACGCCACTAACCAGCGTGTTTTTCGTAACATTAGATCCGCATAGCATTGATGTGCTTCCCGTTAGGTAAGATTCCACTTTATGGTAATAATCCGTACCATTATCGCTTGGCACCTGCCATGTGACGCGAATCGATTTTCCATCCAATGGCTCTTTTGTAACCTGATCCGATATCTTGTCCGGGGCTGCAAAGTCGGTCGCCGTAACCCCGGCAAGATCCAGGCTTTCCTGATAGCCAATGGCCTTGGAGTGCAACTCACCAATCCCGGATCCGCTACGCTCTCCGCTATTCATTTCATACATCAGTGCATATGAAGAATTGATATAATTACTGCCACCATATGCCGGTTTCGATGAAATAACCTGTCCTTCTGTCATTCCACATCCTATTCTCCCCGTTAAAACAGCTTCCTGAACGCTCACTGAAAGATAACTTTCTGTCTCGTGCTCGCTTTCAAATTCTATTCGTATATTTGTGCTTCCTGCAGGAATTGGTATGTCATATTTAAAGTACCAGTTAATTCCATAAAACCAACTCGAACCACCCCGAGTTGCACTTGGTATAAAATACGATGTTGCATTTGCCGATGGATTAGGAATATAGTCATCATCAGCACCATCTTTTCTCCACTTTGTTACAGAACCATCTCCGTTATAATGTAGCCACACATAATCTGTGTCTTCATATACAGCTTGATCGTTATCATCAAAATCATAGTTAGCATGAGAATAACTGGAATAATTATTCTCACCGCCGTAATTTCCCGCTATAGCTCTTTGATATTCTGTCCTAATAAATGACTCAATATCATAAATACTTTTCTGAAAAATCAAACCGTTCTGGTTATAAACCTTTAACGTTCCAGAACCAGCACTAATTCTATGGCCTCTCTGCTGATTTATCAAACCACTAAAATGTAAATACTTGAAGCCATCTGCCGATACATTGGCAATTCTTTGCTTGACATAATACCGATCATCGTCATCATCCTCATAGGAGTAATTATTATTCCTAAAGGATCCAATAATAGATCTTGACGTATCGCAAGCTGAGGTATGATGATGTACAAGTCTTTCCCCTGCTGTACCTCCTTGATAACCGGCTCCCCCACCAGCCATACCTGCTTGCCCTGCATTGCCATCAATTACACTGGCCGCGCTTCCACCAGCATTTCCGTTGCCATGTGAAAATGCTCCGCCGCCTCCACCAGCAATCAGAAGAGTTCCTTTTTGATTGGACACAACAGAAGTCATGCCCCCACCATTACCAAAAGAAGATGCGTTACCGCCACCATTGTAGCCATTTTGACCACCAACTACGTATGTTAAGATCTCACCTTTTCGCAGCCAAAATGTTCCGGTAACACTACCACCATAGCCTCCGGTATAGGAACCATAGCTTTGCCCCTGTGCTCCCATAGCATTTATAGAATAGAGACCTGTATACGGTACAGTATATTGCTTTGCTTGTCCGTCAAACGTATATGTCTGATCAATGACTGTCGTGCTGCTGATGTCATTTGCACTGTTGACCCTGATCCACGCTCCATCCTCTTTTTTTTGGTATACAAGATAGGTCTTATTATTCTGATCAGACTGTGACCAGGATAAATCTACCGCACCTTTTCCGTCGTTTACCTCGTAGTTATCTACCGCCTGTAGCCTAAGATCTACCCATTGCGCATACAGCGTCATATCTTTGGATGGTATAATTTGATCTCCGGCTCCGCCAGCAGGCAGGCTAAAATCCGGATCATAATACCATCCGCCGAATGACCAGCCATCCTTGGTCGTAACCGGTAATGTGATCGGATCCGACTGATACACAGCCTTCAACGTATCTATGTTTCTATCTGGCGCCATAAACATATAAGTATCGTTAGTCACAAATCCATTAAATGGCTGTATCTGCATCCATTCTACGAAATGCATGGTTCCCGTGATGGTATCTACATTTGTTCCACCATTGGTCTCAAAAGCAACGGTATAACCATTTGGTGACACTATTAGATTTTTTTGCAGTAAATACTTAGAAGAATAGGGTTCTGTCAGCGAATATTTATCTACTCCGTTATATCTTCCCCCATTAGCATCGATTACAAGGGTACTTTCACTTTTTCTCCACTGTGCGTATAAAGTAATAGTTCCTCTATCCGTATCTGTCCATGTACTTTGATCATTCCAATCTGAACTACTAAGATTGTATATCTCTTCCTTATCGGTAAAAGAGACTCCTGATCCATCTTGCTTGGTATTCCATCCAGTAAATACATATCCAACTCTGGTATAATTATTCTCCGTCAAATGTGTAACAGGAGTTACTGTCTCACCTTCATATATTGTTTCGTTGTTGTACATGTGATAACTATAATCCATATAACCATTATATTTTTTTATGTTCGGGTCATAAAATATTCTATACTGGTTCCAAGAAATCTTTTTACACCAGTGCGCAGATAATCCCACTCCCTGCTCTAAGTTCCGGCAAAAAGGACAAAGGTAATAATAAAAAACAGGATTTTTTTCGCTTCCAAGATCTAAGTACTGTATGGATGAGGCTGCCTCCCTGCTCATATATATATTTGAGTCTTCCAAAGGCTCCCCACAATCGGCACAGAATGCCTTCCAGCCAGAATAATAATACTGCATACATTTTTGTGTACCGAATTGAATACCATGCCAATTTTCATCACTGGTATAACCATCATGAATACACTGTCCCGGACGATGTACAACCTTCCACGATCCAACGGGTACTTCTCCCCATCTGGCTACTTTGTAATAATGCTCCCCGGTTCGTAAACTCCGCAAAGATGATTTTATGCCGGTATATACAGTGGTACTGTCATCCTCCGCATACCATGTATAATTCTGGTCCCCGGCACAGGTTGTAAATGCCTTTCCGTCTGGGCTGAACGATACGTAAGGGCTGTTATAAATCGTCTTCTTATCAGCTGCTTCTGCCTGTCCCGGAAACAGCAGCATCAATCCCAGCGCCAGCAATCCCATCTTTGCAGCTAAATAGCGCTTTTTTCTTATCATCTGTATCCTCCTTTTTCATTTATCAATTTCAACTGCATATGGAAACCGGAGAATAAAAAATCCGAGTGGAGCATACTGCTCTACTCGGACGAATATTGTCGATATTTAATTTATATGATATGATAATCACGCTGTCGACTCTTTCCAGCAGGAAGGAGGTGTACACCTTGATCTATGAATACATATTAGCATTCTTTATCTCTGTATTGGCAGGTATCGTTTCTTACTATATCTGCAAGTGGTTGGATAGGGATGTATAGACAGCACCAGCCCAAAACGGATGCTCTACCGTAAATTGAGCAAAAACCCCAGTAGTTGCACCTACTGGGGTTTTGCTTTGTACATCTTTAAATACATACTAGCTTCTCATAGCTACTATAGCATTTTCACTACACTTTTTCAAGTAGTTTCACATAGCAAAACCTTTATAACAACGCAAATATATGGTATGATATAGTTCTGGGAAAGTCAAAGAGCCAAGGCGGCTGCCCCTCTCCGGAGGGTTCACCCTCCAGCGTTATGAAAGGAGGGCGATAAGATGAATGTTACATATGCGGATTTATTCCAATTTTGTATGTTTATCGTTGCTCTTATTGGTCTGTGCTATCAGATCTTTAAGGATAACAAAAAGAAATAGCCGCCACTACTGCAATAGTGACGGCTGTTTTTAGTACTAAACAGTTATTTTGCTATTTGGGGTAGCCGCCTCTTTGGCTTTCCCTTTATCTTTACTATACCATCACTCTCGGATCATTTCAAGTAATTTTACACAGCAAAACCACCCCAAAACTTTGGCCAGTAGAAGGGTGGTCTTTGCTACTCAACTTATTTTGGTCAACCCACCTTGTGGGGCGGTTGTTCCTTTTATATATAATTGCACCCTTATCCCTGAATGGCAACCTCTTTCTGCTGTTCGCTTTCTTCCATCAGTTTGATTGCATCTCGATGGAACTCTTCCAGTTCCTCCGGTGTCAGGACATCTTCCTCCCCTGTCCATACCACCGTATCTCCGTCCAGTGTTACCGTCTCCCCATCTGGATTCACTGACCGTGCCGAATGTATTTCGGCCCCAATATACTGATCCTTTGTATTCTCCATTTTTCTCGTCTCCTTTCCCATTAACGCTGTGCATGACATCGGCTACAATAAGTCACTTCTTCTGTCACAAAATCCTGTTTATCCCAGTCCCATATAGGATCGCTAGTACCTGTAACCCACTCATGCTCCGTACCGTCAAATCCTTCTCGTCCCAATTCGTTTCCACAACTCGTACAATAAGTAACTCTGACACCGTGTTCATCACAGTATGTTGCATCAACTTCTACTCTAGTTTCTGGAGTGTGTGGTAATGCCGGATCCGTTCCTGTTGCTCCTACATCCCCACAGATACCCCGGCGCGAGCAGTCGGAGATGAGAAGCATGGTGTCTACGTGGGGAAGCGTGCCGCGGGAGATGTGCTCCAGCCCTGCTTCGTTGTCGATCACCATGTATTTGTAGTTTCCGGCGTATTTGTCGATCTGGGTTTTGAGAACGCCGTTGACAAAGCAGTAGCAGCCCTTGCCCTGCGTTCTTCCCATGACGAGCATGTCGTAGTCGTCTTCCTCGACCAGCGCGGAATTGAACTTCATCTCCGCGTAGTCCGCCTTGGTCATGTTGGCGGGAACCGTGCCCTTCTGCTCGGCTCTTGCCATTTCCTCGCGGATATCACCGAGCGTGGTTTCGACCTCCACGCCGAGGACCTCGTTGACCTGTGGGACGTCGACCCCGTCAACCTGTTCCGCATTTCCTGGCACAAC
>ENA-OPYH01001949-OPYH01001949.1-human-gut-metagenome-genome-assembly--contig:-NODE-1949-length-10778-cov-3.750163_pt1 | contig 10778 bp, 5 predicted proteins | sample MGYA00241254_ERZ501488 | MGnify/ENA primary metagenome ERZ501488 (study PRJEB25962, sample SAMEA2042660) | human gut metagenome | biome: human gut; feature: human-associated habitat; material: faeces...
GCAAGCAGATCGGGCAGAACAGGAAGCGAATAAATCGCAAGCGTCCGCAGTACCGATAGCATAGAGCTGGCCTGCCTTGGTGATACCAATGGCGACGAAAGCCTGGGAGGCCGGACCAATCGTGGTGCGCTGGCAGGTCTCGTAATCGACCGTACCCCACTCCAAGGAATTGCCGTCGGCAGAGTAGAACACACCATAGACCGTGCCGTCGGCAGCCTGGGCTGTCTCCGTGGCGGCGAGGGAGAGATAGTCCATGCCAGCGTCGAAGCTGCTGGTCTCGCCCGTAGAGAGGTCGGTGTTGCTCAGATAGAGGAACACATAACCCTCATTAACATACTGCATATTGAGGTATGCGCCGTAGAGGTGGCCGTTCTTGGCCTGCACACCGTTGGTGGCGACATTGATGGTCTCACCCGTAGAGGCAAGGACGCTGAAGGCGACAGGCTTCTGTGCCGTCATCGTATAGTAGCCATAGGGGCCGTAGGTGGTCTCATTCCAGCCTGCCTTGTAGATCAGGTTGCACCAGAACTGAGCAGCCTTGCCTGCCTTCAGCGGATCGGTGACCTCGGGAGCCTTGGCGATGAAACGCGAGGCGCTGGGCAGCTGCGGCGTGCGAACCTTCAGACGCATCTGCTGTGAGAGCAGCGGATAGACGAGGCGCGCCTCTGCCGGAGTGCGAACTACGCCCTTGGTGTCCTGTGCCAGCACGGCCGATGGAACGAGCAGTGCGGCAAGGGCTATGGGGATGAATTTCTTTTTCATATCGATAGATATTGTTGATTCTTGACTGAGTTGTGGAACGGCTGCTGAAAGACGAGAAAGGAGATGGGCGGGACGGGCGGATCACTGTCCTTCCGTCCCGCGTCAGGTCCCAAACTTATCTATATAACATCTGCTTATGAAGTCATGTTGGTCTTTCTTCGCGCGTTCCTTTTATATATAAGGATCGTATTAGCGAATAATGCGCTTGCTCACCTTGCCACCCTGGCGGACGATGGTCACGCCACCCTTGACGGGCTGGCTGAGACGACGGCCCTGCAGGTCGAAGTACTCGGCGGACTCGCAGTTCTCGGTGACACCTGCCGACTCGATGCCTACGATGTCGGCAGCCTTGATCCAGACGATGTCGGATCCGTGCTCCACGTCACCGCCGTAATAGACGCTCTGGAGACCGAGACGGTCATACTGCTGCTCGTCGAAGTAGTAGAAGAACGCCTTCGTGTCGTTGTTGGAGAAGAAGTAGTAGCCATCAGAGAAACTGTAGGGCACCTCCTTCATATCCTTCTCCAGACCCTCATAGACGACCGGGGAGAACGTGTAGATGGTATTCTCGTCGTTGAGATACAGACGGTAGTAGAGCTTGTTGCTGTTGAGCGACTCGTTCTGCATTCCCTTCGGGATGAGGTCGAACTGCACCAGGCCTGATCCGCCATTATCCTCCAAGCCCCACCAGTCGCGGAGGACGGGAGGAATCGGTGTTGACTCCTGCTCCACGAAACGCTTATAGACGGGGTCGTCATAGTTGTGGAGGAAGAAAATCTCGTTGGGACGCACGCTGAGGAGCATGGAAGTGCCCTCGTCGCTGGTCAGCGTCATATTGGTGGGGTCATAGGCGAAGCTCATCTCGCTCTGCTCCTCGTAGGAGCGGTTGTAGAACGTCACACCCGAATACTCAGAGGTCTCGGTGACGATGGAGTAGCTGGCCGGCTTCATCCAGAAGTGGTAGCACTGAAGCTCGTCGGCACCGGCATACTGCGGCTGGAAGACCACCTTGCCGTCCTTGATCTCACCCTTCATCCAAGAAGTGGTATCGCCCGGGTTCTGGACATAGAAGTCGTTGCCCACGGCTGCGGCAAGCGTCATCTGACGCACGGTGCTGATCTCCTGCGTCACGGAGTTCATCTTAGAGGTCTCCAGGGAGAAGACCTGGGGCTTCACGCCATCGGGCAGCTGAGCCGCCTTCTCGTTGAACGGCTCCATGCGAGTGAAACCGTCGCTGTAGCCGACCCACTCGCCAAGACCGTTGGTCAGACAGAGCATGTGTGCCGGATAGCGCGTATCCTCGAAGTGCTCCTCTTCCTCCATGGCGAGGACGCCGTTCTCGAGCGTGAAATATATATCGCCGTCGGGCTGGCCATTGACCGAGTCGGGAATCCATCCGTAGGTGCTTTCGTCCAGGCGCGCCATCTTGTACCATGACGCATAATAGACCTGGCCGTTGTTCTCATAGATCGGCTGCGGCGTGTGGGCCACATAGTATCCGTCCGAAACCTTGTCGAGCTTGAGCCACGACAGGGTGGAAAGGGTGTTGAACGGCTCGTAGATGTAGATGCAACCGTCGTCGCCCTCAACATAGCGGCCCACGGCATACTCGTAGGTGTCAGCCTGCACACCCGACTGCGTGTTGCGGAAGGCGAAGCCATTGCGGAGCAAACGGTTGTGATCGACACCAGCAGGCTGCTCGTAGCGGATGTAGTCCTGCAGGCCACCGCCCTTGAGCGGCATGTTGGCAGGTGTTGAGCGGAACGTACCCTGGTCTGCGGGCTGCAAGACGGCGGTCTGGGCATTGTCGCGGACAGGCGCACTCTGGGTGGTCACGGTCTGGGCGAAGAGCGGAGCCGCGGCCAAAAGTGATATAAAGGTGAAAAGTTTTCTCATAGCGAAATTGTTGAAAAGAATCTGTTTAGATATCGGTGAATGTTTCCTTGTACGAGCCCGCTCCCATTGGTTTCGGGAAGAAGCTCTTTGGAAGGAAGGCGGGCGGCGGATTGTCTCCGCCCGCCTTGTCCCCCTTTCGGGGTGATGTATTGTTTGCGTCGTGCTGCCTTCCCTCCCGCTGGGGCGGACTGCTTGGTCCGCCCCGTTGGTGTGGAAGGGCGCGCCCATCATCATTAGGCAATCATCGGAATGGGCGCGTCCGTGCTGCAGCTACGCTGTGATAGATTTCGTACTTACTTGCGCACTACCTTGTGGCCGTTCTCGATGACGATGCCCTTGTAGTTCTTGCCGACACGCTGGCCAGCGAGGTTGTAGCGCGTGAGGTTGGCATCCTCACCATTGACCGTGGCAGCGTCGATGCCGTCGTCGGTAGTCTTGGTGAACGTCTTCTCGGCGATGTCAGACACTCCGTCGTAGCGGTAAGCGATGGCGCGGACTACAGTCGTCCGGCTGATCGTGATCGGGCTGACGTAGTAGAGCGTCTCTTCGGCGTCCTTGTCAGGATCGGAACCGTCGAGCGTGTAGTAGATCTCGTCGGCCTCATTGTCCGGAACGATGCTCACCTTGGTGCTGTTGACAAAGACCTCGTCGCCCTGGATCTCCGGCGTGCCTACTGAGAGGCGCAGTTTGGCCACAAACATGTCTTTCTCGCCTCTGTACCAACCACCAACGTCGTGGTACTCCTTCGGATCCTCTTTCCAGTAGTAGGCGAAGCCCTTAGAGTTGTCGAGCGCGATGCGGTTGTCGCCCTCACCGGCGTAGAAGTATGCGATGCCATCCTCGTCCGTCTCCTTGACCACCTTCACACGCTTGAGCATGATGAAGTCGCCCTTGTGCTCACCATTCTCGATCTCGTCCCAGTAGGCGGTCGTGAAGTGATAGTCGAAGTCACCGAAGTGGTTGATCACAGTGATGTCGTCCATGTTGGTCTCGCCCTCGATGTCGTAGGCCTGGAGGAAACCATTGTTGTAGTCGATCTTCACGCGAACCGTACCGTAGTACTCATAGTTCATGGCAAGCGACTGCTTCGTGGTCCAGTGGAGAGCGCTCTCGCCGTCGCGGATGATCCAGCTCTTGCCGTAGTTGGCAGTGAAGGGAGCGATGGCGCGGTTGAGCTTCAGGATAGCATAGGGGATGTCCTTCTTGCCTGCGATGGCCTCCTCGATGGTCGTCTCCTGCCATTCGACGGCGGGACGCTTCGTGAAGGTCTTCTCCACCATCACGCTGGCGAGCTCATCGCGCTCGGCGAGGGCCTTGACCGTCGTGGTCTCGGTGATGATGAACGGCTTGGTGTAGAGCGGAGACAGCGTGGCCGGGTTGCTGCCGTCGAGCGTGTAGTGGATGGTCGTGCCCGGCTCAGAGCTCATCTTGATGGTGGTGTAGTCGGTGAAGTACTCGTCACCCTCGATCGTGGGAGCTGCGGGAGCAGCATAGTGGATGAGTGCCTCGGTGACACGGGTGGTGGCGGCGCAGCCATTGGCACCCGGAGCGTAGTACCAGAGGTTCATGTCATACTCCTGACCGTGCTTCAGACCGAAGTCGGCACCATTGGTGATCTCGAAGGTATAGTTGACCTGTCCGTCCTTGACCACGGCCTTATAGACACCGTTGGCAACGCTGGCGGTGAGGTTCTCGATGCGTACGAGGTCGCCAGGATAGTCGGCGATCAGAGAAGGCTGGATGGTGATGGGGCGCTGCTCGTAGCTACCGTCGTGGTTGCTGCTGAAATCGCCCTCGGTGACGGCCACGTTGACGAAGCCACCGTTGTAGTTGACGTCACCCTTGATGGTGCCGTTGAGCGTGGCGCCGATCTTGAAGCTGACATCGGCGTTGTTGGAAGTCACGTTGATGGCCTTGTTGCCCTCGCGGATGATATAGGTGAGTGCGCCATTGACGGTCTCGCCATAGGCTACCAGTGCGTCAGTCAGGCGGATGGTGGCACCCGTCAGGCTCTGCTTGCCCTCATGGATCTGTGCGATGGTCGTCTCGCCCTCGCTCTGCTTGACGAAGGTCTTCTCGGCCACGTCGCTGCTGATGCCGTTGCGGATACCAATAGCCTTGACAACGGTAGTCTGAATGACGGAGAACGGCTTCGTGTACTGCGGAGAATCCAGACCCGGCGTGGTGCCGTCGGTGGTGTAGCGAACCTCGTCGTCGTCCTGCTCGGGCATGATGATGACCTGAGAGCGGTCGGTGAACGGCGTGGTACCCGTGATCGTCGGAGCAGCGGGCTTGTTGATGTCGGCCTTGGTGAAGGTTACCTCGGCGATCTCGCTCGGAGCGCCATTGCGCACATACATAGCCTTAACGGTCGTCGTCTCAGTGATGTTGAACGGACCTGTGTATTCGATAGACTCCGGCGTGGGGTTGGTGCCGTCGAGCGTGTAGAAGATCTGGTCGGTCAAACCCTCGGAAGTGATGGTCACCGAGGTGAAATCCAGGAACGGATTGTCGCCGTCGATGTTCGGGGCCTTCATCGTATAGCTGCGCTTCGTGATGGTCTTTGCGGTCACTGTGCTGCTCACACCGTCCTTGACGGCGATGGCCTGCACGCGGGTCGTCTCGGTAATGGTGAACGGACCCGTATATTTGGGAGAAGCGTCCGTCGGGATACTCCAGTCGGTCGTATAGTAGATGTCAGCACCTTCCTCGGCCGTGATGCTCACGGTCGTCTGGTCGTCGAAGAAAGACTCAGAGTCGATGGTCGGCGGAGTGACGCTCACGCCACCAGCACCTGTGGTATAGACCTCGAGGGTCTTCATTCGGCACTCGGTCTCAATGGTAAGTGTGACGCTGGGATGGGCCGCTTCGGTCTGCGACTGCCAGTTCCAGTTGTTCTTGAAACCACCGATAAAATCCTGTCCAGGAACATCGGTGTAGGTGAAAGGCTCGGGGTCTCCCCACTGAATACCCGTGAACATCATAGGGATATACACGATGTCAGAGCCCGTAATCGTGATGGTTGTACCGGGCTCAAACTCCCAACATGTTGCGACGGCACCATCGGGGGTTATTGACTCCCAGGTACCCTTAGAGCGCGTGAGCGTAATGCCACCTTTGGTCAGCACATTGGTCTCACTCGCGTCGGTGGTAGCAGCAAAGGAAACCTTTGAGTACTCATCGTTCTTGTTGTAGTCATACTTCTCTGCCCATATCGTCGAACAGACGAATGTGAGCAGGAGCATCCACATGAAGCGTAGCTTTTTGTTCATAATAGTTGTTGTTACTTGGTTACAGACTTAGGCTTCTCGTCCTGATTGCTGGAACGGTCGGCCCGGCCCTTATTTAATAATGTATAGGTCACTATCTTGAGGTAGGTCACACGGACTGAACTTTTTCGGGGGCTGGCGGAGGCGCGATGCTGATTCATCGCGCCTCGGTTCGCCACCCATTCAAGTAGTCTTCTAATTCATTCGTCTGTGTTTCCTATAATATTTCTCTTCGATTTTCTGTTGCAAATGTACGATATAATTTTGAATCGGGCCTCCAGAAAAAGGTCTGCTGTTGCTCTAATTCCCGAAAATAGACTCTAAAACATGCGAAAATGCCCATTTCATCGCGTTTGCCCCTTGTTTCTATTGCCACAATACGAACAACCACCATCACCACGGAGCGCACAGCGACAAATGACTCGAACGTCGAAACATGGAACTACCGACAGTAGAAATCACCCCTCCAGACCACCTCACCCACACTCTTTAGCACATGGTAAGCTCGCAAAGACACACGATAATCCATACTACTGCACAAAGAAAGCAAATGAAAAACTTGCCTGTTCGCAATTTAAATCCTATATTTGCAGCAGAAAGAGAAAGGACATGAGAACTCGTCATGATTATATCACACTCCTACGCCAGTATGCCAAGGCCAAGGCCGAGGTATACGGTATCATGAAAATTGGCATCTTCGGATCTGTGGCACGCAACGAACAGACTGAGGATAGCGATGTGGATATTTGTGTAGAAATATCAAAGCCAGACCTTTTCACGATGGTCCACATTAAGGATGAGCTACAAGAGTTGTTTGAACGGCCAGTGGACATCGTGAGACTTAGAAGCAACATGAACCCCATACTCTTCCAACAAATCCAAAGAGACGGAATCTATGTATGACTTCAAATACTTTGTCATAACCCAAATAGTATTTCAAACATACAACTCGCAATAAAAACGCGGGGCGTTTTTCAGAGAATTATCTGAAGAACGCCCCGCACTTGTTTTCATGAGGTTTTAGCGTACCACTACCTTGGAGGTCTCAGATCCCACACGGACGAGGTACATGCCCGCGGGGAGGGCGATGCGGGTCGTGCCGGCAGGACAAAGGCGGGTAAGGATCGTCTGACCCGACAGGGTGAGGACGGTGGCCTCGGCCTCACAGGGAGCGGTGAGGACAACACCACCTGCTACGGGCGAGACCGAGACCTCTGATCCGAGGACCGGACGGACGCAGGTGATAGGACCACGAACCACCATCAGGTCGGAGGGTGCGGAGGCGACAATGTCCTTCAGGTCGCCATGGCGGTAGCGGAGACCCGTCACGCGGTAGGCCACCTCGTGGCCCTCGCCGAAGTTGGGGTTGTTCATCACCACCGACTGGGTCTCGGCGTCGGGCGTATGGAGCGATGCGGTGACAACGCTCACGGTCTCGCCTGCTTTCAGATCCTGCGTGATGCGGATGTAGTCGATGAGGAAGGGATAGTAGTTGTTGCTATAGAACGTGAGCGACTCCTTCTTGGAGCAGCACGGAAGCGTGACCGTCTCCTCGACAAATCCACCGGCGGGGAAGCGGATGCCGGCATAGCAAGCCGGACTGGCACCCTGGATGACGAGCCAGTCGTCCTCCTGTCCCCAAGCACGCACGGTGACGTTACACTCTCCGTCGTTGTTGCTCAGGTCAATGACGGGCGTACTGATGGCACCCGCAATCTGGCCTTCCTGGCCCGTGGCAGCCATTCCGCCGAGCCAGCCCTCGACCCACTGCAGGCTCGAAGCCTTCCAGCCGGCAATGTGCGTGAGGTCGTCGATGGCACGATAGCCACCCGTGTATTCGCCATGCTCGATGAAACCATCGGCAATGTCGCTCTCCTTGAACTCCGACTTCACGAGCGAGAAGTCCTCATAGAGCATCTCGAAGCCCAGCGTGTCCTCGGCGAGGGTGTTCTTCTGCACCTGCTCCACACGGTACATATCCACCTTCTTATGGCTCGTCCAGCGGGCCGTGTAGCAAGAATCGGTCACGTCGGCAGCCTCGAGCACGGTGGGCTGGCTGACGGTATAGACCTCCACCTCGGCAGAAGCCGCTGAGGTGAACTCTGCGTTGCGCGCGCGTACATTATAATAATAGTCGCGGTCGGGATCGAGTCCGCTGACGGCGTAGGTGACGTGGTCCTCGTCTTCACCCAGCGCACGCGCCTCGATCACCTCGTCCTGCAGACGGTGGTCGAGCGTCGGGGGCGCAGGATAGGCATAGCGGAGGTCGGAGATCAATACTCGCGACTCGTCGCCATCGGCGGGGAAATACTCCAAGCGGAAGGAATAGACCTTGTCAAACATCTGGATGGCGGGAGAAAGGTCGTAGGTCAGACCTGCCCGCAGATCCTCTTCGGCCAGTTCGGCGAAGTCGATCCAAGCAAAGGCGTAGAGACCGTAGTCGGTGTCGGCATAGAGCTGGACGTAGCTGCCGTATGGCACTTCCTCCTGGTCTGCCTCCTGCTTGATCCAGAACGTGGTCGCCGAGAGGCCCTGGTCGCAATGCGGCAGGTCGATGTAGTCGCCCGCGTCGCGCAGGATGAGGGCCCGCGTGCCGTCGGGTCCACCATCGGAGAGGTGCGGACGGGAAGCGTCGGTCCAATGGAAGTTCCAGCCCTCGGGGTAGTGAGGATTGGCCGCATCGATCACGCCATCAGCATCGGCCTGCACCTGCGAGAAGTCGCCACTGCCCTTCACCTCGCCCTCGCCCGCGGTCTTGCTATAGACGGAGAGCAGATACTCCGTGGCCGTCGGCGTGGGCGTCCATTCGGCGGTGAAGCCATACTCCGTGGCGTCGCCCGGCTCGAAGGCCTCGGGAGCGGCTATCGACTTAGTGACCCGCTCGACGTGGATATCGTCGATGAGGATCGTGGTCTCGGTATTGGCCATAAACTGGAAGCCCGTGGCCTCGAAAGCCCCCTTGTCGGAGGTGAAGGTGAAGGTCTGCCACTCACGGGTCAGGTCGTAGTGGCGACGCTCGTAGTCGATCAGGTCCTTGCGAGAGAGGAAGATCAGGTCGAGGGCCTTCGCTCCTTCCGTGGCCGAGGCCTCAGCTCCGAGACGGGCACGGAACGTCAGTGTCACCTCGCCCGCCATGTTGCCGGCCGGGGTGTTGAGAAACCAGCCGTCCTTGATGGCAATAGCGCCACCAGCGGCATAGAGGCCCTCGCCGCCCCAAGGCCGGTCGGCGAGTTCGCTACTGTACGGACGCAGGAGGGAGGGATTCTCGAAGTCGCCCAGGTCGTTGACCAGTTTCTTGCCATCGGGCTGGTCTTCGGATCCGGCCGTAAGACCCGAGAAGTCTTCGTCGATGAGCACCGTGGCCTGCTTGGTGTCGTCGCTCTCGGACTGGGCAGCAGCCTTCACAGGTCCCTGGGACAGGAAATGCAGTCCTGGGGACAGCGGACTTGCAGTCTGCGCCACGGCGCTCGTCGCACCCAGCGACGAGGCGGCGAGCAGCGCAGCCATCAATAGTTGTCTGTTCGTCATCATGATTTGTTGTTTTATAGATATATTGATTTCTTTATTTCTTCATATTAAAGGGACAAGCAAGTGGTCAAAATGGTAAATTTGGACACAAAGCAACCCTTTCCCTTCTTACGCCCCACTGCCGACGATGAAGCCGAGAAGAGGGATGGTTTATAATTTATGCAAAGTTAAACAAATCGTTCCATAAAACAAAAATATGGGCAAAGGAACTAAGCAATATCTTGAAACTTTCGGAATATGAGGCCCTTCACTTAGCTTCTAAGACCCCATCCCCCTCACACCTTATCCAAGTTTTATATATGACAAAAAATGTCTTATTTTACGTTTTACCCCCCCCATTTTACTCTACAAAAGATTAAATTTGTATAACGAAAGGCAGATTTGAGCAAATTTATTTGGAGGTAACGAGAAGAAATGCGTAACTTTGTGACGTGTTTTTTTAGTGGTTAATTTAGTTTTAGTAAGTAGAAGGCCTAAGCTGATGTGAATCAGTTTAGGTTTTTTTTATCACTTTTCTTTGCAGCATCACCCCATTCTCGCTCGCTTTTTGTACCTTTGCACACGATAATAGTGCTACTGGCGGCCCATGGTAGGCCGTGAGGGCACATAGGGTATGAAGCCCAAACAATCGACTGAAGCCAAAACACATCAAAAAAGAGAACATACCTATGAGAATGAGAAAAATCATGATGGGTCTCGCTCTGCTCGCCACGATAAGCGCTGGGCCGCTCCATCACCCCCAACACGCTGAGGCTCTGGCTTACCGTTGACGATCTGGGGAGGCAGAACGTCCTGCTTCCGGGCGTACTGGGGAAAATCCTCCCGGATACGCTCCTGAAAATCGGCAGGCTCCACATTGTTGATGGAGAGAATGGTGGGAAAGCGCAGCTGGCAGATGACCTCGTGGGCCAGCGTTTTTTCATAGTGGGTGCGGGGACGGTCGGAAAACAGCATAAAAACAGCTCCTTTGCATGAACTATTTGATGGTCCTTATTGTAGCCCCGCCGGGGAGAAAAGTCAACGTTCGGCGGCGGTGGAAACACAGTCCTGCGCGCCCGGTTGTAATTCTCTGCCGTAGTTTCCAGATATTGAGGGTTGTTTCCTGTTGGTGGGTTCCGCTACAATAAAGTTACAAAACGGTTACAAAAAGGAAAGGACGGAACAATCATGAAACGACGAGCCTGCAAGCGCCTGCTGACCGCTGCGGTCCTCTGTGCAGCACTGACGGTCCCTGCCAAAGCTGCCCAGCGGAGCGTACCGGTACAGATCGACGGAAAACCTATCGCCGTGTCCGCCTATGTGGAGCGGGGCGTGACCTATGTG
>ENA-OPYH01001952-OPYH01001952.1-human-gut-metagenome-genome-assembly--contig:-NODE-1952-length-10768-cov-4.542892_pt1 | contig 10768 bp, 7 predicted proteins | sample MGYA00241254_ERZ501488 | MGnify/ENA primary metagenome ERZ501488 (study PRJEB25962, sample SAMEA2042660) | human gut metagenome | biome: human gut; feature: human-associated habitat; material: faeces...
GCTCACCGAGATATACCCCGCATTGCGCCGCAACGAGTACCGCATCGAGTACAACGTGCGCAACTTTAACCTCGAAGAGGCTCGCCGCATGGTCGATGAGCGTCCCGACCTCCTGAGCCTGTCGGAAATGTACAAGGTGGCCGATTCCTACGGGAAAGGCACGCCCGGGTACGACAAGGTGATGGCCACCGCCTTACGCTATTTCCCCGCTTCGCCCTCCGCACTCAATGAGAATGCCGTGAACGCCATCTCCCGTGAGGAGTATGCCAAGGCGGTGGAGCTGCTCGAGAAATCGGAAGTCACCGCGCGGTCGGCAGAACTGCTCTCCACCCTCGGTGTGGCATACGCCGGGGCCGGACAATACGACAAGGCGGAGGATGTGTTCCGCCGTGCTTCGGAGGCAGGCTCCGCGACTGCCCGGCATAACCTCGAAGAGGTGCGGCAGGTCATCGACCAGTTGTAGACAAAATCCATAAGCGAGAAGTTATAAAAACCTTTTTACTAATTTTTAAATAACAAAAAGATGAAAGTCAAGAGTTTTTTATTGACAGCTTTAGCTGCTTCAATGACGTTTGTTGCATGTGACAACAAAGACGATGAAATGGGACAGTTGGACAACACCCCAAAGAGTGTAAGCATTGACCTGTCTAATGTGATTCCAGTAACCAGAGGCGCCGGTCAAGAGGTAGAAGACAACTCAAAGGTTTCTTTGACAGATTTACAGGTATTCTTTACAGACGGAACTACCCTGTATAAAGGAAAAACAATCGAAGGAACTGAGGCAACCCACTACTTCAGCAATAAAAGTAATTTTGACGACCGCGCAGATAAGGTATTCCATTTTTTACCTGCTGAGGTGAACAAGGTAATCGTTGTAGGTAACAACGGTAGTCAAATAAATGCATCTACTTATGTAGATTTGAAAAAAGACCTGATAATCGCCGAACAGCAAAATCCGACTGATCTAGACCTTTATAAAGAAGTCGAGTTGACTTCTGTGTCCGGTCAAGACGAGGCAGGACACCCGCTTTACAAAGCGAAGGTAGTGCTTGAACCGCGTGTATCCAGAATTGAAATCGGTAAATTTGAGTATACAGCTCCTACTCAAGGTCAGCGTAAGTACAAGAGTATTGAAGTTCAGCAGGTCATGTTGAACAACTATTTCGGGAAAGCAGACCGTCAGGGAGGAACAGCCAGTGACATACAGAACTCCGATATTAACCCCGGTTCTATATTCGGCCTTTTCGAGACAGCTGCTGATGCGTGGTATAACGATGAATTTACCTCAACAGAGAGTCCTGCAACCACCTTGCCTTTGGTTACATTGGATGAAAATACACAGTATAAGCATTCCTACGAGAAAGGCAATGTCCGTCCTGCATACCACTTCTTTCCTAAAGATAATAATATTGGAAATACTAACCATCCTCAAGTTCTTGTAAAATTGATTGGTACAACAAATGAAGGAACTAAGGTTCCTCTTTACTTGGCTACCAGTACATTCACTCCTGCTGTTACAGCAGATTTCGCCAAGATTTACGTCATGAACTTTGCATTTAGCGATGAGGATTTGGATAATCCTCAAAAATGTGTGGAGGTAACTGTTGACGTCATGAGCTGGGATGTAGTTCCTGTCACACCTGAATTTTAATTGATAACCCGATAGGCAGGGCGAAAGTTCCGCCCTGTCTATCCTTTAACACTTCAATCACATATATATGAAATTGACGAATATTGTTTTCTGCCTGACGTTGCTCGCCGGAGCCGCCACATCCTGCATCCGTGAGGATCTGGACGACTGTCTGAGCACGAACACGCTGTTGCTCAGCTACAAGGGCGACGGCACCACGGAAATATTCCCCGACAAGATCTGCCGGGTGGAGATGTTCGTATTCGATGCAGAAAATCGATGCGTCAATTCGAGTATCTTACCAGAGGAACAGGTCAAGGACCGCACGGCTACGCTTCCCCCGCTCGCTGCCGGAGACTACCGGATTGTCTGCCTGGGGAACACCCACCACACGAAGGTCGATGGCATCGCCACGGGCGATTTCGGCCGGATGCTCTTTGCCGCCGGGGATTATTTCGACGAGAAACAGGTTGCCGGCAACGATTCACTTTACTATGCTACGACCTCTTATACCGTACTGCCTTACAGCGGTGATGAAGAGGCAAACCAGACCAAAACCATAGAGTTCGCCAGCTCTCACTACGATCTGTCGGTGGAAGTGGCCGGAGTTCCCGCCCCGGGAACCCGCGCAGGCTCGCTGCCTGTGCTTGAGATATGCGGAGTCTCGCCCTGTACCGATTTTGAGAATCGGGCCTGTGGGGAGGCAACCGACTATTTGCTTGAAACCGAATACGAAGCCGGAAAAGCGTTGCTCACGGCCCGTACCAATATAATGCGTCACAAGGACCACGAGAACGTGAACGTCCGCCTGAGCGCCGCCCTTGATGGGGAGACGCTGGCCGAAGTCAACCTCGCCAGGTTCCTTGCCGACAATCCTATTATAGACTGTTCCAAACATGAAGTGCTCATCCCGATACGCATCGAGTTCAAGTCGGGAGAAATCACGGTAAGCGTACCCGAATGGTACATCGAACAAGTGAAACCTGAGTTTTAGACCGAACCGAAAAGAATATGCTGAATACAAGAAAAATATTATACTGGGCAGTTACAGCAGTGTGCTGTGGCCTGTTGCCGTGCGGGTGCGTCAAGGAAGATGCCGCATCGCTCGGGGAACGGCACGATGTGGCAGTGCGGCTCAACGTAGGGACATGCGCTGTCGGCGAAACCGACGGCACACCGACCGGCGAAGAATCGGCCATTCACTCGCTTCGTGTCTATGCCTTTGTAAAAGGACAACTGGCGGGCCACGAGTTCCGGAGCGGAGACATGGAGACTCCGGCTACATTCTGGATGGATCTGACGATGACTTCCCTGACTACCGAAACGGTAGACTTCTACATCATCGCGAACGAGAAGGCCATGAGTACCCCAGGTGCCGAGAAAACCTTTACGGAAAATACTACGGAAGCGGAACTAAATGATTTCACGTTTACCACGCTGACACGAGATGTCCAAGCCTACGGACTTCCAATGTTCGGCAAGGAATCCAAAACAATCGACTTCTCGAAACTTTCTAACCGTCAGCCGATCGACCCCGGCCATTCGGGGCATACACCGCTGGAAGATGTCTTGACGTTCCAACTGAAGCGTCCCATAGGCAAGTTGGGCGTGTTCGCGGCCAAAGAAGCAGGTGAGGCAGGAGAGCTGTGTGTAACGGACCTGACCTTGCTGGAAGCCGGAACGCGTGCGTATAATTACCTGATGCCACAGACCGACGAAACGCTGAAACTGGCAGGCGCCACTGGTACCGGCGAGTTTTCACTCGTCCCCTCTTCAGCACCGGTAACGAAGACGCTGGCCACGAATATCACGCCCGAAGAGAGGCAGAACCCCGAAAACTACACGCCTGTACTGGGGGCTCCTTTTTATCCTTTCGAGAACCCTTGGGGCAGCGATTCGTGGAACACACCGGGTGATGAGCATGGAAACATCCTCAAAATCGGCTACACGTTCGACAGCGAGCCGCGCGAAGGTCTGGTCTATATGCCACGCATTGAAAGGAACAAGTATTATGCGGTATGCTGCCTGATGCACAACAGCGGCAAGATAACTGTCGCATACGATGTGGCCGACTGGGAGGACGGTGGAGATTATCAGTTGGAGTTCGATTACCCTTCCTATGAACTGCTGCAACCTTTCGGTGGAGGGACCGCCCCCTACGCGCAGCCGACGGTTTACTACAATGGCGGCGCATCATCGACAGCGGGAACCTACTCTTTTAGGTTCACCATCACAGGTCCTGTGAGACAGGAATGGCAGCCCACGCTGTTTGATGCCACAGCCGCAGACTATGAACTGACGGTATATCAAAACGTGGATGGTGTCAACACACTCGTGACACCGCCTTATGTGGCTTCCGATACAGCGTACGAAATCCGGGTAAGGGCACTGAAAGGCGAGAACGTGGACAAGCAGTTCTCGTTGGGCATCGCCTATACCCCGAAGTGGGATCCTTCGGGAAGCTCGCTCCTGCTGATCAACATGCAGAGCGGAGCCACGAACTGGACAGGAAGCGAGAGCACCGAGAAGATTGTAATCAAACAGGTTGACATACCTACAAACTAACAAGCGATGAGACGGATTATATACAATATGATGATTTGTTGTGCGGCGGCATGGCTTCTTGCCGCTTGCAGCAAAGATGACGATCTCCCCGGCGGGCAGACAGGAGGTAACGGCAACAGCATTATCCTCGACATCTCGTCGGGAGCGTTGCCGGTGAGTCGTGCTACCGTACCGGCCGAAGGGGCGGAGGTCGCAGTGAGCCATATCGACGTGCTGATTTTCAACGATACCGACGAGAAAACGAAGGTGTGGAGCGACCGGGTGAACGCGTCAGCCAATGAAACGGGACGGATTACACTGCCCGTAAAACGGTCGTCTTTTACGGAAAATGAGAGGTATTGGGTGTATCTGATCGCCAACAGCACCCACCCGGAAAAGGATTTTGAAAACCTCGCGAACCTGAACGCCTTGAAGGCGATGACGCAGGAGGACGAGAACATTCACCTGACAGGGAAAGACATTGAAGGTGTCCCGGGAACATTCCTCATGGACGGCATAGCCTATCCCGAAGGGAACGATGAACCGGCGGTTGCTGCTCCGGTCGTCCTCTACGACGGCTCGCAAGGGAATGACACGCGGCTGGCGGTCACGCTGCGCAGGGCAGCGGCAAAAGTCGTGGTGACCATCAACAAAGGCCAAGACGTGACTTTTGATTCCAAAGGCATAGGTTACTACCTGCGCAATATGCCCTATACCACATCGGTAGTGGCGGGTGCGGACGGTGCGGCAAAGCTGAGGAATACCGCCCAGACCTCCGGCGGCTATCTTGAGTGGACGGCGAACAAAATTACCGTAACGGCTTACATGTATGCCCATGCTTGGGACAATGGAAGTTCCATGGAGCAGGAAGTGCGCCTGGTGATGAACATTCCCCTGACTTACCAGAAGGATACCGACCCGCAACTGCGTCCCGATAACTACTACCAGATTCCTGTCTGTAACGGCAAGGCCCTGAACCGCAACACCTGCTACAGGGTAACGGCAACGGTCAATGCCCCCGGAGCGGAAAATCCCTCCACACCGGTGCAGTTGACGGATTTGAAATATACCGTGGAGAATTGGATAGACGAGACGGTAAATGTCGGAGGCGGGGACCGCCCGACTTTCCTTGTGCTCAACCGGTACGACCTGGAAATGCACAACAAGGAGGACGACCGCACCAGCCTGATCTTCACCTCCTCGTCGGAAGTGACGGCACAGATTACCCGGGTTTACTATATAGACAAGTTCGGAAGGGAACAGAACTTGGAGAAAAGATACCCCGATAATCCAAACGATAACGAATGGGGAGTGAGTACCGGATACAGATGGCGCAGCCATGGCAACATCCTCATTACTCCCGACAAGGGGCTCAACGGCAAGCTGGATGTACACAGCGACCTCCCCAGGAACAATACGATACGTTATATCGAAGTCCGGGTAACAAATGAGGACGGCAACGAACGTACCGTAACCATTGAGCAGTATCCGTTGGAATATATCACGAATATCCAGGGGTGGTACTCGTACCGCGATGATTTCAAGAATTCAGATCCTAACCCGACTACCTATGAATATGTAGGTGATAAAATTACCGGAATCGCCCTTGCCACCAGAAATATCTCCAGTTGGAACGGAGAATATAGATACCTAACGGGGACAGATGGTTTATTTGGAGGTCCTCCGGACGGATTCTTCGTTTCAAAAGTAGCAAAATTGAGGAATGATGGAAGCGGACAGTCTGATTTATATGAATACTATTACACATCAAACTCAAACAGACTTCGGGAATCCCGCTATAGCGAAATTAACGGCAGAATGTACACCATTGTATTGACAGGGACATCCAGTGAATATACTCTTGGCCGTCCACGTATGGTCCAGGATACATACCATCCGGAACTTATGGTTACGGATCCGGGACAGGACAATGCCCAATTGGTCTCGCCGTCATTCATGATAGGTTCCTGTGTAGGCGAATTCCAAGTTGGAGGAGGAAACCTGAAGCTGGACGGGAGTGACAACAGTGTCCGCGTTGCACGCGAGCACTGCGCGCATTATGTAGAAACGTATAAAGACCCGAAAACCGATAGGACGGTTACCTTGGATGACTGGCGCCTGCCCACAGAAGCCGAACTTAAAATCATTTTTAAATTCCAGGGCTCGAAAGACCAGGATGCAGACGCCATAGACTACCGCTTGAACGGACAGTACTATTACAGCGCAAGCGGAAGATTTTATAATGAGAAATACACCGTTAGCGGTACCGGAGTGGCCTGTGTACGCGATGCCTACGGTAAAAAGGAATAAACGTAGAAACCTGTCAAAAAGAAACGAAATATGATAAAGGAAATAATAGACAAGCTTGTCGCCCTGCTTGCGGTATCGGCCCTGCTCGCTTCGTGCAGCGAAAGCGAGTTGTGGCAGAATCCGCAGACCGAGGCACGCGACGGCTACATCATGCTGAATTTCAAGACGGAAATTCCTGCGATGCAGGAAGTCGTCACCCGTGCGGTAGACCCTGACGGTGGCGGAGTGCAAGATATGACACTTTTCTGCTTTGACAGTTACGGGCTTTTCATCTCTACCGTCAAGGCCGGTGTCACGGTGCAGAAGCCCGGCCCGGGGGAGATGGAGGGCACATTCAAGGCTGAGGTGCCCGAAAATACCCGGACCATCCATTTCCTGGCCAACCAGAATATGGATGAATTCAAGGAGGACAGTTTCCGCAACAAGTCGGAGTCCGAGGTCATGGCAGTGTTGGAGGGCTCGTCCGGACGCATGATCTATTGGGGCCGTTTCGCCTGCGATGCAGGAAACGACAGCAATATAGCCGAACAGATGGCCACCTCGGGCAATTCCGTCAAACTGATCCGCAACCACGCGAGAATCTCCGTCGACAACCCGGACAATAACGGGCATATCGTGATTACGGGCTTTGCGGTCTGCAACACCAACGCTTTCGGAACGGTGGCCCCGCACCACCCGAAGAAAGGCTTTGATTTCACGTGGCCTTCCAGCGACGACCCCTTCGTCACGCTTCCCGTGAACGATGCCAAGATGAGCGATATTACGGACGTGACATCCAGCATGAACCAGTATGTCTTCGAGTGCGAGAACAGTGCCGATGCCCCTGTCAGCGTAATTCTTCGGGGACATCTTCCGGATCAGGACGAAGAGAAATACTACCGTGTCCTGCTGGTTGACGACAAGGGCGAGCAGCTCCTCGTGCGCCGGAACCACCATTACAAGCTTCACATCGAGGGCGCGCTATCTTTCGGTCAGGCCTCCTTTGCCGAGGCGTTGGAAGCGGCAGCCACGAACAACGTATGGATTTCCATTTCCGATGAAGTGAACGAGGTGGAAGATACGGACTATATCCTGACAGTAGAGAAGACTTTTGTCGTACTGGACGAGAGCTTTACGGAAAACGGAGGCAGCTACACGCTCAATTATACCATTAAAGGAAAAAATGACAAAGCCATCACCGAAGCCGATGCCGCAACGGTCTCCTGGATAGACAACGGGGTGGCGACGCAGACATTCGAGACGAAATTCGAGGTCGTGAACGGTGTCGGACAGGGACATATCCAGATACACCTGCTTCGTTTGGAAAATAACGAGAAACTGGAAGGTACGCTGCTTGTCAAGAAGGGACGGCTGCAACGCAAAATCAAGGTCATCACGATCAGGAAGCAGTCTTTCGTGCCTGCATGGGTCGGGACGGAAATATACGGTAATTTAGGGAACGGTGCCAACAAGAACAACCGTGCCCATGTTACGGCCATGTTCACCATACCCGAAAGCTGTCCCAAGGAGCTGTTCCCGATGAATGTGTACCTTTCCGTTGGCGATCTGGATATCCGCAACGCTTCGGGCATGGAACTGCCCGTGGTGCGCGAGGCGGACAATGACTGGTACAGCAGCGGTGAAATCTCTTCCGTCTATCAAGGCAAAGAGCCGGATTACAAATTTGTCTACACGGCCGATGGTCCCGGCGTCCAGCGTGTCTATTTCGAGAACATATTGAATCAGGAAAACGGCTACGAGGGCACGCTCTATATCGAAGCCGAATATTTCGAAACGATGCGGCGCAAGTTCAAATACTCCACCAATCTCGTATCCATCACGGTGCAGGGACTGAACAAATACGATGCCGTAGGCTCGGGCGTACAAGATGAAGTGATATACTATCGTCTGGTTCCACAGAAAAAAGGAGCCAACGTGCAGTTTGACATGCTGCTGGCAGAGAGGTCCGACAATGATCAAGGGACAGGGAACGACAATCCTGCCAATGCGCAAGGCAAAGACGAATTCCTGCTCTACTCGCAATACCTGGATTATTACGAGGACGGTGAGGAACCCGATGCCGGAGTGACTGCATTCGATTGCAAATTCTATCCCGATGAATCGAACAATTGGTGGCAGACCAACAATCCCCAAGGTGGCCGTATGCTGATGTTCAAACCGAGAACTGAAGTTTTGAGCAGCCCGTCGCAAGGTACCGGAAGATATTCCATCTACATGAAGACCAACCGTGCCCGGAGCGCCGAGGTGATCCACATCGCCTCCAACGACAACCGGCTCGGACCGGTATTGCCGGAAGATGCAAACGAGGATAATCCCGGTATATATGGCGGCCGATCATACCGCAGTACGACTTTCGAGCTGGCCAACTACACCCCGTTCCGGTTCGGAGCCCGCGTGAAGTACGGCAACAACGACTGGCAGGGAGAGGCCGACGAGCCTGACCGCACGGTAGCATCCGGTGCCATACCGGCAGACATACCGGAAAAAGTCACCCCGTTGGAATGGACATATCAACCCGACCAGCGGGTGGATATCGGCATCGATGTGACGAGCTTTGCCGGTTTTGACAACAAGTCGGTGGATCCTTTCGGCCAAGCGTTCGAAATCTATATCGACGCGCCTATGCTGAAAATCGATGCCGGCCGTCTTGCGGAAAACAGACTGGACGGAACCAAACTGAAAGCGCATCCCACGATTCCCGGGCGTTTTGTCTATACCGTGGATGCCAAGCGGGAGACGGAACGGCGATATGGTACGGATGATATTGCTAACACGGACAATATTGCCTCCAGTCAGCGTGGGGAACGCAAGACCCTGCCGTTCCTTGTGAATAGCGTCGTAAGTGCCGGGGACATCGTGATTTCGTCCGATGAAAGCCGGGTAGTGTATTATTCCAAGACTTTCCGTGTGTCGAACCAATCGATTGCCGGGACGCTTCAATATAAAAATACCGCCGGCGTGGTGCAAAACATACCGAAGGATGCTTTCGTATCCTTCGAGCGTACCCGCAACGGAAGCCGTATCGGGTCGGTAAGCGTAACAGCCGACGGCCAGTACGAACTTCGGCTTCGCAAGGAATATGAGTTTAACTGGTACACGGACGAGGTGGAACTGCATTACACAGGTGACGGAGGCATGGTTTATCATGCGACATACCCGAGCCTGTCCAGCCTGTTTGCCAGTCCGCACATCGTACTTGAACCGTCTGCCGGCGAATGAGATTTTCCGAACCGGTATATGCAACGGCACCGGACGTTTCCACATCCGGCGCCTTTTTAACAACATAAGATATGAAGATGCTGAATCATACTTTTTTCGCCTGTCTTTTGGGCATGAGTCTCGTTTCCTGTTCACATGCCCAACAGCAGAAAACCAAGGAATTCCGTCTGCCCGACGTGCCTGTCACGCTGACGGCGCCTGAAGACAGGGCGGCGTACTTGTCCCTGCATTACTGGGACCACTTCGATTTTGCCGATACGTCGCTCATCTCCCGTCCTGAAATCACCGAGCAGGCCTTTGTCGATTTCCTCGGCATCCTGCCCTATACCGACCGGGCACAGGCTGCCATCGATACTCTTTTCCGCCGCGCCGCAACCGGACAGGAGATGCTGTATCACTTCATCGGGCTGAGTGACAAGTACCTCTACGAGCCCAATTCGCCCATGCATGACGAGGAACTGCATATCCTCGTATTGCGGGCACTGCTGGACAACCCCTGCCTGTCCGATACGGACAAGATACGTCCCCGCTACCTGTTGGAAATAGCCATGAAGAACCGTCCGGGTCCTTGAAGTTCGGGCTGAAAATGCCGGGAGCCGGTTTCGAGGTGAAGCAAGTCAGCATGGACTTCCGCTACGATTCCCTCTCGAAGAGCTATCTTCCTGACGCTTACGAGCGTCTGTTGCTGGATGCCATGCTGGGCGATTCCACCCTGTATGCTCGTAGCGACGCTTTGGAGGCTAGCTGGAAATTTATCGATCCGATCTTGCTCCATTGGAAAGAGGAGGGTTCGAAGAACTTATTCTTTTATGAGCCGGGTGAGGACGGACCGGAGGAAACTGTTATTTTAGGTGCGGAAAAGAAAGTCTGCGCCTGCCAAAGAAGATAATTTTATGGAAATAAAGAGATATAATGAGATGAAAGAGGCGCTTCGGTCGATGACGGAGGACATGATGGCGATGATTCGCCGGAAAGACTTCGCTCCGTTTAACCTAGCGCTCTCGGGAGGGGAGACGGCGAAGCATATGTTTTCCCTCTGGGTAGATGAGGACATTGCAGACATTA
>ENA-OPYH01001953-OPYH01001953.1-human-gut-metagenome-genome-assembly--contig:-NODE-1953-length-10765-cov-5.451354_pt1 | contig 10765 bp, 8 predicted proteins | sample MGYA00241254_ERZ501488 | MGnify/ENA primary metagenome ERZ501488 (study PRJEB25962, sample SAMEA2042660) | human gut metagenome | biome: human gut; feature: human-associated habitat; material: faeces...
TCGTTCGTGCCGCCGCCACCGCCGCAGAAGCCGAGCTTGGTGTAGCCTTCCATGACGGCAGCATAGCCGGCCAGGTAGCCGCACTGCTCTTCACGGAAGCTGATGGCAGCGAGGTTGGTCACGCCGTCGACGGGCGAACCGTCAATGAACACGAACTTGGTGTCCGTGAATTCCTTCGCGGCCTTCTCGAGGGCAGCGCCCTGCAGGAAGCCGGCGGCCACAACGACCTCTGCGCCGTTGTCGACAGCGGCCTTCATGGCGTCGTAACGATCGTCATCAGTGGCCTTGTCGCCATTGGCGGGCTTATAGTACTTGTAGGACTTGCTGTTGGCATTGGCGTACAGCTTCACGCCATCGTAAGTGCCCTGGTTGAAGGACTTGTCCTTCAGATCGCCCACGTCGGTGACGAACGCGACCTGATACTTGCCATCGCTGGACGTCATTTCGTCCGGGATGTCGTCTGCCTTCATAGCCGTTTTTTTGCCGTCGTCTTTCTTGCCCGTGTCCTGATTGTCCTTGGGACCGCAGGCGCACAGCGCAAAGACCATGACGAGCGCGAGGAGCAGAGCAACGAGCTTCTTCATGTTCATGCTATTTTTTCCTCCATTAAAATTTTACCCGACATTCGGGTGGTTTTTTGTTGTGTTTTCACAACTGTCTTTAGTATAACACGCGCCGGAATTGCAAGCAATCCTATTTGTTTCGAAAATATAAAAAAAATATAAACAAATTGGGCATCTGTCCGTTTCTCGCGGACAGATGCCCCTGCGTTAGAGATTCGCCATGTTGACGGCGGTGTCGAGCGCAATCGTGATCATCTGCACGAAGGAGTTCTGCCGCTGTTCGCTCGTGAGTTCCTCGGCGCGGTAGATGTGATCGGAGATCGTGAACAGGCCGAGCGCGCGCTTGCCGGCGCGGGCGGCGTTCATGTACAGGCCGGCGGCCTCCATCTCGATGGCGAGCACGCCCATCTTCTTCCACTGATCCGGACCGTCGCTGCCGTCGTCGTAGAAGTTATCGGCCGAGAGCACGTTGCCGACGTGCAGCGTCACGCCATTGGCGGCCGCCGCGGCGACGGCCTGGCTGAGCAGCGTGTAGTCCGCGATGGGCGCAAACGTGCCGTTGAGGCCGAACTGGTGCGCGAAGTTGGAGTCCGTGCACGCGCCCGCACCGGCGACGACGTCCATGAGGTTCAGGTCGTCCGCGAGCGCGCCGGCCGAGCCGACGCGGATGATGTTGTCGACATCGTAGAAGTTGTACAGCTCCCAGCTGTAGATGCCGATCGACGGGATGCCCATGCCGGAGGCCATCACGGTCACGGGCACGCCCTTCCACGTGCCGGTGTAACCCTGCACGCCGCGGACGTTGTTGACGAGCACGGGATTTTCCAGAAAGGTCTCGGCGATGAACTTCGAGCGCAGCGGGTCGCCGGGCATGAGCACGGTCTTGGCGATGTCTCCGGCTTTGGCTGCGATATGCGGCGTGGGAACAGGCATGATACTACCTCCGTTTTTCTATTTTTTTCAGGTTTGGCCGCGCGCGGCGGCCGGTTTTATTTTAACCGCAAAAAATGCAAAAGTCAAATTGCAACGGCCCTGCGCCTGTGGTAGAATGTTGGGGAAAAACAGCGACATACGGGAGGCGGCACCATGAGCGACGTCATCACCATCGGCATCGCCGGCGGCACCGGCAGCGGCAAGACCACCATCACGCGGCGCATCCTCGACGAATTCGGCGGCGATGTGAGCGTGCTGTACCACGACAATTATTATAAGCGGCACGACGACATTCCCTTCCCCGAGCGCAAAAAGCTCAACTACGACCACCCGAATGCGTTCGACACGCCACTGCTCGTGCAGCATCTCGACGCGCTGCGCGCCGGGCAGGCGATCGAGTGCCCGATCTACGACTACACGGTGCATAACCGCGCGGCCGAGACCATTACGGTCACGCCGGCCAAGGTCATCGTCGTCGAGGGCATCCTCATCTTTGCCGAGCCGGAGCTGCGCGAGCGGCTGGACATCAAGCTCTTTGTCGATACGGACGCCGATGTGCGCATCCTGCGGCGCATCGTGCGCGACGTGCGCGACCGCGGCCGCGACCTGGAGTCGATCGTCACGCAGTATCTGACCACGGTCAAGCCCATGCACGAGATGTTCGTCGAGCCGTCGAAGCGCTATGCCGATATTATTATCCCCGAAGGCGGGCATAATCAGGTTGCGCTCGATTTTGTCATGGAGCGCATCCGGGCCTATGTAAAGGAGCGGGATTAAATGGCCAAACTCTACTTTAAATACGGCGCCATGGGCTCGTCGAAGTCCGCACAGGCGCTCATCACGCAGTTCAACTATGAGGAGCTGGGCATGACGGTCTGGCTCATCAAGCCATCGGTCGACGACCGCGACGGGGCGAACATCATCCGCTCGCGCATCGGCCTGCAGCGCGAGGCGCAGGTCATCCACCCGGACGAGGACATCATCGCCACGTTTGCCCGTGCGGGCCACGCCGATGTCATCATCGCGGACGAGGCGCAGTTTTTCTCCCCCGAGCAGATTGACCAGCTGCGCCGCATCGTTGACGAGCAGAACATCCCGGTGCTGTGCTTCGGCCTGCGGACGGATTTTCTCACGCACTTCTTCCCCGGCGCGCGGCGGCTCATGGAGCTGGCCGATTCCATCACGGAGATCAAGACCGTGTGCGCCTGCGGCCGCAAGGCGACGGTCAACGCCCGCATCGACGGCAGCGGCCGCGTCATCACCGAGGGCGGGCAGATCCTCCTCGGCGGCAACGACAGCTACGTCGCCATGTGCCACAAGTGCTGGGTGGACAAGATCCGCGCGCAGAAGGAAGCAGAGGGCAAATGAACCGCCGCGCCAGCCGTATCCTGACGGTCTGCGCCGGGGCGTGGCTGCTGGTCATCTGGGGGCACTCGTGCCTGCCCGCGGCGCAGAGCGGCGCCGAGAGCGGCGCGCTGCTGGCCGTGGTGCAAGATCTGCTGCCGTGGATGACCGACCATGTGCTGCGCAAGTGCGCGCACTTTGCCGAGTACGCCGTGCTCGGCGCGCTGACGGCCGCCGCGCTGCACACGAGCGCGCATTTTTCGTGGCCGCGCGCGCTGCTGCCAGGCCCCTTTGCCGCGCTGTGCGACGAGACGATCCAGCTCTTCGTCCCCGGCCGCAGCGGCCGCATCGCGGACGTCTGGCTCGACACGGCGGGCTACCTCACCGGTGCGCTGCTGACGCTGCTGATCTTCCGCCTGTGCCGGAAACGGCCCGAAGCCTGAAAAAACAACTCTCAGTTAAGTGAAAAGGTGCGGGAGCCATCATGATTCCCGCACCTTTTAATTTATTTCAAATACTCATACTCAAACAGTATCGGGACAATTTCGGAGTTATAATACTCTTTCACCAGCGTTTTCAATCCTACCAGCGCCGTATGCAACTCCACGTTTTCCCAAACCGTATCCCCCGTCACTTCGTCTTTATGCGAGGTATCCAATTCTGAAGAGATTTGGTATACGCCATAGGTCAATGCAGGGTCATAGTTTTTTGCCTGCTTTGCCCAGTGCAAAACGGTTTCCCACTGTTCCAAAAGTTTGGTCTCCTTATCGCCTACTAAAAGAGCTTTTACATCTTGTAGGGCAATTGTTTCTCCGTTCGTATCATCAAAACACAGCTCGTTACGGTAAAAGCGTCCGTCGCTGCCTGTAAATGTCCTCATGTGGTTTTGCGTTTCTAAACAGGTAAACAGAAGGCATTTTAAGAGAAATTGTGTCAGTTTCCCACTTGCAACATCTGCGTGATACCTATCCGCGCCGTCTGCTGACTTCATAATGCGGGCACGTTCCGTCCACGCCCTGTTATATGTGATATAACGCGAGGCGCAGAACATGGGGAGTTTTTCGAGATAGTTGTCTTTTCGCAAGAAAAAGCCATTGCCATTATATATGCCTGCGCGAATTAAAACGGCGTGTAAATCAGGGTTATCAAAGCCCGGGCCATCAACTACGAGATATCCCATAATGTTATTATTAAACAATGGCTTTATCCGCATTTTTTGATTTACTGCCAAGCCGCCATCATGCTGTAGCAAAACCCCATTCTCTGTGTCATCCGGAAATGTCCTCTTGTCATAATAGGTTTTGCTATACATGGTATGAATGCGCTTAACACATAGCATTCCAAAATCATCTAATGTCTCGTTGGGAGCAATATCATAGCCATGAATTTCAATATTATCAATGTTTGCCTCTGCCTGACCCCAATAGGCGCACATGATGCAGGCATCAATATTTGTGTGGAAGTGCCGTCTGTTAAACGCGAAACCTCCTAAAAATTCTTTATTGATCAAGTGCTGTGCTTTCCAATACTTGACCGGGGAATAAACAATATAGCTATCCGTTGGCTGGCGCAGATAATACTTGAAGGCGGACCAAATAAAGGCGTTACCCAAATCATTGGTAGCAGTCCCTTTGACCTCTTTTTTCATTTCTGAGACAACATAGCTGTTTTTCCATGTGGATGATTTCTTGCCTACACCATGACGTTGATGTTCAACGCTAGTTGTTTCAGCGTAGGGCGGGTTTTCAAACAAAATCACCGTGCATTGCGGATTGTCAAGGTACTGCTTAATGACGGAATTTTCAATATATTCACGGCTTAAAGCGTCCGCACCTGTTACAAGTCCGGCGTTGAATGTCTCAGCTGTTTCAACAGGCGGGATAATATGGCGCACTTTTGCACCGAGCAATTCTTGTAGCACCTTGTATTCGTAATATTCGACCGTAGAAACAATACAATGCGTGAGTTCATCGTCCGTCAATCCCGCCTCAAGATTGCCTGTCCCTGCACACCTGTCTAGAATGATATAGTCATTTCCGGCGGGCACACGAGCAATAGCGGCACGTACAAGTTCGATCGACTTTTCAGCGTAAAGATGATGTGTATAGAATGCACCAAGGTTCTTTTTCTGCAAGGTGTCATTTAACTTGTCCATCAAGTAGTTAAACTTGATGTTTGTCTGTCCTTCATAAGGGTATATATACTGTGCAAAGTGAACTGGTTTTCTGATTTCACCAATTGTTTTATGCTTGCCTGTGTCATCACCCAAAAAGTCCTCTTTGCGCGCTGTGGGAACAGCCTTGTAAAAAGATGTAGCCCAACCGACGATGCAGTTTTCATCAATATGTATTTTGGTAAAACTATTTTCTTTGAGCAAGGCAACAATACCTTCAGCATCAAGTTGCTTTTCATAATGCAGCACCCGCTCAGCATCTCCGCCAATAAATCCGCTGTTATCCTTTGATGCACCGCCGAAATACAGCTTTTCAATATCCGCCAAATAAGGCGCGGATCGGTACAGCCAAACGCACGCGGCGTTCACATCTATGATCAGAATGTTAGCTGGAACAGGCTTCCCCTTGACACGCAGAGCAGACAGGTATTTGATACACTGAAACAGCACAGAGTTCAAATCTGTAACGTGAAGCTTAAACTCTAACAGATTGCCATTGATAACGCCATCGTTGCTGTCAGATATAATTTCATCAATATTTAATTGGGGATCAACACGTGGAAGAAAAGTCTTGTAAAAATCAAGCTGACCATCTCTTTCCAAGACATACTTATCCATAACAAGCCCGCCTTTTCCGCTAATAATCCGCGCCGTTTCACGGCTATCGTGACAGGCCATTAGAGGCTTATCATGGTTTATGCAATAAACCATGAGGCTGGCCAGCCTCGATTTTTTGTATGCCTATTATAGCATTTTCTGCTTAAAACACAAGGAATAATTAACAAGGGCAAAAGCAAAACCCCGGGAACCTGTGCACGATGCACAGATTCCCGGGGTGATTTTTATGCCTTATGCCTTCACGCGGCAGACGAGCGCGCCGTTCTCGGCGTCCACGACGAGCGTGTCGCCGGCGTGCAGGTCGCCGGAGAGGATGGTGCGGGCAATGAGCGTCTCGGCGTGGCTCTGCAGGTAGCGCTTGAGCGGGCGCGCGCCGTAGACCGGGTCATACCCGTTGGCGATGATGAGCGCCTTGGCGGCGTCGGTCATCTCGAGGTTCAGGGTGCGGTCAGCCAGGCGGCTGCGCAGGGCGGCGACGAGGTTGTCGATGATGTGCGACAGGTTGTCGCGCGTGAGCGGACGGAACATGAGGATCTCATCCAGCCGGTTGAGAAACTCCGGCCGGAAGGCGCGGCGCAGCTCGCCCTGCACGTGCTCACGCGCGTCCGCGGTGATCTCGCCGTCCGGGCCGATGCCGTCGAGCAGGTACTGGCTGCCGAGGTTCGACGTGAGGATGATGATCGTGTTCTTGAAGTCCACCGTGCGGCCCTGACTGTCCGTGATGCGGCCGTCGTCGAGGATCTGCAGCAGGATGTTGAACACATCCGGGTGCGCCTTTTCGACCTCATCGAACAGCACGACGGAGTACGGTTTGCGGCGCACGGCCTCGGTAAGCTGGCCGCCCTCGTCGTAGCCGACGTATCCGGGAGGCGCTCCGATGAGACGCGAGACGGAGAATTTCTCCATGTACTCGGTCATGTCGATGCGCACCATGCTGCGCTCATCGTCAAACAGGCTCTCGGCCAGCGCCTTGGCCAGCTCGGTCTTGCCGACGCCCGTCGGGCCGAGGAACAGGAACGAGCCGATCGGGCGGTTCGGGTCGCTGATGCCGGCGCGCGAGCGCTGGATGGCCTCGCAGACCTTCTCCACGGCCTCGTCCTGGCCGATCAGGCGGCGGTGCAGCACTTCGTCGAGGTGCAGCAGCTTCTCGCGCTCGCCCTCCATGAGCTTTGCCACCGGGATGCCGGTCCACTTGGCGACGATGCCGGCGATCTCCTCCTCGGTCACGGTGTCGTGCACGAGGGAGTTGTCGCTCTTGCGGCGCTCGGCCGCGGCTTCGGCCTCGGTGAGCTTCTTCTCGAGGTTCGGCAGGTCGGAGTACTGCAGGCGCGCGGCCTTTTCATACTCATAGTTGCGCTGGGCCTCTTCGATCTGGGCGTGCAGGTGGTCAATGTCCGCCTTGAGGGACTTGACCTCCTCGACGCTGTTCTTCTCGGCCTCCCAGCGGGCCTTCTGCTCGTTGAAGCGGTCCTTGAGCTCGGCGAGCTCCTGCGTGAGCTTTTCGAGCCGGTCGCGCGAGAGCTGGTCGTCCTCTTTCTTGAGGGCCATCTCCTCGATCTCCATCTGCATGATGCGGCGGCGCAGGTCGTCGAGCTCCGACGGCATGGAGTCGATCTCCGTGCGGATCATGGCGCAGGCCTCGTCGACGAGGTCGATGGCCTTGTCAGGCAGGAAACGGTCGGTGATATAGCGGTTGGAGAGCGTGGCCGCGGCGACGAGCGCGTTGTCGTGGATGCGCACGCCGTGGTAGATCTCGTAGCGCTCTTTCAGGCCGCGGAGGATGGAAATGGTGTCCTCCACCGTCGGCTCATCGACCTGCACGGGCTGGAAGCGGCGCTCGAGCGCGGCGTCCTTTTCGATATACTTGCGGTACTCGTCGAGCGTCGTCGCGCCGATGCAGTGCAGCTCGCCGCGTGCGAGCATCGGCTTGAGCAGGTTGCCGGCGTCCATGCTGCCCTCGGTCTTGCCCGCGCCGACGATGGTGTGCAGCTCATCGATGAACAGCAGGATGCGGCCCTCGCTCTTGCGCACTTCCTCGAGCACGGCCTTGAGCCGCTCCTCGAATTCGCCGCGGTACTTTGCGCCCGCGACCAGCGCGCCCATGTCGAGCGAGAAAATGGTCTTGTCCTTCAGCCCCTCGGGCACGTCGCCGCGCACGATGCGCTGCGCCAGCCCTTCGGCGATGGCCGTCTTGCCGACGCCCGGCTCGCCGATGAGCACGGGGTTGTTCTTCGTCTTGCGCGAGAGGATGCGCACGACGTTGCGGATCTCCTGATCGCGGCCGATGACCGGGTCCATCTTGCCTTCGCGGGCGCGCTCGACGAGATCCGTGCCGTACTTTTTCAGCGCGTCATAGGTGTCCTCGGGGTTGTCGCTCGTGACGGGGCCGGTCTTGACCTTTTTCAGCTCGGCCATAAAGCCCGCCTTCGTGATGCCGTGCGCACTGAAGATGCGCTTGATGGCGGCGGTCTCGTTGGCGAAGATGCCGAGCATCAGGTGCTCGACGGAGACGTAGGCGTCGCCGCCGGATTTGGCCTCGCGCTCGGCGAAATTGAAGATCTTGCTCGTTTCCGGCGAGGCGTACACCTCGCCGCTGCCGCCGGAGACCTTCGGCAGCTGGTCAATGGCGGTGTCCAGCTCGCTGAGCACGGCGTTGCAGTCCACGCCCATGCGGCCGAGCAGGGTGCCGATCAGGCCGCCGTCGGCGTCAACGAGCGCATAGAGCAGATGTTCCGGCGTGAGATACTGGTTGCCGTTTTCCTGCGCCATGCTCTGGGCGGTCTGGATGGTTTCGATTGTCTTTTGCGTGAATTTATCAGCGTTCATAGTCGGGTTGCTGCGTGTTCCGGCACGCAGCGCCTCCTTTCATGGATGGTTGCGAAAAGGATCAGATGAGGATCGCCGCGCGCTGCTGCTGCGCGCAGTAGAGCGCTTCGATCTCGGGCGGGGTGTACTTCCCGGCGAGGTATGCCTTCATGAGCCGGTCAAACAGCTGCACGTAGTCCGAGATCGCGCGGGCGATCTCCTCGCTCGTGTAGTCGTGATCCGGCGGCAGCGAGAGCGTGCGCACAAACTTGCCGTCGTACAATGCGTAATCCGGCTCTACGCCGGACAGGTGCGCGTCCTCGATCTGCTTCCAGAGGCGGAAAAACTGCGTCATGCTCTGCAGCAGTTGCGCCGACTGGGTGCGGAAGATGACGGCCAGCTCGCCGAGCCCCTCCTGCTTGTCGCCGTAGAGCGCGACCTCGTACTTGACCGTCGGGCGGTACTTGTACTCCAGGCTGCTCTTGAGCGACATGCTCGTCGTGTGCGGCGCGAAAAACGGCACCAGGTCGCACGCCGGCGCGACGAGCTGCTCGATCTCGTGGAAAATGTTCTCGATGCGGCGCTCCGGCGTCACGACCGAGGTATAGTCGGCAAGGATCTGATTGATGAGTGCCGAGCGGTTCGTGCCCATGCGGTGGGCCATGCGGTCGATCTCGCGCACGACCTCCTCGTTGAGCATGAGGCTGTATAGAGTTTTCTTCATCGGTTGGTCACCGCTTTCTTTTTTCTTACATTGTGCATTGTACACCCGCCTTATAACTTTGTCAAGCATTTTTATATAAATTTATACGCAAATTATATAATTTTTTTCGGCGTCAAAATTGCCCGGACACGTTCCGTGTCCGGGCATGGCGCTTGCATTTTATTTCGCGTGGATGTTGATGAACTCCGTCCTCAGCTTGGAATAAAGGATCTTCTGGCTGCTGTAGAGCCCGAAGTAGCCCGAGAGCATATAGGCGATGCCGCACGCGAGTGCAAAGTACACGAGCTGCCCCGCGCCGAAGAGCTCGATGCTCAGCACGATCGACGCGATCGGGCAGTTGACCGCGCCGCAGAACACGCACACGAGTCCGAGCGCCGCGGCAAATCCGGCTGGGATGCCGAGCAGTCCGCCGAGCACACAGCCGAGCGTCGCGCCGATGAAAAACGTCGGCACGACCTCGCCGCCCTTGAACCCGCAGGCAAGGGTCAGCGCGGTAAGGAAGATCTTGCACAGAAAATCCCACGGCAGTGCCTGTCCCTGCTCCACGGCAGCGGTGATGACGCTCATGCCCGCGCCGTTATAGCGCCCCACGCCGAAGAGATAGGAAAAGCCGATGACCAGCACGCCGCCCGCAAAGACCCGCACCCACGGGTTTGGGAGAAGCTTTGGCACGGTGTGCTCCATGAAGTGGAGCGTATAGCAGAACAGGCGGGAAACGGCAGCGCAGGCCACGCCCAGCAGGATGACCAGCAGGGCGGTGCGGACATTCAGCTCCGGCGCAGTGAGGGCAAAGTGGGTGGGCGCGATGCCAAAGACCAGCGAGCAGCCGTAGGCGATAAGGGCGGAGGTAAAGGCGGGAACAAAGGCAGAAGTAAAGGTCAGGCCAACATCCTCCACCATCATAGCAAAGCAGGCCGCCGCCAGCGGGGTGCCAAACAGGGCAGAGAAGAACGCAGCCATGCCGCTGATGGTGGCGGTGCGGCGGTCGTGGTCCTTGAGCCGCAGCAGGGTGCCAAGATTCCAGCCGATGCTGCCGCCCATCTGCAACGCAGCACCCTCGCGGCCGGCAGAGCCGCCGCACAGGTGGGTGAGCACCGTACCCAGAAAGATAGCGGGCACCAGCAGAATGCTGACCGGTTCGCCGCTCTGCACAGCGCGGATAACGTTGTTGGTGCCCACACCCTCGCACTTTGTTACCTTATAAAGGGCGGTGATGAGCAGGCCTGCCACAGGCAAAAGGAACAGCAGCCAGGGCTGCGCGGCACGCAGCTCGGTGGCGTGCTCGACAGCAAGATGGAACAAGGTGCCCAGAAATCCGCAGAGCAGACCCATGGGAACCGCCAGAAAGAACCATTGCAGCGCCACCCGGACGGCGGCTACGGCTTCGCGCCGGAATGTATCAAAATCGTTCATAGAAAGTACTCCTGTATCTTGACATCCGTTCTGTTTTTTGGAACCGATATAAGATAACACCGCAGGGCAGGACTGTCAACCCCAAAATGGGCAGAGAAAAACGGCGCTGCTCCATTTTCTGTTTACACCGCTCGCCCGGGTGTGCTATACTGAAGGCAGTACCGCACAATTCCCGCCTGACGGCTCAAGCAC